>Ga0265297_10000627_pt1 | contig 101058 bp, 101 predicted proteins | sample Munlanlwell13791_FD_192502 | JGI IMG/M metagenome (GOLD analysis project Ga0265297, IMG submission 192502) | Leachate microbial communities from a municipal landfill in Southern Ontario, Canada - Leachate well 137-91 | ecosystem: Engineered > Solid waste > Landfill > Unclassified | place...
GGTGGCAGGGAGAGAACAAGTCGATCTGGAAACCGAAATTGAGCATCTGGCGGAATTCTTCGGCCCCTTTGCTGAAGACCGGGGGGTGACTATCAGCACATCGGGAAGAGGAACAGTAACCGGTGACCGCATCATGCTGCAGCGGGCTATCGCTAATTTGCTGTCCAATGCGATTGCCCATACCGCTCCCGGCGGGCAAGTTAAAATTCGCCTGATTAATGAGTCGGCAGCGTTGCTGCGAGTCGAAGTTGAGAACCCAGGTAAAGCAATCCCTGTTGAGCAATTGGGCAGAATTTTTGATCGTTTTTATCGACTGGATCCCGCGCGAGGCACGGCACCTGATGGTGTAGGGCTGGGTCTTGCCATCACCAAATCTATCGTCGAAGCTCACAAAGGCTACATAGCCGTTTTCTCAGAAAATAATGCCACGATTTTTACCATCACCCTGTCAGTAGGCTTGTGATCCAAAGATCATTACGAATTTGTAATGATCGCGTCACGTTATCGACCAGCTAAGTAGCGCAGGATAGCGAAGATATGATTTTGTTATATCTGCAAATTTTCGGATTTTGTTGCTTAGTTCGGCATTTTTTATCCTACAATGAAAAGTGATTAGCAGACGTAATGCAATCAGGTCGTGTGTCAGATAAGCGTCATTTAGTGAGACGCGACCGTTCTCAATGACGCGCAACAAGTTTCATTTCTTTCAACAGTAAGAAAAAAGGAGACTCAAATGAACAAATCCATGAAAACCTTATTAGCATCTTCTATCGTTACCTTTTCCTTGGTGGGGGCAACCGTGTCTGCCGCAGCGGCAGAAACCACGAAGCCAGTCCCGCCAATGATGCAAGGTCAGGCATCAGGGGATGGCGCACCATGCCCGGGTTACGGACCAGGCATGATGGGTGGTGCTGGAACAGGCTATGGACCCGGCATGATGGGGGGCAGAATGGGCCCGGGTTATGGCATGGGGCAGGGCATGATGGGTGGTTGGGGTGGTGGAATGGGGGCTATGTCCATGCTCGACCTGACTGATGCGCAAACTGCTCAGATGGAGAAGATACAGGTTGATACGATGAAGCAGCAGCGTGCGCTCATGCGCCAGATGTGGGATGCGCAGGGTAAGCTGGATGATTTGATGAAAGCAGATAAACGCGATTTGGCGGCGATTGGCAAGGCTTACGTCAAATTAGCGGATGTGCAGCGGCAAGCACTGGAGAATCATATCGATACAGAAAACAAAATGGCAGCGATACTGACCAAGGAGCAGAAAGCTCAGATGCACCGTGGTTTTGGCAGACGGATGATGGGTTACTAATCGACCCGGTCATAATCAAGCTAGCCCACTGCACTTACCAGTGGCTAGTCCCTTGTGTACGCAAGGGAATAAAGGAGAAGAGCGATGATGGGCTATTATGGCGGTGGTTTCGGATTTGGCTGGTTATTTATGATCCTGTTTTGGGTGCTGATTATCGTTGGTATAGTCTTACTGGGAAAATGGGTAAGCACTTCCACAGGTGCATGTGGACGAAATAGGGGCGACAGCCAGGCGCTGGAGATACTCAAGCAGCGCTATGCGCGCGGAGAGATCAGCGAGCAGGAGTTTCAGAAGATAAAACAGGATTTAATTCAGTAGCCAAATGGGCATATTTGAGGCTGTAAACAACTCTGTGTAAACACCGTTTTTAAATATGCCCTTTTAGGCGGTCTTCAAAAGCAATCATAAACCGAGTCATGGCATGACGCCAATTTTGTATGGGCATGGTCCACTTTTTTGCAGCAGCCTGTATAGCCAAATAAATCACTTTCCGCACCGAGTCATCGGTGGGGAATACCTTGCGTTTCTTGATGGCATGGCGAATCACACTGTTGAGTGACTCAATGGCATTAGTGGTATAAATTGCCTTGCGTATGTCATTCGGATAGGCAAAGAAGGTGTTGAGGTTGTGCCAGTGGCTACGCCATGATTTGCTGATTTGCGGGTATTGCTCATCCCATTGTTCAGCAAACTTATCCAGTGCCTGCAGCCCGAGTTCTTCGGTGCTGGCCTGGTAAACCGTCTTCAAGTCAGTAGTGACCGCCTTGTAATCTTTCCATGAAACGTACTTGAGTGAGTTACGTACCATATGCACAATACAGAGCTGGATCTGCGTTTGTGGAAATACGCTATTGATGGCATCAGGAAAGCCTTTTAAGCCATCTACACAAGCAATCAGAATGTCCTGTACTCCACGGTTCTGCAATTCAGTCAGCACGCCTAGCCAGAACTTGGCACCTTCATTCTCAGCGATCCACATACCCAATAATTCCTTGCGCCCTTCCAGATTGATGCCCAGCGCCAGGAAGATGGCTTTGTTGATGACGCTGTTATCCTGGCGCACCTTGGTGACGATGCAGTCCAGATAGACGATGGGGTAGACTGCATCCAGTGGGCGGCTCTGCCACTCAATGACGCGCTCCTTGACCGCATCAGTAACCTTGGAAATGAGTACAGGCGAGACGTCTGCGTCGTACATTTCCTTGAAGGTGTCAGCAATTTCCCGTGTGGTCATGCCTTTGGCGTAGAGGCTGAGTATCTGATCATCCATTTGGGTGAGGCGGGTTTGTTGCTTCTTGACGAGCTGAGGTTCAAAGCTACCTTCGCGATCACGCGGGGTGGCGATTTCGACTTCGCCATACTGGCTTTTTAAGGTCTTGGGGCTGTAACCATTGCGTGCATTGCCTGTGGGCTTGGGTTGGTGTTTGTCGTAACTCAGATGCTCGCTTAATTCGGCACTTAAAGTCGTTTCTATGGCTGTCTTGAGCAGCTGTTGCATCACCGTGCTCAGGTCTTGCTCGGTTTTGACGTGCTTGGACAATTCTACCGTTAAGGCTTTTATTTGCGTTAAATCCATTGCTATACCCATCCTTTAATTTACCCCGTTAAGGGTAGTTAGAAATAGGTATTTACACAATCTGATTTACAGCCTCGCATATTTAAAAACGGTGTTTACACAGAGTTGTTTACAGCCTCTACAGCCTCCGTTATGTGCGGCGTCTGACCGCTGAGCGCGATTATTCGCCCAGCTTCACATGATCCAGATCGGGACGCTTCCAGGGGTCTACATGCGTCATCAGATTCAGCACACGATGGCGCTTCATCACCCGGGCGCTTGCCTCAACCGCGATGTCATGTCCAGCCTCGACACTGAGTGTGGCGTTGACTTCAATATGCGCATCAACAACTATCATATCGCCCATTTTGCGGGTGCGAACGTCGTGCACACCTTCAACGCCAGGTGTTGTTATCAGTGTCTGGCGTATGGCTTCTACTTCCTGTTCATCTACTGCACGATCCATCAGGTCATGCAGTGCGTCCCAACCGAATCCCCAGCCCATATTGGCGACCATGAAACCCACGATCAGCGCGGCAATAGGATCCAGTATCGGGTAGCCTGCGAGGTTGCCGACGATACCGATACCGACCACGAGCGATGACGCAGCATCGGAACGGGCATGCCAGGCATTTGCCACTAGCATGCTTGATTTGACGCGCTTGGCCACTGCCAACATGTAGCGGAACAGCGATTCTTTGGCGACGAGTGCGCCTGCGGCCACCCAGAGGGCCACGATATGGACTTTTGGTACGGTGTCTGGATCCTGAAGTTTGAGAAAAGCAGACCACAGCATACCCACACCGACAGCCAGCAGCAGCACGCCCAACACCAATGAGGCCGCAGTCTCAAAGCGTTGATGACCATACGGGTGATCAACATCGGCGTCTTTCTTGCTATGGTGACTGGCAAACAAAACGACAAAGTCCGCAACGAGGTCAGAAAGTGAATGGATACCATCAGCAATCAGACCTTGAGACTTGGAAAGTATACCAACCGTGATCTGGGTGAAACTAAGGCAGATGTTGACGCCTACGCTGACCCAGGTACTGCGGGACGCGGCTGCAGTTCGTTCAGCCAGACTATGTTGAGGTATTTCGGAGTCTTCGGCAAATTCAGTGTGTTTCATAGAGAAGCAATCTTAAGTATCAAGTGCAATACCTTGGGCTACAAGGCGCTGGCACGTTAAAAATGGAATGTTTTGACTATACAGGAATGTGTTGCATTTTGGGCTTGAGTCTGACAAAGAATGTGCCGGGCTCCTCCAGTAAAATTACGTTATGCCGCACTCACAAACATTGATGCAGTTGCCGAAATTGGCATCAGCAACTATGAAATAGATATAAAAATTTCGTATTTTTCATCAAGTGTGCGTTACCAAACGGAGTGTTACTGGAAGTTCGGAAATAATGGTTCCTTGAATAGCGTGCCCTGAGCTGTCAGGTGTGCGAAAAATTGAACCTACCCGGAGAATTACCATGACACTCAGCGGCAAACAATTCAATCATGCAAGCGTACGTCTTCTAGCCGCAGCATCTCTGGCTTCTGCCTTGGCTTGTGCACCAGGGATCGTACTCGCTGCTGACCACGACATGCATCAGGATCGTACCGAGCTGCGTATCAAGACCATGCATACCAAGCTCAAAATTACGCCAGCGGAGGAAATTCGATGGGGCAAAGTTGCTGATGCAATGCGCGCTGATGCTAAGCACATGGATGCACTCATCCAGGCCAGATCAGAACATGCCAAAGGCATGACCGCCGTTGATGATCTTAAATCCTACAGTGAGATCACAGAAGCCAGGGCGGATGGTGTAAAAAAACTTATTCCGGTATTCAGCGACCTCTATGCCAGCATGTCAGACGAGCAGAAAAAAGCAGCAGATAACCTGTTCCGTCATGGTGAGCATAAGCCACTGAAGGCTAAGTGAGCGTGAATACGGTAATGTTTCGTGGATCGTAATCGCTGCAAATAACCCTGAAAGGGAAGCGCACAATGAAATCTTTAATACGACAGACTAAATCAGGCAGTTTCAAGGTCGTGATGGCGCTCACCTTTGTTTCGCTAATAAGCAGCCTGTCTATCTCACCGGCATTGGCCGACAGGCACGACAACCATGGTCGCGGAGACCGGCATGGCAATTATGGCCATGGTGAGTCACGTGATTATCGTGGTGAGCATGGGTATCGGCATGAACATCAGCGATATTATGGTTACGAGCAACGTGGCTATTATGAGCGACCTGTTTACGTTCCACCGCCAGTCTACTATGAGCCACGTCAATCAGCTGGAGTCAGTATATTTTTTCCAATAGATCTGCGCCGATAGCGGCATAGCATGCTCATTCCAAAGACCAAATATACCAGGCGCCGGCTAGAGGTAATGAACTGCCGGTGTCACGAACAGCATAACAAGGAGGTTGAATGAATAGGGATCAGTATCTGATCAAACAGAGTCAATTTGGCGCAAAATCGGCGAAAATTGATGGAATCAATGGTCCACTTTCAGTCCAGCCATATGTCGCAGAATGGAGTTCTTACGAAAATCAGGCGCCAGCAGATGAATCTTTGTACCCGACTCAGCTGCATACGCAAGCAATCGTTCAGCCGACCAATGGTGCGGGCGACATGATGTTGATAGGCATTGTTATTGGTCTTGCTACGATGCTTGCGGCTACTTTGATTGGCGCGTATTCACTTATATGACGTGGTTGGTTTATTTCAACTCACACTGTTGTGAAGCTCCGTTAACTGAAAATTCGTATGATTTTTTGCTTACCTTCGTGTCCACGGCAAGTGCTTCAATAACCATATTTCCATCCAGTTCAACCACGTCACAATTGTTGCCCGCACCACCTCGATCAATTACCAGAAAATCTGTTGTGTGATCAAATACAATCAGCGGGTGGTGCCAGACGCCAGGCTTGTAATTAATGCCTTGTTGGCCATTGCTTAGAAATGCGTGCAGTGTGTCAGGCAAATCGTTCGAGTTGGTCAGTGCGACCACTATCAGAAATTGATAATTCCCCAGGGGAATGAACGCTTGGCTGCCTAATGGATGGCGCTCGACTAGTTTCAGTGTTAATGGAAACTGGGTGGGGGCGCTGCGTACCAGACTGATCAGGGGCCGGCCGTCACCCATGCTGACATCAATTTTCGCCAGGTCGTGAAATCGCTGCGCTTGACCGTTGTTGATGAGAAATGTGTTCGTGCTTTTTGCTTCTATGACATCACCAAACGGGGCAAAAGCTTCGGCAGTGAGTGGGGTGATTAGTATGTTGTTATGCGCCGTCATGTAACGTTCCTTGATTTACATTGCCCCATAGTCGTAAACGGCTGACGCCGCCATCGGGAATGATGTTGAAGCGGATGTGGGTGATCGCGGGCAGCTGAATGACTTGCTCGATAAAGGTATGTATGGCATCCATGCTCAACGCCTGTTCCGGTAGCAACATCGGCCAGAACATACTTTGCGCGACGATAGACTGTTCAGTGCCGCCTTGAATGTAGGCTGCTTGTATCGAGCATTTATCCGGGAAATTGCCTTTGAAATGCGCTGTATCCACTTCTATTTGTTTGATAATTCCTGGATGTCCTAGTGCGATAATGGCCCAGTCGTTGCCGGGTTCACGTCGACGTCGCGTTTCCCAGCCATCTCCCATGTCTTTACCGCGTCCAGGTGCCAGCAGGTTGGCGGGTTTGCCGAAATGGGCATCGTTGCAGGTGATCGCCAGGCCACCGTTTTCCATTGCAATCAGATCATACAGCTGTTCCTGCGGACGCAGCGCCCAGTCGCAGGCGACCTGACCATATACGCGCAGGCGGGCAATGCCGCCGTCCGGATAGATATTGAGGCGCAGGTGGCTCCAGATGTGCGGGTCGCTGATTTCCAGGTAGTGGTGTGCGTTACCGCGCAGTGCCACCGGTGCGGTCAGGCGCACCCAGCGCGTGGTTGCATTAGGCTCGCCGTCGCAGCTGGCGGCTTCTATCGAGGCTGCCGGAGGGTAGTTGCCGGTGAAGTGGCTGGTGTCGATGTCCAGGCCCTTGATGATGCCGGGCAACCCCAGCTTGATGATGCAATGGTCGTTGCCGGGTACGCGTTTGCGCCGTGTTTCCCAGCCGTCCATCCATTTGCCGTTGGCGTCGTATTTGCCGGGGATGAATACAGCAGGCTCGGGGTTGAGCAGGCGCTCTCTCGGAGCAAAAAACTCGTCGCTGGCGGAAGTACACACGCGCCTATGCGCGGGTCGGCGAGATTGACCCAGTGCGTGGTGAAGTCGGGAGCAGTTGGGGATGGATTTTCCATGATCTGTGTATGTAAAGTTAATCGGTAAGCATGTCATTAAGGCGAAAATTCGCAATTCGTCCGATTTCATGCAGGGCTGTGTTGATTTCGCAGTCTGCTGTATTAATCAGCCGTTGTTGCATCGCGGCAATAATGTCAGCTCGTTGCATGCCGCGCACGGCGACGATAAAAGGGAAGTCGAATTTTGCCTGATAAGCACAGTTGAGCTCGGAAAGGATCGCAAACTCTGCTGGCGTACAGTGGTTCAGGCCGGCTGCGGCTTGTTCTGATTGTGAAGCGGTGGTGAGATTACCGTTGACTGCCAATTTTCCAGCCAGCTCGGGGTGTGCGCGTATCAAACCTAGTTGTGTTGAACGGCCTGCCGTTTCAACACAGGCTTGCATGACAGCCGCGAGATGTGGGGTGCTTGCATAGGGGCGTTGCAGGCTGGCGCACTCTGCAACCCAGGGCGAGTGTTCGTAAATGTTGGAGAGACAAGCGATAAAGCCGGCTTGATCCAGTGCGTTTAATTCGTCAATCGAGTGGGGTGGCATGGTGTTTAGCAACTGCCTGGAGCCGGATGATGGGTTATCCAGTGGCGGGCAATGTCTATGCGACGGCATATCCATACCTGTTCATGACTTTGCACATAATCAAGGAAACGCGCCAGCGCAGCGATACGAGCTGGTCTGCCAGCGATGCGGCAGTGCAGGCCGATAGACAGCATTTTTGGCATATCTGCGCCCTCGGCGTAGAGCGTGTCGAAAGCGTCTTTCAGGTAGGTGAAAAATTGGTCACCGCTGTTGAAGCCTTGCGCCGTGGCGAAGCGCATATCGTTGGTGTCGAGGGTGTAGGGTATGACCAGATGGGGCTGGCCTGATACAGTTTCCCAGTAAGGCAGGTCGTCGCTGTAAGAATCAGAGTCGTAGATAAATCCACCATGTTCGACCAGCAAACGACGGGTGTTCTCGCTGTTACGTCCGGTATACCATCCGTCTGGTGCCTTGCCAGTCAACTCGCGCAAGGTTTCCACTGCCAGACGTATGTGTTCACGTTCTGTTGCTTCATCCATGCCGTGGTAGTCTATCCAGCGCCAGCCGTGCGAGACGATTTCATGATTGGCCGCGACCAGTGCATGAGCCAATTCCGGATTGCGCGCCAATGCCATACCCACTGCAAATATGCTCAGTGGCAACTGTTTGTCCTGAAACAGCCTGAGTATGCGCCAGACACCGGCACGGCTGCCATATTCGTAGATGGATTCCATACTCATGTGACGGCTGCCAACGAAAGCTTGTGCGTTGACTATTTCTGACAAGAAAGTCTCCGACGCTGGGTCACCATGCAAAATGCAGTTTTCTGCGCCTTCTTCATAATTCAATACGAACTGCAAGGCAATGCGCGCATCACCAGGCCAATGGGGATGGGGCGGATGTTGCCCATAGCCAATCAGGTCCCTTGGGTAGTCGGTTGCCAGTGTTGTATTGATCATTTAGTCATTCGCCTAGTTATGACAATCCGAAGATTTCAGCAAGATCGATTTTGTCTTCATCATCATTCAGATTGAGCTTCGCTTCTATTGCTAGCAAATGTTGTTCCATCATTTTGAGCGCGAGCGTTACATCGCCGCTGGCAATGACATCAATCAGTCGATCATGTTCGTCATGGCTACATGCGACGCTGCCTGGAATCTCATATAAAGCAATGATGAGAGAGCAGCGTGAAACCAGTTCGGACAGAAAGCGTTGTAAAACGCTATTGCCCGCTAATTCAGCCAGCGCGATGTGAAACTCACCCCCGAGGCTGATCCAGTTGGCGCGATCACCGCTCTCGAAGGCTGCATGTTCATCCTTGGCCAGTTTACGCAAGCGTGCAATCTGAGTTTTGTTCGCGCGCGCTATGGCGAGTGGAATGATGGCCGCTTCAACACCGCGTCGGGCAGCAAATATGTCGCGGGTTTCTTCGGGTGTGGGGGAGGCGACGGTCGCGCCGTGATTGGGTTTGAGGTCAACGATATGAGCATGGGCAAGACGCTGTAATGCCTTACGCACAATGGTACGGCTCACCTTGAACAGCTCACAGAAATGCGCTTCGGTCAGCTTGGTGCCTGGCGGCAAGCGTTGACTCATGACCGCATTGAATACGGCATCGTATATTTTCTTGTCTATGCCCGACATGCCGCGTTTGGTAGTGTGGGTAGCGCTTACTTCTGGCCCGGAAGCAGATACATTTTTATTGGTCATAATTTAGTTATTCCAGTCTGGTTGTTTATATTGCTGTTGTTATCGCTGCAATGTAGTCCTTAATTGTAATAATTTGTGCACTTCATTTGCAATATAATCATTTAATAAATTGAATACAATTATATTTAATTTTTTACGGTTTTTAATGTGTTGTGCGCACTGCAATATTGCATGTTATGCACTAAAAAGATGCGTGATATGCATTTATCAATTGTCTAAAATTTGTCACAATCTTCTGTTTATAGCCAATTAACAGAATGTGACTTTTGATATCTGGTTGTAATGCACTCGATTGAATTATGCGTTAATAACAATTTATTTTGTATACATAATTTATATTTTTGTAAAATTAATTTCTATTTTTGGGTATTTGCATAGATATTGCTTATGCATATTGTGTGCAATTTATATTATAAAATATGATGAATTCTTTAATAGCACTGCCCCCGCAGGGACTAAAGCCAACACATGAGCAAATGTTGCGTCATTTGCGCAGATCAAACGAAGTGGCGTTGCGTGCCGTCGCCCTTGGTTGCCACCCATTTGGTGCCATTCTGGTTGGTCCGGATCAAGAGTCTGTTTTGCTTGAGCAATGCAATATCGACACGGTCAATCATGCAGAATCGACATTGGCGCGTATTGCCGCAACTAATTTCTCACCTGAGTACTTGTGGAGTTGTACGCTTTATACTGCTGTTGAACCCTGTTGCATGTGTGCAGGCACAGCTTATTGGGCTAATATTGGTCGTGTTGTTTATGGCATGAGTGAACATCAGTTGCTGCAGGAAACCGGTGGGCATGAAGAGAACCCGACCATGAGCGTTCCTTCGCGCTATGTGTTTGATCATTGCCAGAAGTCGGTAGAGCTGATTGGACCAATCGAAGAGATAGTAGAAGAAACAATACAGTTGCATCGTCAATTTTGGCGCAAGTCGTAGGGATATGTAAATGACATTGAATCTGATTACTCATCCATTGATACAGCATAAATTGACCTTTATGCGGAATGAAGCAACGCCGACGGACAATTTTCGCCGCTTGTTGGGTGAAATAGCGCAAATGCTGGTTTACGAAGCTACCCGTGATTTACCTACGGAGCTGATAACCATCAGAACACCGCTTGCCACCATGTTGTCACCTGTCATCAGCGGGAAAAAACTCTGTCTGGTGTCGATACTGCGGGCAGGCAACGGCATGCTCGACGGTATGCTTGATATTTTGCCTGCTGCGCGGGTCGGACATATTGGTCTTTATCGTGATCCGCAAACGCTGGAAGCGGTTGAGTATTATTTCAAAGTGCCGGATGATATAGGTGAACGTCTAGTGATAGTGGTTGATCCTATGTTGGCGACCGGCCATTCGGCGATTGCAGCCCTGAATCGACTCAAGGCGGCTGGTGCCAATACGCTTAAATTCGTTTGTCTGCTGGCAGCACCAGAAGGAGTGACTGCCCTGCAGGATGCGCATCCTGATGTGGAAATCACTACCGCAGCATTGGATGAGTGCCTCAACGATCACGGCTATATCATGCCAGGACTGGGCGATGCGGGCGACCGCATGTTCGGTACCAAATAATATTAAGGATGCCCATGCTTGATCTTCTGCTTCGCAATTGCACCTTGGTTGATGGTCGAACCGGTATGGATATCGGCATACAGGAGGGTCGTATCGTTGCGTTGCAGCCCGCACTTATTGCCGAGGCTGCACAGATTATTGATGCAGCTGGGCAGTTGGTGACAGCACCGTTCGTTGATGCCCATTTTCATATGGATTCGACCTTGTCATTTGGCCTGCCACGAGTGAACCGCTCTGGTACGCTGCTGGAAGGGATAGCCTTATGGGGTGAGCTCAAGCCTCTGTTGACTCAGGAAGCACTGGTTGAACGTGCGCTGGCCTATTGCGATTGGGCTGTAGCTAAAGGTTTGCTGACGATACGTTCGCATGTTGATATTTGTGACCCGCGTCTGCTGGCAGTCGATGCGTTGCTGCATGTGCGCGAACAGGTAAAACCTTATCTTGATTTGCAACTGGTGGCGTTTCCACAGGATGGCCTGTTACGCGCTCCAGATGCACTGGTCAATCTGAAACGTGCGCTCGACAAGGGTGTGGATGTAGTTGGTGGTATTCCGCATTTCGAGCGCACCATGGCCGACGGCGGCGAATCCGTGCGTATATTATGCGAGCTGGCTGCCGAGCGCGGGCTGATGGTCGATATGCATTGCGACGAGTCCGACGATCCGCTGTCGCGGCATATAGAAACACTGGCTTCTCATACGCAGCGACTTGGTATGCAAGGACGAGTAACCGGTTCACATCTGACCTCCATGCATTCTATGGATAATTACTATGTATCGAAATTGATTCCGCTTATCCGTGAGTCTGGTGTCGCTGTCATCGCCAATCCGCTGATTAATATCACCCTGCAGGGCAGGCATGACACCTACCCGAAACGGCGCGGCATGACCCGTGTGCCGGAATTGCTCGCTGCTGGTGTGGATGTCGCCTTCGGCCATGATTGCGTAATGGATCCGTGGTATAGCCTGGGAACTGGAGATATGCTTGAAGTGGCACACATGGGTTTGCATGTCGCGCAGATGACGGGTCAGGACGCCATGCGTGCCTGTTTCGATGCAGTTACCAGCGTACCTGCGAAGATTTTGGGGCTTGAAGGCTATGGTGTGGCTGTAGGTTGCCGTGCTGATCTGGTGTTGTTGCAGGCGCGCGACCCTGTTGAAGCGCTACGGCTACGCGCAACTCGGCTGGTGGTGATACGTGCTGGTCGCGTGATTGCCCGTACGGCACCGGCGATAACTCAGCTTGAGTTGGCGGGGCGTCCGGCCCAGGTAAACTTTCAGCTTTAACGCGGCATAAAATGCATGGTTTGTATCTGGCTTTATCTTAAAATTGGATACAATTATCTTTCTATTTATTTAAAATATACGCACAGCATTGTCACTATTATCAATAGGTTGCACAAAAATGATGCATCTTCACCAGTAATTCTGCGTTTATTCCAGCATAGACACTATGTCACAATCTTTAATAAAAACAAATTTAATCAGATAGATAACTGAATTTATCAAGAATAAACATCAGTGTTCTTATATTCATTCATGCTGGTATGGATATTGCTTATAAAATTGTATCCAATTTAATTTTAATATATTTTTATAATGTTCCTCTGTTTTAATTACGCCAAGATAATTTATATGAAGGGGAGAGCTCTGCAATGGGGAAATTGAGCACACACATACTTGATGTGGCGCGCGGATGTCCAGCAGCAGGGATACCCATAGCACTTTATCGGATCGGACTATCAGAGATACCCTTGCTAGTCTGTATCAGCAATGATGATGGTCGTACTAATGAGGTGTTGCTATCTGACGAAACATTGCTCGGTGGTGAATATGAGCTGGTATTTCATGTCGCTGATTATTTCCGTGATGCCGGGCTGGTGGTGTCTGAACCGCCGTTTCTTGATCGCATTGCTATCCGCTTTAATATCGGCAATCCAGAAGAAAACTACCATGTGCCGTTGTTAGTGTCGCCATGGAGTTATTCCACATACCGGGGTAGTTAGTATGAGTGGCGATAACGTGATTCGATTCATGCTGGATAATGAGGTAGTGGAAGCGCGTGATGTGGCGCCGACTACAACTTTGCTGCAATACTTGCGTGACACATTGGGCAGATGTGGCACCAAAGAAGGCTGCGCTGAAGGCGATTGCGGTGCGTGTACGGTGGTGCTGGGCGAGCTTGACGGCGAGCATATCAGTTATCGCGCGATCAATTCTTGCATACGTTTGTTGCCGACGGTGGACGGCAAGGAAGTTGTGACGGTGGAGAGCCTGTCGCGGCGGGATGCGGTGTTGCATCCAGTGCAGCAGTCCATGGTTGACCACCATGGCTCGCAATGCGGTTTTTGCACGCCGGGGTTTGTCATGTCGCTGTTTGACGTGTACCTGAATCAGCCTGAAGCGACGCGTCCGCAGGTGGTCGATGCGCTGGCTGGCAACTTGTGCCGCTGTACTGGTTACCGGCCGATCATCGATGCCGGCTGCGGCATGAACGACTATCCGCCACCACGGCACTGGAACCGTGCCGAGGCGCAAAGCGAAGTACGCAAACAGCGGCTGGCCGATTTGCAGCGCGAGCACGGACTTGATCTGGACGGCGTGTTTCAGGCACCGCGCAGTCTGGATGAACTGGCGCAGAGCTATCTGCAAACGCCGGATGCTTTGCTGCTGGCAGGCGGTACGGATATCGGCCTGTGGGTGACCAAGCAGTTGCGCACGTTGCCCGCCATCATTTACCTGGGTGAAGTTGCCGAACTGAAACACATAAGGCAAAGCGATGGTGCGCTGGAAATCGGTGCAGCGGTCAGTCTTACCGATGCCTACACGGCGCTGGTAACGCATTACCCCATGCTGGCAGAGCTACACCAGCGTTTCGCTTCGCCGCCAATACGCAATTCGGGCACGTTGTGTGGCAATCTGGCCAATGGTTCGCCGATCGGCGATTCCATACCGATACTGATTGCGCTGGGTGCGGTGCTGGAACTGCGCTGTGGCGAGGAAGTACGCGAACTGGCGCTGGACGAGTTTTATCTGGCTTACCAGAAGAAAGCGTGGCAGGCCGGCGAATTCATCCAGTCTGTGTCCATACCTTTACCTAAACCGGATCGCATTGTTGCCAGCTACAAAATTTCCAAGCGCAGCGATCAGGATATTTCTGCTGTGTGCGGCGGCTATGCGTTCGATATCGTACACGGCATGATCGAATCCGCGCGCATTGCTTATGGCGGTATGGCAGCAACGTCGAAACGCGCCACGCGTACTGAGGCGGCATTGATCGGGCAGCCCTGGTCGTTGGCCGCCATCGACGCGGCATTGCCGGTACTGGCTGAGGATTACACACCGCTTAGCGACATGCGGGCAAGCGCGGATTATCGGCTCAAGGTCGCGCAAAATCTGTTGAAACGTTTTTTCCTCGAACACGGCGATGCGGCAGTGCCGTGCCGTATCGGACACATTAACGGAGTATCGGCATGAGCCAGATCGTGCACCAGTCTCAAACTCACGATAGCGCCGCGCTGCACGTTTCCGGGCGGGCACGTTACGCCGATGACATCGCGCTGCCCGGTAATACCCTGCATGTAGCGTTCGGCATGAGCACCGTGGCGCACGGCCACATCAAGTTCATGGATCTGTCGGCGGTCAGGTGCGCTGCGGGCGTGGTACAGGTATTCACCGCAGCGGATATCCCTGGCCATAACAACTACGGGCCGGTCCTGCACGATGATCCAATTTTCGCTACCGATGAAATCCAGTTTTATGGCCAGCCGATTTTTGCTGTGGCCGCGCACAGTTTCGATGCCGCGCGGCGCGCGGCCAAACTGGCGCATATCGAGTATGAAACGTTGCCGACGTTACTCAATATTGCCGATGCGCTGGCTGCGGAAAGTCAGGTGCTGCCGACTGAAACCTTACGTCACGGCGAACCGGAAACAGCGCTGGCTGCGGCATGCCACCGCCTGTCCGGCTCGGTGGTCATCGGCGGGCAGGATCACTTTTATCTGGAAGGGCAGATCGCCATCGCGTTGCCGCAGGAAAACGGCGGCGTGCTGATACACAGCTCTACTCAGCATCCCAGCGAAGTGCAGCATCTGGTGGCGCATGCGCTGGGCAGACATGCCCATGACGTGATAGTGCAATGCCGGCGTATGGGTGGCGCTTTCGGCGGCAAGGAGAGCCAGCCGGCGCTGTTTGCCTGCGTCGCGGCAATTGTCGCCGTTGCGACCGGATGGCCAGCCAAAGTCAGGGTGGATCGTGATGCGGATATGGTGATGACCGGCAAACGCCATGATTTCAACGCCGAATACGATGTCGGCTTCGATGCGCAGGGACGCATCGGCGGGTTGTCGCTGATGCTGGCGTCGCGTTGCGGTTACTCGGCGGATTTGTCTGGTCCGGTCAACGACCGCGCCATGTTCCATGCCGACAACTGCTATTACCTGGAAAATGTGCAGATCGTGTCGCATCGCTGTAAGACCCATACCGTGTCCAATACTGCTTTTCGCGGCTTTGGCGGGCCGCAAGGGATGATGGCGATAGAAGCGGTGCTGGACGATATTGCCCGCTATTTGCAGCTTGATCCGCTGGCAGTACGCCGTACCAATTTTTACGGCATCGGTGAGCGTAACGTGACGCCATACAAAATGCTGGTAGAAGACAATCTGGTGCACCGCATCGTCGATCAGCTCAGTACGAGCAGCAATTATGCAGCACGCAGGGCGGCAATTACCGAATTCAATGCAGCGAGCCCCGTCATCAAGCGCGGCATTGCGCTGACGCCGGTCAAATTCGGTATTTCCTTCACTGCCACCCAATACAACCAGGCCGGTGCGCTGGTGCAGGTGTATACCGACGGCAGCATATTGCTCAACCACGGCGGTACCGAAATGGGGCAGGGCTTGTTTACCAAGGTGGCGCAGGTGGTGGCGCAGGAGTTCGGTATCGGGCTGGAGCAGGTGCGGGTTTCCGCTACCGACACCAGCAAGGTGCCCAATACTTCGCCTACCGCGGCGTCATCGGGCAGTGACCTCAACGGCAAGGCCGCGCAGGCTGCGGCGCAAACCATCAGGGAGCGGCTGGTGGCATTCGCTGCCGAGACTTATCAGGTGGCACCTTCAGAAGTGGTGTTTGCCGACGGCGAAGTGCAGATGCCGGGACACAAACTAAAATTCGCCACGCTGGTGCATCAGGCGTACATGGCGCGGGTATCGCTGTCGTCTACCGGTTATTACTGTACCCCGAAAATTCATTACGACCGCAGAACCTTCAGCGGTCGCCCGTTCTTCTACTTTGCCTGGGGTGCAGCCGTCACCGAAGTCGCGATCGACACCCTGACCGGCGAGAACCGTATGCTGCGCGTCGATATTCTGCACGACGTCGGCAAATCTCTGAATCCGGCGCTGGATATCGGCCAGATTGAGGGCGGTTTCCTGCAAGGCGCGGGATGGCTCACTTCGGAAGAACTGTACTGGAACGATCAGGGTGAATTGAAAACCCACGCGCCATCCACCTACAAAATCCCTGCAGTGAGCGACTGGCCGGCAGATGCGTGCATCAGTCTGTTGCAGGATACGCCCAATTCCGAGGATACGATTTTCCGTTCCAAGGCAGTCGGCGAACCGCCGCTGATGCTGGGGATATCCGTGTTTTATGCGCTACGTGACGCTGTCGCTGCGACTGCAGGTGCGCAGGCGGCGATGCGGCTGACCGCGCCTGCCACACCTGAAGCGATACTGCGTGCGCTGGATGTAACGGCTACTGAGGTATCTATATGAAACACTGGCTCGCTGAACTTGATAGTCTGCTGGCCGGCGGCAACGATGTGGTGCGTATCGTTGTAGCGGCCACCAAGGGATCTGTACCCCGTGAAGCGGGTGCGGCAATGCTGGTACACAAGCACGGCACATCTGGCACGTTGGGCGGCGGCCATCTGGAATTTCAGGCTATCACTTTGGCTCGTGAACTGCTGGAGCAGTCTGCGACCTCGGCACATCGGCAGCGCTTTACGCTGGGAGCAGCGTTGGGGCAGTGTTGCGGCGGTATCGTGGATTTATGGTGGGAACGTTTTACAGCTGCGGACAGCGCTTTTATTGCGAAAGCCCATGCGCAATTGCAGCACGGTAGTGGCGTGGTACTGGCGAGTGTGGTTGAAGGCCAGTCGTGTCGGCGTGAATTAATCGTTGCTGGTGCAGCATCTGCGTCATCGTCGACACTGGCCGAAGCCGCGCTGGCGTTATTCAGTCCGGCAGCTGCGCCGCGTATACGGCTACTGCATCGTGAGACCGATATGGTATTGCTGGAACGGATGGATCGGCAGCATACGCCATTGTGGCTGTTCGGCGCCGGGCATGTGGGCCAGGCCATAGTTGGCTCCCTGGGCGAGTTACCGTTCGACATTACCTGGGTGGATGCCCGCGCGGATATTTTCCCAACAGATTTACCTGCAAATGTGACCAGACTCAACAGTCCTGTGCCTGCTGAGGAGGTGTGCTATGCGCCTGATGACGCCTGGTTTCTGGTGCTGACTCACGATCACCAGCTGGATTACGCCATCTGTGCGGCTATTCTGGCACGGGACAGTAGTGGCTTTATTGGTCTGATCGGTTCGCGTACCAAGGCGGCGCGATTCAGCCATCGGTTGGCGCGCCAGGGTTACCGGCCTGAGCGCATTACTTGTCCGATCGGGATAGCGGGGATTAGCGGCAAGGAGCCGGCGACCATCGCCGTGGCCGTTGCAGCACAACTATTGCAATTACGCGAGGCGCAGGTAGCGGTCAGTTCAGACGCAGCCACCTGCGCAGCGCAAGGGAGATAGGGTGAATATGAACATACCGGTTACGCATCCGCGTCTGGAACTGCGTGGCATTACCAAGATATACCCGTCGGTAATCGCCAACGAAAATGTCGATCTGATCGTGCGTCCTGGCGAGATTCACGCCGTGCTTGGGGAAAACGGCGCCGGCAAAAGCACTCTGATGAAAATCATTTATGGCGTGACCAAGCCCGATGCCGGAGAAATGCTGTGGGAAAATCGCGAAGTACATATCGAATCGCCCGCTGCGGCAAGACGTATGGGCATAGGCATGGTGTTCCAGCATTTTTCACTGTTTGAAACGCTTACCGTCGCTGAAAATATTTCGCTGGCGCTGGATAGCGTGATTCCACCAGCGGAACTGGCCCAGCGTATCAGTGAAGTCTCTATAGAGTACGGATTGCCCGTTGATCCACATCGATTGGTGCACAGCATGTCGGTGGGTGAGCGCCAGCGGGTGGAAATCGTGCGCTGCCTGCTCAATAATCCACGACTGCTGATCATGGACGAGCCCACTTCGGTGCTGACGCCGCAGGCGGTGCTTAAACTGTTTGAAACCTTGCGCCGCCTGGCTGCGGAGGGTTGCAGCATACTTTACATCAGTCACAAGCTGGACGAGATTCAGGCACTGTGCGACAGCGCCACCATCCTGCGTAGCGGGCGCGTTACCGGCACCACCAGTCCCAAGCAGGAAACTCGCGAATCGCTGGCGCAGATGATGATAGGGCGGGCATTACCAGAGTGCCAGATGGAAGCTAATACACCAGGCGAAACGCGTTTGCTGATCAATCATCTCAATCTTGCCACCATAGATCCTTTCGGTACCACGCTGAAAGATATCAATCTGGAGGTGCGTAGCGGTGAAATGGTTGGCATTGCCGGCATTTCGGGTAACGGGCAGAAAGAATTGCTGGCTGCACTGTCTGGTGAACAGCTCGCGCCACAAGCCAGTGCCGCTCAGATATGCGGTGTCGCTGCCGGCAAGCTCAATCCAGCCCAGCGTCGCAATTTGGGATTGCGTTTCGTTCCCGAAGAACGGTTAGGGCGAGGTGCCGTGCCTACACTGAGTCTGGCGCTGAATGCGTTGCTTACCAGCAGTGATAGCGGCATGGTGAACCATGGCTTGATCTCGTATCCGGCAGTACGCAGTTTTGCCCGCAATGTCATTGATAAATTCAATGTGAAATGCGGTGGCGATAAGGCGCTGGCGGGGAGTCTGTCTGGCGGCAACCTGCAAAAATTCATCGTCGGTCGCGAGATCATGCTTGCACCCAAGGTAATGATTGTTGCTCAGCCAACCTGGGGAGTAGACGTAGGTGCAGCGCAATTGATCCGGCAGGCGCTGATTGAGCTAAGAAATCAGGGCGTGGCAGTATTGGTGGTATCGGAAGAGCTGGAGGAATTGTTCATGATATGCGACCGCATTGCGGTGATTGCCGACGGACGGCTGTCCCCGGCGGTGCCTTCTGCCCAGACCAGCGTGGAACAGATTGGGCTGTGGATGAGTGGCGAATTCAATCAGGATGCCGTGGAGGTAATTCATGCCTAATCTGGAACGGCGGGCTCAGCCTTCTACGCTAATGATGTTTGCGTCGCCAGTGATCGCGGCAGTGTGCATGCTGATTACCGGTTATCTGCTGTTTACGCTGCTGGGGAAAGCGCCGCTGCATGCTTACTGGGTGTTCTTCATCAAGCCGCTGACCACTGCATACGGTATCGGCGAATGGCTGCTGAAAGCCACGCCGCTGATATTGTGCGGGCTGGGGCTGGCGATCGGCTTTCGCGCCAGTGTGTTTAATATTGGTGCGGAGGGCCAGCTTACCATGGGCGCGATTGCGGCTGGCGGCGTGGGGTTGTACTTCAATGGCATGGATGCCAGATGGATACTGCCATTGATGATGCTGGCCGGCATTGCCGGCGGCATGGTCTGGGCAGCGATACCAGCATTTTTGCGCACGCGCTTCAACACCAGCGAGATACTGGTGAGCCTGATGCTGGTGTATGTTGCTCAGTTGTTTCTGGGCTTTCTGGTGCAGGGGCCATGGCGAGATCCTGACGGTTTCAATTTTCCGCAGACGAAAATGTTTACCGAAGCGGAAATGCTGCCGCTGCTGATGGAAGGCTTGCGTACCAATATCTCATTCATTCTGGCGTTATTGCTGGTTGCTGCATCGTGGTTCTATTCGCATAAAATGTTCGCCGGTTTTCGTATGCAGGTTAGCGGACTGGCGCCAGCAGCGGCACGTTATGCCGGTTTTAGCGAAAAGCGTAATGTCTGGCTGGCGCTGCTTATCAGCGGTGGCATGGCCGGACTGGCCGGGATGGGGGAAGTGGCAGGGCCGATAGGCCAGTTGCAGCCGGTTATTTCGCCGGGATACGGGTTTGCCGCCATTATCGTGGCTTATGTTGGCCGCCTGCATCCGCTGGGGGTGCTGCTGGCCAGCCTGCTGATGTCACTGCTGTACCTGGGTGGCGAAACTGCGCAAATGGATCTCGGCTTGCCCTCTGCGGTGACCGGGCTGTTTCAGGGGCTGTTGCTGTTTTATTTGCTGGCGGCAGATATTTTTATCAATTTCCGCATCAAGGCACGTAAACGTCCGCTTGAACAAATAAGGACGGTGGCGCAGGTGGTGCCGGAGGAGCAATCATGAATATTGAACAAATGATTCCCATCCTCGCCAGTACAGTGGCGGCTGCCACACCATTGGCCTATGCTGCTTTCGGTGAGCTGGTGACTGAGCGTGCTGGTGTGCTTAATCTTGGTGTGGAAGGCATGATGTTGGTGGGTGCCATTGCCGGTTTTGCGGTGGCCTCGCAGACGGGTAGTCTGGGACTGGGGTTTCTTGCGGGAACGCTGGCTGGTGTTTTGCTGGCGCTGATCTTTGCAACACTGACGCTGAGTCTGCAAACTAATCAGGTTGCGACTGGGTTGGCTTTAACCTTGTTTGGCGTAGGACTGAGTGCTTTCATCGGTAAGTCGTATGTGGGGTTGTCGCTGAACGGTCTGCATCCGATGTCGATTTCTGTGTTGGGACAAATACCTTTCCTGGGGCCGCTACTGTTCCATTTTGATATTGTGGTTTACGGTTCGCTGGCATTGCTATTTGCGTTGCAATGGTTCTTTACCCGATCTCATTGGGGGCTGGTGGTACGTGCAGTCGGTGAATCACCGGCTTCCGCGCATGCTATCGGCTATCCGGTGATACGCATACGCTATCTGGCTATTCTGTTCGGTGGCGCGATGAGCGGTCTGGCTGGCGCCTATCTGTCGCTGGCGATTACGCCGATGTGGGTGGAAGGCATGACTGCGGGACGCGGCTGGATCGCGCTGGCGCTGGTGGTGTTCGCCACCTGGAAACCGATGCGCGTACTGCTCGGCGCATATCTGTTCGGTGGTGTGACCATACTGCAATTTTACGGGCAGGGCATGGGAATACACGTACCTTCCGAGATACTGTCAATGCTGCCTTATCTGGTGACCATCGTCGTGCTGGTGCTGATCAGCCGTAATCCGAAAACCATACTGCTGAATCAGCCCATGTCGCTGGGACATAGCTTTTACCCTCATACCTGATAAATACAACAACTATGAATGCATATTGGCTGGAATGGCTGAATTTACTCGGACGCTGGGTGCACCTGATCACAGGCATTGCCTGGATCGGTGCCTCGTTTTATTTTGTCTGGCTGGACAATCATCTGCGTGCGCCACGCGATCCTGCGGACAGTTTCAAAGGCATTAGTGGCGAAGTTTGGTCCGTACACGGCGGCGGCTTTTATCATGCGCAGAAATATCGCGTTGCGCCAGATCTATTGCCCGAGCCACTGCACTGGTTCAAGTGGGAGGCCTATTCGACCTGGTTGTCAGGCTTTTTCATGTTATGTCTGGTGTATTACGTGGGGGCCGATACTTATCTGATTGATCCTTCAGTCGCTGCGCTGACATCAGCGGAGGCGATTGCTATCGGTATTGGTTCGCTGGCGCTGGGATGGCTGATTTATGATGGTTTGTGCCGTTCGTCACTGGGGCGCGATGATCGTCTGCTTGGTCTGGCAGTGTTGGCGCTGTCGGTTGCTGCCGCCTGGGGACTGACTCACGTATTCAGTGGGCGAGGCGCGTTTATCCATTATGGCGCCATACTCGGCACACTGATGGTAGGTAATGTGTTTTTTGTGATTATCCCCGGGCAGCGTGAGCTGATCAAAGCCAAGCTGGCAGGTCGAAATCCTGATTCTGCCCCTGGACTCAAGGCCAGGCAGCGTTCAGTGCATAACACCTATTTTACCTTGCCAGTGATCTTTACCATGATGAGCAATCATTACGCTATGGTATTCAATCACAGTTATAACTGGATGATACTGGTTGCCATTTCCATTGCAGGTGCAGCAATACGTGTCTATTTCGTTTCCCGCCACAGGGGGGAGGGTAAGCTTGCACCTTTGCTGGCAGGCGTGAGTTTACTGGCAGGGGTAGCCATCGCCATCTCGCCCATTGCTACGCAACCCAGCGTCAAGGTAAATGCTGCGGATCAGTTTGCGCAGGTTATGCAGGTGGTACAGAACCGCTGCACCAGTTGCCACGCCGAGCATCCGACTCAAACTGGCTTTGTCGCTGCACCCAAAGGCATCATGCTGGATACGACGACACGGGTAGAAATGCAGGCGGCGTTGATATATCAGCAGGTTTCCAGCCGTGCTATGCCGTTGGGCAATTTAACCGCGATGACGGAACAGGAACGCCAACTGATAGTTGCCTGGCACGATGCAGGAGCGCTCACCAAATGAGTGTAGCGACATCGTCACGCCATGCTTTTCGCGGCAGTATATTGCACTTCTTGTCAGATCCCGGTGAAGGCGGTGCTGAACACACTTATGCATTTTATGCTGATGGCTTGATGCTGGTCGAACATGGCATGGTGGTTGCTGTCGGGCATTATGCGCAACTACAACCCGTGTTGCCAATTGATACGCTGGTTACTGACCATACCGGTAAGTTGATTATGCCTGGGTTTATCGACACACATATTCATTACCCGCAAACGGATGTAATTGCCTCGCCAGGTACGCAATTGCTGGACTGGCTGGAGCGTTATACCTTTCCAGCCGAGCGCCGTTTTGAGGACAGGGAACACGCCACTGAGGTTGCCGAGTTTTTCGTCGATGAATTGCTGCGCAATGGTACGACTACCGCGCTGGTGTTCGGTACGGTGCATCGTGAGTCAATAGACGCCTTTTTTGCTGTGGCCGGGCAGCGCGATTTGCGCATGGTGGCAGGCAAGGTATTGATGGATCGTAATTGTCCCGAGTTTCTGCGTGATACCGCCGATAGCGGATATGCCGACAGTGTAGCGTTGATAGAGCACTGGCACGGACAGGGGCGGCTGGGTTATGCCATCACCCCTCGTTTTGCTATTACTTCCAGTGAGGCGCAATTGGCACGAGCAGGGGAGTTGGCACGTGCGTATCCTGCTGTGCATATCCATAGCCATCTGGCGGAAAACATGGACGAAGTGGCATGGGTGAGCAAACTGTTCCCCTGGAGTCGCAGCTATCTTGATGTGTACGAGCACTATGGGTTGTTGCGAGAACGTGCGGTGTACGCGCATTGCATCCATCTGGATGAGGATGATCAGCAACGCATGGCTGACAGTGGTGCGACAGCCGCATTTTGCCCGACTTCTAATCTGTTTCTTGGCAGTGGTCTGTTTGATCTGTCTGGATCACGAGATTCCGGTATACGTGTCGGACTGGCTACTGACGTCGGTGGCGGCAGCAGCTTCAATATGCTGCAAACACTGAGTGAGTCCTACAAGGTGGCACAGTTGCGCGGCTATACCCTTACGCCCTTGCTGGCTTTTTACATGATTACGTTGGGTAACGCGATTGCGCTGGGGCTGGATAGCCATATCGGCAATTTCACGTCAGGCAAGGAAGCCGATTTTGTAGTGTTGGATCTCGCATCGACACCGCTGATGGCGCGGCGCATGGAAAGTGCTACAACGCTGGCAGAGCGCCTGTTTATCCTGATGATGCTGGGCGATGACCGGGCTGTCGCCGCAACGTATATCCGCGGCAAATCCGCATATCATAGAAATCAACAGGTTATATCAAATGCTTGATCCGGTATTGTACGATGATTGGCACCCGGTAGCAGCTAGCGGACAAATTCAGGCTGGCCAGATACTGGCAGCGCAGCTGATGGGCCAGGAGATTGCACTATGGCGTAGCGCCGACGGCGTTATCTACGCCTGGGAGGATCGCTGCCCGCATCGCGGCACGCGCTTATCCATAGGCAGCATCGTCGCGGATCAGCTGGTGTGCGCATATCACGGCTGGCGTTTCAATTCCGGTGGCAGTTGCACGCATGTCCCCGCCCAGCCGGAGTGGACGCCCGCCAAATCGGCCTGCGCCAAGGTGTATTCGGCAGTTGAGCGCTACGGTCTGGTATGGGTGTGTCTGGGTGTGCCTGCAGCGGCATTATTGCCGTTTCCCGAATACGACGACCCCAATCTGCGCAAGGTATTGTGCGGCCCTTACCGGGTCGAGACCAGCGCGCCGCGCATCGTGGAAAATTTCCTCGATATGGGGCATTTCTCTTTCGTGCACGACGGCATACTGGGCGAACCAACGCATACGGCCGTGCGCGATTACAAGGTCGACGCCTGGGTCGACGAGACTGACGAGGCCGGTATACTCGCCACCCAATGCATATTCTGGCAACCGCAGACCAACAGCCTTGCCCACGGCGGCAGCGAAGTGGAATACACCTATCGCGTGGTGCGTCCGCTAACCGCGATACTGACCAAATTGCCGCAAATGCAACAGACGTTCCGCGAGGCGATCAGCCTGCATGTGCAACCGTTGGATGAAGCATCCAGCCAGGTATGGATAGTGCTGGCGATGACCAATTTCGAGCAGAGCGAGCAGGAATTGCGCGATTTCCAGGACCGGATATTCCTGCAGGATAAACCTATTCTGGAAAATCAGCTCCCGCGCCGTTTGCCGCTGGCTGCAAATCGCGAAGTGTCGATAGCGGCCGACAAACTGTCGGTATTTTATCGTCGTTATCTCACACAAAAAAATCTGCGCTACGGCGTAATTACTGCGGAACAACATGCATGAACCGAATTCTGATTGACGATGCCGACATCGTGGTAACCATGAACGCCCAGCGTGAAGAACTGCCGCGCGCCAGCGTGCTGGTAGAGGGCAATACCATCGTCAAGGTCGATACCGCCACGCGCATGGATGCATGGATAGCGCAGGACCCGGCGCAGCGTCGTCCGCACCGTATTATCAACGCCAGCGGCTGCGTGGTGACGCCGGGGCTGGTGAATTGTCACCATCACCTGTATCAGACGCTCACGCGTACCATCGGCACCGGGCAGGGCAAGGTATTGTTTGACTGGCTGAAAATGCTGTATCCGGTCTGGGCGGAAATGGATGCCGAGGCGATTCATGTCAGCACGCAGATCGGGCTGGCCGAATTGCTGCTATCAGGAGCGACGACGGTTACCGACCATTTGTACCTGTTCCCCAATGGTACCCGGCTGGACGACGAAATCGCCGCCGCGCAGGAAATGGGCGTGCGCTTTCATCCCACGCGCGGCAGCATGAGTCTGGGCGAAAGCAAGGGCGGGCTGCCGCCGGACCGGGTGGTGGAAGACGAAGCGGCGATACTGGCGGATAGCCAGCGCATCATCGAGACTTATCACGATGCAGCGCCGCATTCCATGCTGCGTATCGGTCTGGCGCCATGCTCGCCGTTCAGCGTGAGCGGCGACCTGATGCGCGAGAGCGCGCGGCTGGCGCGGACTTATCAGCGCGTCGGTCTGCATACGCATCTCGCCGAAACGCTGGACGAAGACCGTTTCTGTCTGGAAAAATTCGGCAAGCGTCCGCTGGATTATGCCGAATCGGTGGAGTGGATGGGCGACGATGTCTGGTTCGCGCATATGGTGCACCCCAGCGAGTCGGATATCGACCGGCTCGCGCATCATTGCAGCGGCGTGTGCCACTGCGCGACCAGCAACATGATACTGGCTTCCGGCATCGCCCCGGTGCGGCGCATGCTGGATCGCGGCGTGCGCGTCGGGCTGGGGGTGGATGGTTCGGCCAGTAACGACGGCAATCACATGCTGGGCGAGGCGCGTCAGGCCATGCTGCTGCAGCGCGTGGGCTGGCCGGGTTTCGAGTCGCGTGCCGATCGTTTTTCCGCCCGCGAAGCGCTGGAGCTGGCGACGCTGGGCGGCGCGCGGGTATTGCAGCGCGATGATATCGGCAGTCTGGAAGCTGGCAAAGCCGCCGATCTGGTGGCTTTCCGGGTGGACGATCTGGGGCATGCCGGCGCTATGGGTGATCCCGTTGCGGCGTTGATGACGTGTGCTCCTGCGCAAGCCTGGTTGTCGATTATTAATGGCAGAATAGTAGTGGAAAATAATGAGCTGGTTGGTGTCGATATAGGCAAACTGGTTAAACGACATAACTTGGCTAGTATGGGTATGTTAAAAAGGGCTGGGTTGATTTAATAAGTGACAACTCTAGTCGGATGGTACATTTTTCCATTTTAAGCATCATGACCCCAATGAAAATGATGCTTACATGCAGGTAGCACTTTATTAAGCGTGATAATTGGTTTAGCATAGCAGTTATGCCTGATAGTTCACTGCGTGTCTGTTTGGCATTTTATATTTAACATACAACTATGGAGTCACACTACATGAACAAATCCGAACTGATAGATGCAATTGCCAAAGACGCCGACATGACTAAAGCGAATGCGGGTAAAGTATTAGATGCACTGATGGCTACGATCACCAATACACTTAAAAAAGGTGAAGATGTAAGCTTGGTAGGCTTTGGCACTTTCAAAGTTAGCAAACGCGCAGCGCGTACTGGCAGAAATCCTAAAACAGGTGCAGCGTTAGAAATCGCAGCATGCAACTCACCAGGGTTTAGCGCAGGTAAAGGCCTGAAAGAAGCAGTGAACTAAATCTGTTCCACTTCAAAAAAGCCCATCTTGATGATGGGTTTTTTTATGCATGTCGTCCCCCAATATGGGTGTATATCCTCTGCCCTATTGGGTAGGCAATATTCTTATACGTTTTAAGGTGCAGCATGATTAATCAAGACTGGATAGGTTTAGTTGCCGGCACGCTAACAACAACCGCTTTCGTACCGCAAGTTTACCGAATTTGGCAGCGAAAACATGCGGATGATATTTCTGCCAGCATGTTCGTCATATTTATTGCCGGCGTTGTGCTTTGGCTTTATTACGGTGTGATGTTACAGGCATGGCCGATAGTGATCGCCAATGCAGTCACTCTGGTGCTGGCGACAACTATTCTGATACTGAAATACTATTATCACAAAGTTGCTGGACATCAAGGGAAATGAATTGTGGACAGCTACGAAATGCAAAGATTCATATGTTGCAACATGATCTAGGTTGATGGTGGGTCGGGCGGGATTCGAACCCGCGACAAACGGATTAAAAGTCCGCTGCTCTACCAACTGAGCTACCGACCCAAATAAAAATGCCAGGATAGAACCTGGCATTTCTTTTGAGCAATTTGTTACTTGTGTTCCTGGTGGGTCGGGCGGGGGTCGAACCCGCGACAAACGGATTAAAAGTCCGCTGCTCTACCGGCTGAGCTACCGACCCGGTTGAGAGCCGCAATTATACTGGTTTTAACAAATTCGTCAAGATTGAAAACCTAAAAAAACCATTAGAATTGTATGAGGGAAAATTCTGGATGTAATTGGCTGCCGTCCGCGTTAAAAATTGGGATGCTAATCGTGGTGCGGACTTCACGGCGTGCACGTCCATAGACATCGTTTTGCATGACTTGGTCTTCGGTGTTTTTTTGTGCGACCAGGGTAGGGGGAGTATCAATGATTTCGACGACGGTATAAAGCTCATTTTTCCATATAAAAGAGAGCCCTATGCAGTTTTCAAGCTCTGCCAAACTAGGCGAGGTTAACACTTTAATCCTTTAATCCAGCGGCTATATAAACGGTCGGCGACACGATTGAGTTGAGTTACTTTATGATCAAGTTCCGATTGCATTTCGGCTAGTGTTTGAACTGCGGGACTGGTTCTGGCAGCGTTGATTTCATCCATGCCGTTTTCACCCCAGGTTTTAACCATGTCTGCAGTCATTTCAACGTGGCACTGCAGGGCAAGGTGTTTGCCGATGGCATAAGCCTGATTATTACAGAATTCGCTCTTGAGGATATGGGTCGCCCCAACAGGCAGATCAAAAGTTTCGCCGTGCCAGTGGAAGCTGTCGAATTGCTGTAAGCCGTCAAACCATGCACGGGCGACATCGTTGTTGGTTGTAGTGACGCTGCCCCAGCCGATTTCTTTGACGGGACCAACACTGACTTCTGCGCCTAGCGCCTTGGATATGAGCTGACCACCCAGGCAATGTCCTAGTACGGGAACATCTGCGGCTATGGCAGCGCGGATGAGATTGAGAGAATCGGGTATCCAGGGGAGTTCGTCATTGACGCTCATGCTGCCCCCCATAAAAACCAATCCCAAATAATCAAGCGGATTAGTCGGGATAGTTTCGTTTTCATCAATTTTGATGAGTATGAAGGGAATTTGCTGGTCAGTTAAAAACTCAGCTAAATAACCAGGGCCTTCAGTTGGAATGTGACGAAAGATGGCAACTGGTTTCATGATGCACCTGTTATTTTGCGCGCTTGTCGCGTTCAATTAACGCGTACGCAGAATGGTTATGGATAGATTCAAAGTTCTCGCTTTCAACGACATAGCTGTCTATGCGCGGCTCTCTGTCTATGGCAGCAGCAACGTCGCGTACCATATCTTCGACGAATTTCGGGTTGTCATAAGCGCGTTCAGTGACATATTTTTCATCAGGACGTTTGAGCAAACCATAAAGTTCGCAAGAAGCCTGACTTTCGGCAATGGCGACAATGTCTTCTATCCACATGAAATCATTGGTACGCGCGCTGATAGTGACGTGTGAGCGCTGATTATGTGCGCCGTAGTCAGATATTTTTTTCGAACACGGACATAGACTGGTAACAGGCACGACGACTTTGGTGGTGTGGACATACTCACCATTTTCTATTGCGCCGATGAGGGTAACATCGTAATCCATCAGGCTTTGCACACCGGATACAGGCGCGGTTTTGTTGATGAAATAAGGGAAGCTCATCTCAATATAGCCTGAGTCTGCCTCCAAACGTTCAACCATTAAGCGCAACATGGTTTCAAAGTTCTCTATGGAGATTTCACGCTCGTTACTGTTAAGTATTTGCACAAAGCGCGACATGTGCGTGCCTTTGAAATTGTGTGGCAAATACACATACATGCTGAAATTGGCGATAGTGTGTTGTACGCCAGTGCTCTTGTCTTTGACTTTGACAGGGTGACGGATAGACTTAATGCCGACCTTATTAATAGCAATTTGGCGGGTGTCCGCGTAATTTTGCACGTCAGGCATAGCAGTGGTGAGATCGCAACAATCGTTCATGGTGATTCCAGTTCGGTTTAATAACTAATGTGTTCAGTATAGCGTGAGCATATACCCGAGTAAACTACTCGGATAAAGCCTGGTTAATGCGATGGACAATGCCATCGCTGCTCAAGCCGCATTCGGTAAGCATTTGAGCATGATTGCCGTGATCAATATAGGTGTCGGGCAGGCCGAGCTGAATGATGCGAATAGCCACACCTTGTGCGTGTAAAAATTCGCTGATTGCACTACCTGCACCACCCATGATCGCATTTTCTTCCAGGGTCACGATCAAATCATGGTTCTGTGCTAATTGTAGGATGAGTGTTTCGTCAATTGGTTTCACGAAACGCATATCAGCGACAGTGGCATTGAGTATCTCAGCAGCGGCGAGAGCAATTTGTACCATGCTGCCAAACGCCAGCAGTGCCACACGTTGCCCTTGGCGACGTAACACGCCTTTGCCTATGGGCAGAGCTTGCATGGCAAGGCTGATAGGGGCGCCATGCCCTGTACCACGCGGATAGCGTACTGCACTCGGTCCATCCAGTTGCATGGCAGTAAAGAGCATTTGTCGGCATTCGTTTTCATCCGATGGTGCCATGACTGTCATGTTGGGAATGCAGCGCAGGTAGCTGAGATCAAAACTACCGGCATGGGTAGGGCCATCCGCACCAACCAGGCCAGCACGGTCAATAGCGAAAACGACGGGCAGATTTTGCAAGGCGACATCGTGTATGAGCTGATCATAGGCGCGTTGCAAAAAGGTGGAGTAAATCGCAACTACAGGTTTGTATCCATCTGCAGCCAGACCAGCGGCAAAAGTCACCGCGTGCTGTTCGGCGATACCGACATCAAAATAACGCTCAGGGTATTTCTGCGAAAATTCAACCAGTCCAGAGCCTTCGCGCATCGCAGGCGTAATGCCGACGAGTCGTGGCTCAATGGCTGCCATGTCACACAACCAGTCGCCAAATACTTGCGTATAGGTAGGTTTCGGCGAGGCTTTTTCAAGCACGCCGATTTCTGGTTTGAACGGACTTACGCCATGATACAAGCAGGAATTTTCTTCAGCTAACGGATAGCCTTTGCCTTTTTTGGTGACGACGTGCAGGAATTGCGGGCCTGGCAGGCGACGGATATTCGTTAATGTGTCTATCAGTGCATCCAGGTCGTGGCCGTCGATGGGGCCGATATAATTAAAGCCAAATTCTTCAAATAAGGTACTAGGCGTGACCATGCCCTTGACGTGCTCTTCAGCACGTTTGGCCAGTTCCAGCATCGGTGGCACGTGGGCTAATACCTTTTCACTGGCACGACGAGCAGCAGCATAGAATCGACCTGACATTAAGCGCGCAAGATAATGATTTAATGCGCCAACATTGGGTGAAATCGACATGTCGTTGTCGTTAAGTATCACCAGCAGGTTGGCGTCCATATCTCCAGCATTATTCAATGCCTCAAACGCCATGCCTGCGGTCATTGCGCCATCACCTATTACAGCAATCGCGCGGCGCTCTAAACCCGATAGTTTCGCGGCGACTGCCATGCCTAGTGCTGCTGAAATCGACGTACTGGAATGTCCCGTACCGAAAGTGTCAAACTCGCTTTCCTCACGCTTGGGGAAGCCAGCAATTCCGCCTGCCTGGCGTAAACTGGACATTGCAGTGCGTCGTCCTGTGAGAATTTTGTGTGGATAGCTTTGATGCCCTACGTCCCAAACGATGCGATCATCAGGTGTGTTAAACACATAATGCAAGGCTATAGTCAGCTCCACCGCACCGAAATTTGAGGCAAAATGTCCGCCTGTCTGCGCAATGCTGGCAAGCATAAAGTTGCGGATTTCTTGTGCTAACTCTGGTAACTCGTCGCGCTCCAGTTTGCGTAACGCTTCCGGATGGTTAATGCTGGCAAGGAGATTGGTGTCTGGGATCAAAATGTTCTCTGTACGATAAAGTCGGCTAATTCGCGCAGACGTTGGTTATGTTCAAAATCCTGGATTGCTGCGAGTGCATCTTGGTGCAGTGATGCGGCAAGTGATTTTGCATCAGCCATACCCAGAAGACTGACGTAAGTGGGTTTGTTGTCAGCGGCATCTTTGCCTGCGGTTTTACCTAGTGTGGCGGTCGGCGCGCTGGCATCAAGGATGTCATCCACGACCTGGAATGCTAAACCTACGCATTTAGCGTAATGATCTAGCTGTTCAATCTGGCTAAGGTTGGTCTGACCACAGTATGCTCCCAATAAAACAGCCGCACGGATTAATGCACCTGTTTTGTGTATATGCATAAATTCAAGCTCGGGCAGAGTAAGGGCTACACCAACACTGGCGAGATCTATCGCTTGCCCACCCGCCATACCGCGTGAACCAGATGCGTGGGCGAGCAGTTTGATCATGTGTAATTGTTGTAGAGGGTCATCGTTTAGCGTATGACTGGCAAGCAAATCAAAAGCCAATGTCTGCAAACTATCGCCAACCAACAATGCAGTGGCTTCACCAAATTCAACATGGCAGGTGGGTTTGCCGCGACGCAATACATCATTATCCATTGCCGGCATGTCGTCATGCACCAATGAATAGGCATGGATAAGCTCGACCGCTGCAGCCACGATTTCTACGCGTGCAGGATCTGCTTGTGTAACTTCACCTGCTGCAAAGGCCAGGAGTGGCCGCACTCGTTTGCCTCCTTCCAGCACTGCATAGCGCATGGCTTGATGCAACACCTTTGGCGCAATATCAGCAGTAGGTAGTTGATTGGAAAGCACTACTTCCATGCGTGTTTGTAACGCGGTAGACCAGGTTAAGAAATCAGTTGTCATCTTGTGAGTTAACGCTGTTGAAGTTGTTTAATGTGCCGTTTTCAAGTATCTGCACTTGTTGTTGAGCGGCATTGAGCGCAGCTTGGCAAAATTGCAATAATTCGGCACCGCGCTGATAGCTGGCAAGAGATTGTTCTAAAGTAAGCTGCCCAGATTCCATATCAGCAACGATACGCTCTAATTCAGTGGTGGCGGCTTCAAAATTGGCGGGTTGGGCGCTGGCGCGACGAGTCATATTGATGAACGATTAGTTAATTGCATAGGCAAGAGTATAAATATTACCGAATAATTGCCTTTAACGCTAATTTTAGCGATAATTGCGCGCTTTCTTGTTGCTTGAATTTACTTTATTTATGGGGGTTAAGCGGCTGTTGTGCCGTCTTGATTATTTTTAGTCACTTCTTTTGGGGTGTACTCGTTTATGTCCAATTTAGCTGTTGCGTCGCAATTGACGCACACTACTCCTCAATTGCCAATCAGTTGGTATTTTGATCCTGAAATTTACGCGTTAGAGCAGCAGTATTTATTTGCGCAAGGACCGAACTATATCGGTCATGAAATCATGGTGCCGAATATCGGCGACTATCAAGTGTTAGAAACCCAGCAGCAAGCCAGCGTACTGGTGCGCAACGCAGAAAGCGTGGAGATGCTGTCGAATATTTGTCGTCATCGTCAGGCGATGATGCTGGATGGGCGGGGGCATGCACGCAATATAGTTTGTCCGCTGCATCGCTGGACTTATGACCTTGAAGGCACGCTGCTCGGCGCGCCACATTTTCCTGGTAACCCTTGTTTGAATTTGGGTAAATCGCCTTTGCAAAACTGGCATGGATTGCTATTCAACGGTCAGCGAGATGTCGCAGCCGATTTAGCCAAGCTAGGCGTCGCTGATACGCTGAATTTTGAAGGCTATATGCTAGACCGTGTGATGGTCGAAGACTATGCGTTTAACTGGAAAACCTTTATTGAGGTTTATCTGGAAGACTATCACGTTGAGCCGTTTCATCCCGGCCTGGGAAACTTTGTCACCTGTGATGATTTAAAATGGGAGTATGGTGACTGGTACAGCGTACAGACCGTTGGTGTTGCGCGCGGCCTGAGCAAATCGGGCAGTGCAGTCTATCAGCAGTGGCAAGAACAGGTATTGCAGTATTCCAACGGCGCCATCCCTAAACATGGCGCTATCTGGCTGACGTATTACCCTAATATCATGGTCGAATGGTATCCGCATGTACTGGTGATCAGCACCATCATTCCTACTGGAATAGAATCCTGCCGCAATGTGGTTGAGTTTTACTATCCTGAAGACATCGTTCTGTTCGAGCGTGAACTTGTTGAGGCTGAGCAGGCCGCTTACGCTGAGACCGCGGTCGAAGATGATGAAATTTGTCGTCGTATGCAAGCAGGTCGCCACGCACTGTATCAGCAAGGTCGGGAAGAAGCAGGACCTTATCAATCACCTATGGAAGATGGTATGGTACATTTTCATGAATTTCTTCGCCGTCAACTATCACCTCATCTAGCTTGAACCTAACCCACCTCATCCCATTCCAAAACGCGCAAGTGCGTGATTTGGTGTGGGTGATGGCGGCGCCTAATCTTTTAGCGGAAGCCGACTGGTTGGTTTCCGATGTAGAGTGTCTGGCCTGGCTAGATGCAGCCATGCCGCAGCTACTCGCTCTGGATGCAAATCCAGAACCTTTAATCACCTGGATAGCAGTGTCTTCCCCGCAGCGTTTGGGACGATATTTTGAAGTGTTATTGAGTTACTGGATGGCGCACCTCATGCCTGCCAGCTGGTTTGTCACGAATAAAATTGTGAAAGCTGAGCGAGTGGTGCTGGGTGAATATGATTTACTTTGGCGTGACCAGCTTGGCATGTTGCAGCATTGGGAAGCGTCAGTTAAATTTTATTTACAAGTTGACCGCAACGCTGGATTTGCAGGTTATGTCGGCACCATGACACGGGATAGACTGGATCTCAAAGTGGCGCACTTGCGCGATAAGCAATTACACTTGGCCAGTACGCCAGAGGGGGGAGGGAGTCTGCCGACAGCTCATGAACCCGTATGTGCCCGGGCTCTGCTGAAAGGCTGGTTGTTTTATCCTGCGAATTTTCTGCGACAACCTGCCCTGGGCTTATCCGAGCATCATTTGCAAGCATGGTGGGCACGCTGGGGGCAGCTAAACTTACCACAGGGCTTGCGCTGGCAGGTGCTACCTCGATTAATGTGGTTAACGCCGACGATAACATTAGATGCAACTAGTCTGTTAGGTGAATCCGATTTTGTGTTACATTTGACTGAGCATTTTGCACAGCATCAAATACCCGTTTTGGTTTCAGGTTTGATAAGGCAACAAGATGGGGTTTGGTTAGAATGCACCCGAGGCTTTATCGTTGCTCCAAATTGGTTGTTGGACAATAGTATGGCAAGAAGCTAGTTAAGGATAAATACGCTCCATGGAAAATCGTCGGTTTCAACGTATTGCTATTACTCAGTCAGCCACACTACATGGCCAGTACAGTGGTTTAGTTACGGGTGAAATACACGATTTTTCCACAAACGGAATATTGTTCAATGTCAGCACCAGGCAGTCTTTAGCCGACTTCCATGAACAACAAGTCGAAGTTGATTTTCGTTCCAATTTAAATCATGTTGATTATACTTTAACCGGACGTGTGGTGCGTGTTACCGGAAGTGCTCTTGGCTTAATCATAGCGCCATTTCCTGAGCAGGCTTATACAGCACTGCTTGCCTTAGCCAAATCTGCTCCTGCCCCAGCACCCGTTTCAAGTACGCCACCCATAAATCGTATTCAGCAACAACAAGCTTTAGCAAAATGCCATGCGATATATCAGCAATTTATTGCGCAGGTAATTAATCGTTTTTATTCGAGCGTGGGTAATCGTATTAACTTTGCAGCTAACGATGCTGGTAGCCTGGAAGACCGCTGGATTATCAATAACGCTTACCCATTAATCGATGCACAACGGGTAAAAATTGAGCGCGCTTTTCTTGCTGATGATTATGCGCAACATCAGCTGTCAAATGAACCGTTGCCAACGGCTAAAGACGCAAATTCATTATCACTAGTGGCGCTGGACGAATTTGATGAATGGTTGACGATTTCAACGCTGACAACCAAACTTGATCTGGAGTTTGCCAGTTCCATTTTTGAGTTTGAAATGCGTTATGCAATCTTGTTAGGGCAGCCATTAAGTGGACAAGATAATCCTTACGGGCCGAGTTTTATACTCCAGACTTTGCGTGCAGTGATTACTGATGCGCAGTTCAAGCCACAAGTGTTATCCATACTATATAAATTATTTTATGAATCTCTATTTGCATTGATGGGAGAGTTTTACCAGCAATTGAATAGCAGTCTGGAGTACATTGCGCTACCTAAAATGCAGGTTGCATCAACCCCAACACGTCACGCAGCTATTGCGACACCTAACTATTCACCTGATAGCTTAGCATTTCCAGATGCTCCTTTGCCAGATAAGGGAGTGCCAGGTAGCGGTGGAATAGGTGCAGCCACAGGGGCGGGTGGTGTTAGTTTGGATGGGTTTTTGCGCAATATAGCCAGTATGATGCCAAATATCCCCATGCAACAATCTGGCGGATATCCCAATGTGCCGGTCACGCAGGGTGGCGGGGTGGGTTATGAGTACGGATTGCAGCAACTCATTGCTCACACGCAGCCACAGTCTGTCCACGCTCCAGTGGCAAACGTGGACAGCATTATTGAATATTTACGGCAACTACCACCTCAACCGCCCTTCATACCTCCTTCGTTGGTAGTGCCTGCTGCACACACGGTTTTTAACTCGGCTGAGACTTTTAATCAAGTTGACAACAATTTGCAACCGACCGCAACTGATATCAGTCAGATGATAGGTGCGCTCAATGCGCATCAGTCCCGTTGGCAAGAAGTGTCAGGGCAGGCGGGTACACCAGATATTGCCCACTGGCTGCAAAGTGTGGCACCACAGGTACCTGAAAATTCCGAGTTGTGGCAATCAGTACGATTGTTTGATCAACTGTTTACTAAACCAATTGCGAATAATGGATTAACTTCTGATATTAGAGACTTACTAAAGAAGTTGGAACTGACATTGCTTAAATTGGCGCTGCTGGATAATGATTTCCTGAGTAGCAGCCAACATCCTGCGCAACAAACAGTGAATTTAATCGAGCGATTTTATGTTGCGGCAGATGATGAGGGGCGCTTGTTTGATGCGCAACTAAGACAGCTGTTACATACGTTAGTGAATCAAATAGTTGATCAATTCGAACTGGGTGGTCATATATTTAACGATGTTAATCATGTGCTTGAAGAGCTTATTTCACCCATAGAAAAAACTCGGCAAGAAAAGATAAGCATGACTGCTTCTGCATGTGAACAGCGCGAGCAAATGCAACCTGCACCAGAAGCAACACATGACCATGTCGATGACACGGTTACGATGCTGCGGACAGGCGCGTGGTTATGCATCATGGTTGAAACGGCGCTAGTACCATACCAGATTATCTGGATGAACAAATCCGCATCACTGTATGTATTGATGAATCGATCAGCCACCCTTATTCGGGAGTTCAAACAAAATAACCTTTCAGAAGCAATCTTAGCTGGCACAGTGACGACAAATCATGAATTTGACTTGCCTTTCATGGAGCGTGCAGCACGTAAAGTAATGTTCGGTGCTTATGATAAAGTTTATCGACAAGTTATGCAGGACGACTTCACCGGGCTGCTGAATCGCAAGGGCTTGATGGCGAAACTGGAAGAAGCATGCACTCGGTTTGTCGCGCAGCAAGTAGATGCGGTGTTATGTATGATTATGTTTGACCAGCTCAACGTACTTTACGCAAACTGTGATGGGCAAGAAGCGGATGTGTCGTTATTGGCGATCATTGATTTAATCACGAAAGCTATGCCGCCATCAGTTCAGTTTGCAAGATTAAGCGATAACACCTTTGCTGTGTTATTGCGGGATGTGAACGCCGAATATGCAGAGAACTTGATGCAGCAGCTATTAGGAACATTATCGACCCAACGTATCGCTTGTCAGGATAAACAGTTTGCAGTGACCGCGAGTATAGGCGTCGTTCAAATCAGTAATGAGCTAAATGCAGTGCCGCAATTATTACGTAGTGTTGGTTCGGCTTGTGTGATAGCAAAAACCCGTGGCCATAATTCAGTGCAAGTTTATGCTGCTAATAGTGAACAAACCAAGCATGAAGAATCGCTGTTTAAATGGGCGGGTCTGATTGATCATGTCCTGGATGAAAATTTACTTTATTTACGATGCCAGCGTATACAACCTGTAGATCCCGCGAATACGACGTTGCCACATTATGAGATTTTATTGGGTATTGATAAAAGCTTAACAACTAATCCGCAAGAATTTATCCTGGCTGCAGAAAAGTGGCAGCGCTCAGCAGATATTGATTTATGGGTGTTACATCAAAGTTTTACTTGGCTGGAAAACCAAAGAGACAAGTTGAATTATATCAGCGGGGTATCCATCAACTTATCCGGTCATTCATTAACTAATAGCGATGTACTTAATTTCATAATGACACGTTTACAATCGCCGACACTTGCTGCCAATAAAATCATTTTCGAGCTGACGGAAACAGCATTTATGACCAATTTGGCAGAAGCGCAACAGTTCATCGAAACTGTACGTGCTTTTGGATGCCGATTCTCGTTAGATGATTTTGGTTCTGGTTACTCTTCATTCGCGTATTTAAAAAATCTTCATGTGGACTATCTCAAAATAGATGGTGCATTTGTTCGGGATTTGGAAAAATCTCCTGCTGACGTAGCCATGGTCAAAGCCATGTACAGTATAGGTAATGCCTTAGGATTGAAAGTCATTGCTGAGTTTGTTGAAAATAAAGCAATTCTAGATATCTTAAGGAATATAGGTGTGGATTATGCACAAGGTTATGGCGTGGAAATGCCGAAACTATTGGATACTTTATTACTTGGTGCATAAGTATCTTTATTGATGCATATTATTTATTTAACATAATATACATTATAGGAAGTCGTGGGGGCGTTGGTGATGTTCCAAATTTAAGTATTTAAGCAGATCTAATTTTTGGATTATAAAAACGAACCAAATTGTGCCCGGCTTCTTTGGCTTGGTACATCGCCATATCTGCCCACTTAAGAAGATCATCCTGACTTTCGTCGTTGGAAATGAACACGATTACGCCGATACTTGCGGTGCAGTGATGCTCAATGAATGTATCCGTGCCGCTCTCTTGCTTGATGGTTAGCTGGTAAGGTTGCGCTAATGCTAAGCGAATTTTTTCAGCAATAATACTGGATTGTGCTGTTGATTCGTCCTTGTCGGTGCCCAGATCGCTGAGCGCAACCACAAACTCATCACCACCAAAACGTGCCACGCTGTCTAATTCGCGCACGCAACTTTTTAGCCGCTTCGCCACTTCAATCAGCAGCAAATCACCCGCGCCATGACCATATGTATCATTGATCGACTTGAAGTTATCCAGATCGAGTACCATTAACGCTGAATATTGACCGTTGCGTTTGCTGGCCGCCATTACCTGAAACAATCGGTCAATAAATAAACGACGGTTAGGAAGCTGAGTTAATGGATCATAAAAAGCCAGATTGCGAATCAGCTCTTCGGATTGTTTGCGCTCTGTTATGTCATGAATAATTGAAAAAAACAGGCTCTTGCCCTTGTAGCTCACTGTTGAAATATGTACTTCAACTGCACGAATGGCACCACTAGCTAACCGATGGTCAAAGACGAATCTGTTCTGTGCACCAATAATTGCCTGCTGCCTCTGTTGCTGAATTTCTGATTCGGATTGCGCATTGATGCGACTGACATGCATGCCACGCAAGCTCTCCAGAGAATAGCCATAAAACTGTGCCGCTGCGGGGTTAGCGTCAACGATGATGAGGGATTGATGATCTATCAATAACATGACGGAACTATGCCGCTCAAATAACTGACGAAAATGCGCTTCACTCTCTCGCAACGAGCGGATGACTTTCTCATTTTCAAGCAATACTGCTGCTATTTCATCGAAGGGAAGTTTCGCTAAATTTTCCAGTGCCCGCGCTGTTTGGGATTGAGTGAGGCCGGCCTCTTCAATATTGGAAACCTGTTCGCTACGATTTAGCAGCACCTGAATAATTCTGTTCAGACGTGCAATTTCAGCCTGCAAGGCATACTGACTTGGCTCTTGTGTGCCAAGCACCGCCTCGCTACCCAGCTCCGGGGTAATGCCATCGGCGCAGCCAATTAATATCTGATCATGTCTTTTCATGTGTGGTTTTGAAGCAAGTTGTATAACCCTGTTTGGCACATTACACTATGAATGAGTAGCGTTGTGAATATTATGCTACGTTTTTAAATGGCGACTGAATAAGCCGAGAATGCTGATAAGATGTAAATCTCATTTTTGAAGATAGCATATGATGAATCGAAAAGCACTGATACTTGTGTTGGCTATGGTGTTAATCATTGCGGGCAGCTTTGCTTATTGGCGCTTACATTATAAACAGGCCCCGGCAGTTACTGTTATATCGCTGTATGGTAATGTTGATATCAGGCAGGTGCAGTTAGCTTTTAACGGTGCTGAGCGCATAGATAAAATGCTGGTTCAGGAAGGTGCTCAGGTTAAAAAAGGCCAGTTACTAGCAACGCTGGATACTACTCGCTTATCCCAAAATTTCAATCTGCGCCAAGGTCAAGTCACTGCAGCTCAACAAACATTACTCAGGCTTGAAACTGGTAATCGTCCTGAAGAAATCCGCAAAGCTCAAGCGGATGCATCAGCTGCAAAAATAGATGCCGATAACGCAAGACGCACTTATCAGCGACAGCTCGAATTGGCAAAACAGGATTTCATTGCAAAGCAGGATGTTGATAATGCAAAGTCGGCAGCTGATGCCGCACAGGCCAAATTCAATGCCATACATGAAACACAGAATCTGGCGATGCTGGGACCTCGTAAGGAAGATATTGCTGTAGCCAAAGCGACGTTACAGGCAAGTGAAGCCTCATTGGCAATTGCACGCAAAGATTTGGCAGACGCGGCACTCTATGCGCCCTCGAATGGTGTGATTCAAAACCGTATTCTGGAACCTGGGGATATGGCATCACCACAGCGCCCCGTGTATACATTAGCACTTACCAGCCCATTATGGGTACGAGCTTACATTACGGGCCCTGAATTAGGTAAAGTCAAACTCGGGATGCATGCTGAAATCAGCACCGACAGCTATCCCGGCAAACATTATGACGGCTGGGTGGGCTATATCTCGCCCAGTTCGGAATTCACGCCCAAGGCGGTAGAAACTACGGAAGTCCGTAGTGATCTGGTATATCAGGTACGAATTTTCACTTGTAACACGCAAAATGAACTGCGCCTCGGCATGCCGGCAACAATAACCATACGTCTGGATCAGCCCCCTCCCACTGATAATCGCAACGACGTGGCTACTTGCAATAAACCCTGATGCCGCTCATGCACATGTCGCAAATGCCACCCGCTTCGGTCGAGCCTGATCAGACGAGTAATATTGCGCTGGAAGTAAAGGGTATCTCTAAATCTTTTCAGGTTGGTCGCAAGCAAATTCAGGCTTTGCGTGATGTCAGCTTTACTGTCAAACGTGGTGTGGTTACCGGTCTTATTGGCCCGGATAGTGCCGGCAAAACCACGTTGATGCGGCTGGCTGCTGGGTTACTACTGCCGGATTCGGGCTCAATCAAGGTACTTGGCAATGACGCTGCTACGCAATCTTTGGATATTCAGAGCGTAATCGGCTATATGCCGCAGCGATTTGGTTTATATGAAGATCTGACCGTTCAGGAAAATCTCGACTTGTATGCTGATCTGCAAGCTGTGCCAGCATCGGTACGCCCAGCGCGTTACCGTGATTTGATGCAGATGGCTGGTCTTGCTGCATTTACAAATCGATTGGCAGGGCAGCTTTCTGGCGGCATGAAACAAAAGCTCGGCCTTGCATGTGCGCTGGTACGGCAACCTCCCCTGCTGTTGCTGGATGAACCGACAGTTGGCGTGGATCCGCTGTCACGCCGTGAACTCTGGGCTATCGTTTATCGTTTGGTGAAGGAACAGGGTACCAGTGTGCTGTTGAGTACCGCTTATCTGGATGAAGCCGAACGTTGTGACGAAGTGGTATTGCTGCATGATGGGCAGTTGCTGGATCAGGGTGCGCCAACGGTGTTGCGTGAATCTCTGCGTGGGCGAACTTTTTCAGTTACTGCCAAAGATGTGACCAAACGTGCGTTGCAAGCGCAACTGGCGCAATCCCCCGCTGTGCTGGATGCTCTGATTCAGGGTGAGCACGTGCGCATCGTCATGGCGCAGGATGCTCCGCCACCCGACCTGAGCATGTTAATCCCCGGAGTCATGAATGCTGAGTTAAACGCTGTATCACCTCGCTTTGAAGACGGTTTTGTGGCTCTGCTCAAGGCGCAAGTCCATTTGGAAACGCCAGACCACCCTCCCCGGTTCGTGCAAGCGGCTGCTAATCACACAGCGACCACCACCCCGATAATTGAAGTGCAGAATCTGACACGACGGTTTGGCAGTTTCAATGCGGTTAAAAATGTCACGTTTGCTGTCCCTCAAGGCGAAGTATTCGGTTTGCTGGGAGCCAATGGTGCAGGCAAATCGACCATGTTTCGCATGCTCTGCGGATTATTGCCACCTAGCAGCGGCAGCCTGCGTGTCGCGGGTGTGGACCTGCGTCATGCGGCAGCAGCTGCCCGAGCACATATCGGTTATATGTCGCAGAAATTTTCCTTGTATGGCAATCTTAGCGTAGTTGAAAATTTACGCTTTTTTGGTAGTGCCTATGGACTGTTCGGCAGGCATGGCGACGCACGGATTAACTGGGCACTGCAAGAGTTCGGCCTGGCATCTATTGCTGCATCGGTCAGCGGGGACCTTTCCCTGGGCTACAAGCAGCGTCTGGCATTGGCGTGTGCCTTAATGCATGAACCGAAAATCCTGTTTCTGGATGAGCCGACCTCCGGTGTGGATCCTCTGGCACGTCGTGAATTCTGGCGGCGGATAAATATCCTGGCCGAGCAAGGCGTGACCATTATGGTGACGACGCACTTCATGGAAGAAGCCGAATATTGCGACCGACTTGCCATCATGGCTGCAGGTGAAATTCTCACCATCGGCACGCCGACTGATATCAAATATCAGGCACGCACAGCTGCACAACCTGACCCAACTATGGAAGATGCATTTGTGAGCCTCATTGAGGCACACGAGGCTCAAGGAGTGGTGGCGTGAGTGACGCACGGATGCGGCTGCGTGGCTTGATACGCAAGGAATTTCTGCAGATCATTCGCGACCCCAGCAGCATTGCAATTGCGTTCCTGATGCCGGTAGTGTTGTTGTTATTATTCGGCTATGGCGTATCGCTGGACGCGGATCATGTGCCTTTGGGTCTGGTGGTTGAGCAGCCCAGTGCTGACACAACGAGCTTTACTGCCGCATTCCATAACTCACGTTACTTTACGACAACATCTTTCCCGAACACTCCCAAGGCGATAGAAGCCATGATGGCTGGTCGTATCAATGCCGTGATAGTCTTGCGTCAGGATTTTGCACAGCAACTGCGACAAGCTGATGGCGCGCCCATACAATTGATCGTCAATGGGGTTGATGCCAATACAGCCCGTATAGTGACTGGGTATGTCACCGGTGCATGGGGAAAATGGCTGGAACATAGTGCGCTTGAGCAAGGACAAACCCTCAGCATACCGGTAGTAATGACACAGCGCATCTGGTTCAACGAAGAACTGAAGAGTCGTAACTTTCTGGTGCCAGGGTTGATTGCAGTGATCATGACGCTCATCGGCGCGCTACTGACAGCCATGGTCATGGCACGCGAATGGGAGCGCGGCACCATGGAAGCCCTGATGGTCACGCCGCTGGCCATGCGTGAAGTGATACTGGGTAAACTGATACCCTATTTCATCCTTGGCATGGGTGGTCTGGCGTTATCCGTAGCTATGGCAATCTGGTTATTTCATGTCCCGCTACGTGGCTCCGTGTGGGTATTATTCGGCACCTCCGCCCTGTTTCTGCTTACTGCTCTGGGTATGGGGCTGCTTATTTCTACCGTCGCCAGAAGCCAGTTTATTGCAGGCCAATTAGCTATCATTACCACTTTCCTGCCGGCATTCCTGTTGTCTGGATTTATATTTGATATCAACAGTATGCCACCCATAGTTCAGGTTATTACGCACATTGTGGCAGCGCGTTATTATGTTGCTATATTGCAGACGGTTTTTCTGGTCGGAAACGAATGGAGCGTGATTATACCGAACGCGCTCGCCCTTCTCCTGCTTGCCATCATCTTTCTCGGGCTTACGCGGCTTAAAGCGCGTAAACGCCTGGAGTAACCGCTATGTTCAGACGCATCTTTGCCCTGATGATCAAAGAATTCCTGGCCTTGCTGAAGGACAAACGCAGTCGTTTTGTCCTGATAATTCCACCACTGGTGCAGCTCATGGTGTTTGGCTACGCCGCGACTTTTGATCTTAAACACGTGCCCTATGCTGTATTTAATGAGGATAAAGGCTCGATTTCTCGAGACATGGTCGCAGCATTTCATGGCTCGCCCAGTTTTCAGGAAACGTCTCAGCTTAGCCACAATAGCGAAATTGCACCTTTACTGGATAGCAAGGCCGTGCTGCTGATAGTGCATATAGACCCGCGCTTCAGTGCAGACATGCTGAGTGGTCGCCCAGCACCTATCCAGATCATAGTTGACGGACGCAACTCCAATACCGCGTTATTGGTAGTAAACTATGCGCAGGATATAGTAAATCGATTCAATAATGACTGGGTCGCAAATAATGGCGGCGCACCGCCAGCGCATGTGGTGACACGAGCATGGTTCAATCCGAATCTGGAAAGTCGCTGGTTTTTTCTGCCCGGTATCGTTGGCCTGTTGACGCTGCTGGTAACGATATTGGTGACTGCACTCTCAGTTGCACGGGAACGCGAGCAAGGCACATTTGATCAGTTACTGGTGACACCTTTGCATCCGGCGGAAATACTCATCGGCAAAGCCTTGCCGGGCTTTTTGATCGGGATCGGTGAAGCCACCCTGATCGTGCTGGTGACTGTATTCTGGTTTAAAGTACCATTACTGGGGAGCTTGTTGACCCTCTACACAGGCGTCTTGTTATTTTTACTTTCGGCGGTTGGTATCGGTTTGATGATTTCTTCGCTGGCTGTTACTCAGCAACAAGGTATGCTCGGTGCATTTTTCTTCATGGTACCTGCCATTATTCTGTCTGGATTTGCGACGCCGATCAGAAACATGCCATCTGTGGTGCAGGATTTAACCTTGCTGAATCCCATGCGCTATTTTCTGGTGGTGTTACGCGGTGTTTTTCTTGAGGGCACGCCGTTTAACTTACTTATTCCTCAATTTTGGCCGCTGGCATTGATAGGCGTCATTACGCTGGCAATCGCTGGGTGGCTATTCAGGCATCGACTTTATTGAATCTGGATATGCCTTAAACTTCTACTCGATTACGTCCTTTGAGCTTGGCTTCATACAGCGCATCATCGGCGCGTGCAGTAAATGTCTCCGGCGTATCTTTGGTCAATAAATTAGCGACACCAAAGCTGCAAGTCAGCTGATTGATGGCCTCAAAATCATGACTCGCTATGACGTAGCGCAGCTTTTCAGCCAATGCACGGGCATTCTGATCATGCGGCACAATAATCATGAACTCTTCCCCTCCCCATCTGGCCAGCATATCGGATGAACGGATATTATTGGCTACGAGTGTGGTTAATTCCTGCAGTACTTTATCGCCGACCTGGTGGCCATATGTGTCATTAATGCGTTTGAAGTGGTCAATGTCATACATGATAAGCGCCAGGGGTGTCTGATAACGCAGTGCAGATTTCATTTCCATTTGCAAAGCCGCATCGAATTTAAGCCGGTTATATGCACCTGTCAGGGTGTCGGTAATTGACTGCTTTTCAAACGCTTCTGATAGTTTACGGAGTTCCTCATGATCGTGCCTGAGCGCTAATTCGGTAAGGATTATTTTTTGCAGAATAACCAGCAATACCAGAATCAGGGTACAAACCAGCAAGGTCATGACGATTCCGAATAAGCGGTTAGTACCTGATAGAGAGACTCTCTCCAGGATAACCATGGACCATCCTTGGTTATTGATCACTTTACGTCCAACGATAAACAAATTTGTATCGAGTGATACTTGTTCTCCATTTATGAGTGCGCGATCAAACAGAGCTGAAATGCCATTTTTTTGCGAGTTCCACAAATTTACTGGAGGTGTGTTGATACCTTTTGCCAGAATAATTTTGCCTGAAGTATCAACGAGAAAAATCGCATAGATATTATTCAAACCCAAATCTTCTATCTGAATGTTCTTTGTTAACTTGCCAGCGCTAACTTGGTGAGTGCTTTCATCAACTTTGATTTGATTCACCATATGTTCGGAAAGCGCTGTCACTTCAATGGCGAGATGGTCACGAATATTCTGTTGATTTAGCCTATCGAAATAATTCGTAAGCATGAACCCTGATACCAAGGCTACGCCCAGTACGGCAAAGCCAAGATTCATCAACCAGACCAATTTTCCGGGCATGGGATATTCCAGTTTTCGAATTTCATAACCGAGAATAAAACCTGCAATCCAGCCGGCAAATACAGCTCTAAAAAACTGTATCGGTATGCCAGTACTGGCAAAGAAAGCTGTTTCGCTAGGAAGTTGCGCGGAAAACAATGAAGTATCTGGTTGTACAATTACGATAGTAAGACCATAGCAAGCCAACCCCAAACTAGCCAAAGAAAGCGCTGGCGCACTTTTCCCGTCAATTTTTTGTCCCCACAAGTAAAGCACAACCGCTGCTGCAATACTGCCGGTCAGGCCGAAGCCAAAACGGATACCGTCATCCAGTCCAACTTGATTGTTTAATACCCCACCCGCAACCACCAGCATAAACAAAGGAATGAAAATCCAGCGTCCAACGGGTAAGCCACCTCTGATTGTCGCTATGCCAATCCGGCTAAACTCGAGCAAAAACATGAAAGACAGCAACATGAGCGCCGAACGCAATAAACTCAGCCAGGTGCTGCTGCCGGTTGTTAAAGCCAGCATTTCCAGCCATTCATGCAATCCGTACGCAAAACCGAACAGGCCCAGAAACGTCAAGGAAAGCGTATTGCCATCTGGTTTTCTGTTGATGAAACAAACCGTCCCCAGAATGACAAAGGTCAAACCATAGATAAAAAACAGGTAATCTGCTTGCCCACTGAAAAATTCGCTCATACGATACACCTGCTATTTCATTAAAGAAAATTCGAGCGGTTCCACGCCGAGCGTGGTGCAATCTGTCTCCTCTAGATTTTACGTAGCAAATCTACCCGTATCGGCATGAAAAAATCCGCACCAGTAGCTGTCATGTGACATGCAAATTGCGCTTGTACCATATCATGTAATTCAGGCGACAATGAGTGATTGGTGTGAGTGACTTTAATAATCTTTTCTTCAAACTGTGCAAAATCATCAAAGTGCATAGGCGTTTTAAAGAATTTTTGCGTTACCGAACTCAGCAGCTTTGATGAAACGGCTCGCTCAACCGCAGCAAAAGCGGCTTCTCTGACTTGTTTTTCGTCATGAAATAATCGCAGTATCTCGTTGAAATCGCCCGCATAAATCGGTTCTGAAATATAGGCAAGCCCGCCTGGCTTGAGCACGCGATGGATTTCCGCCAAGGCTTTATCCATGTTATCCATCGGCACATGATGCAGCGATTTGAACATTAATACGATGTCCATACTGGCATCTGCCGCTGGAATATCTTCTGCACAGCCTAACTCAAAACAGACGTTGGGCAAATCAGTCGTGGTCAGGTTGTTGGCATGTTGAATCGCATCTACTTCGAGCGCCAATATTGCGGCAACCTTACCAGCCTTGGCAATAGCACGAGTTTTATCAGCTTTGCCACAACCTAGCTCGAGAATATTCGCCTGATTTAATGGCAGTAATTGTTCATATACTTCCTGTTCATCACAGATTAAGTCTATATTGGGTATGGATATCTGCATGATTTGGTCTTTCTTTTAGTATGAATCAGAGTGTTTTCACCACCCGTTTGATAGAAATATCTTCAGCGCTGGTACTGATAGCAAACCCTAGCCTTTCAACCAATGCAAGCATGCCGTGATTACTGGCTAGCACCTCTCCTTCCATCAGCTTTAAGCCTTTGGTGACAGCGACATCCATCAGGCTGGTCATTAATTTATGGCCGAGGCCCTTGTGCTGCCACTCATCGGCTATGACCAGCGCGAATTCACAGCTATCGCCATCCGGGTTGGTAATATAACGGCATACGCCAAGTTCTATTTCTTTACTGTCTTGTTCAGTCACGGCTATCAGTGCCATTTCACGGTCATAATCGATTTGCGTAAAACGAACCAGCATGTCTTGTGTAAGTTCTTGCAGTGTATCCATGAAGCGGAAATGCTTGGCTTCTTCTGATAAGCCGCGTACGAATGTCTGCTCCAGATCAGCATCTTCGGGGCTGATGGGTCGGATAACTATATCAGCCCCGTCAGGTAATTGCCAATGGCTGATAAGGTGTGTTGGATAGGGATGTATGGCCATGTGCGCATAGCGGTGTGCAGACGGGGTGGGGAAACCTACTACGATGCGTGCATCTACGGCAATAACGCCGTTTTCATCGACGATCAGTGGATTGATATCCATTTCCCTGATCCATGGCAGCTCACATACCATTTCCGACACGCGCAATAGCACAGCTTCCAATGCATCCATATCTATCGCTGGCATATGGCGGAAAGCACCTAATAACTTGGCGACGTGAGTACGGCTAATCATATCCCGTACCAAATAACTGTTAAGTGGTGGTAGTGCAACAGCCCGGTCAGCCAGTACCTCAACCATGATGCCGCCAGCACTGAAAGTGATGACGGGACCAAACACAGGATCTGTAGTAACGCCGAGCATTAGTTCACGGCCATTAGGCTTGATGGCCATAGGCTCGATAACAACACCGTCGATTCTGGCGTTCGGCCTGTTAGACTGCACTGCCTGTATGATCTCGTGATAAGCCGCTCTGACCGCCTGGGCATTGCTTAAATTCAAGCGTATGCCGCCTGAGTCTGATTTGTGCGAAATATCTGGGGAGTTGATCTTCATTACCACCGGCAACCCCAGTTCTTCTGCCAGCATGAGCGCCTCATTGGGTGAGCGGGCAATCACGGTTTTTGCGATGGGTATCTGAAACGCCGCAAGTACCGCCTTGGATTCCATTTCATTGAGTACTGTACGATGCTCTGCCAGCGCACCCTCTATCAACGAACGTGCGCCATCGACATCAGATGATTGATGTTGGGAACGCGGTCCAGGTGTTTGCATGAGCAGCTTCTGGTTCTGGTAATAAGCGGCAATAAAAGAAAATATCTCAACAGCAGGTTCGGGTGTACGAAAACGCGGAATCTTCGCCTGAGCAAATGCCAGCCGGCTAGTGGCAACTTGCCCTTCCCCCATCCAGCAGGCGACTAAAGGTTTGTTGAATTGTTTTGCTACTGCTATCACCGCCTCAGCAGCTTGCAGGGGGTGGGTCATGGCTTGAGGTGTCAGTATCGTCAGCACGCCATCTACGCCAGGATCTTGCATGCATAAGGTGACGGCATCGCGGTAGCGTTCTGAAGTAGCATCGCCGATGATATCGACCGGGTTACCATGCGACCAGGTTTCTGGCAGTACTGCATTCAGTCGGGTAATCGTATCGGCAGCCAGGGTTGCCATATTAACGCCCAAATCTGCGGCGCGATCACTGGCCATGACCCCAGGCCCGCCGCCATTGGTAACAATAGCGAGCCGATTCCCGGTAGGGTGAAAGCGTGTCGATAACGCTTTTGCAGCAGAGAATAATTGCACGATGGTGTCCACACGTACTACCCCTGCTCGTCGTAATGCGGCGTCAAACACGTCGTCAGCGCCAACTAGCGCACCTGTATGGGAAAAAGCCGCCTTGGAACCGGCTTCGTGGCGCCCGACTTTTACTAAAATGACTGGTTTGAATCGGGTAGCTGCACGCAATGCGCTCATGAAGCTGCGCGAATGATGGATGCCTTCGATGTATAACAATATGCTTTCGGTTTGCGGATCTGATACCAAGTAATCCAGTATTTCACCAAAATCCACGTCAGCCGTCGCGCCCATGGAAATGATACTGGAGAATCCCACATCATTAGGCTGAGCCCAATCCAGAATAGCCGTGCATAGCGCACCGGACTGAGAAATCAGCGCCAGCTTACCCGGCTTCGCTCCGCCATTGCTGAAAGTGGCATTGAGCCCAACAGCAGGCCGCATGATGCCCAGGCAATTCGGCCCTATCAAGCGCACGCCATAGCGCCGTGCATTTTCCAGAACAGCTCGTTCCAGCGCGATACCTTGCGGTCCTGCTTCACTGAAGCCTGCCGACAAAATCACCGCAGCACGCACGCCCTGTTTGCCACAAGCTTCAATAATTTCTGGTATCGCTGCGGCTTTGGTGGCGATGACAGCCAAGTCAATTGTTTCGCCGATTTCTTCTATGCTGGCATAAGCTCGTTGCCCCTGAATTTCCGGGTAGCCGGGATTGATAGCATAGAGATTGCCATGAAAGCCGCTCTCCAGCATATTCTTGAATACCACGCCACCGACTGATTCAGGACGATTACTTGCCCCGATGACAGCGACTGAACGCGGGGAAAAAAGAGGACTCAGATAATGTTGACCCATGTTGATACCTATGACTATGCAATCGGGATTGGCCATGTACGCTGCACGTACAATTTCTTCTCTTCAATATAGCTGATTTATATGACGTATTCTATTGCAGCACTGCATTCTGGGACTATTTATGCTTAAATATGACAAATACTAAGGAAAGTGCTCATGCAAACAGCATACATTAGCCACCCCGCCTGCTTCAAACACGATATGGGAAATGATCATCCCGAGTCTCCTGCCAGGCTGGCGGCAATTGAAGACCAACTGATTGCATCTGGCATTCTCCCATTGCTGCAGCATCATGATGCACCGCGTGCAACACATGAACAGTTAGCGCGCGTGCATACAGAGAAGCATATTCGCAGCATAGAAGCGGCCGCGCCGCAACACGGTCTGGTTTACCTGGACCCAGATACCGCAATGAATCCTTATACACTAGAAGCGGCCTTGCGTGCCGCTGGTGCAGTCATACTGGCAACTGATCTGGTCATGACTAAGCAAGTTGAAAATGCATTTTGCAATGTGCGTCCGCCAGGTCATCACGCAACCCGCGAGCTGTCCATGGGTTTTTGTATATACAACAATGTGGCTATTGGTGTGGCCCATGCTATGGCGCAATACGGATTGGAACGCATTGCCATCGTGGATTTTGATGTGCACCATGGCAACGGCACTGAAGATATTTTCAAGGACGATACGCGAGTCTTGTTGTGCTCCACTTTCCAGCACCCTTTCTACCCGTATAGCGGAGCCGACAGCGGTAATGAGCACATCATTAACGTACCACTACCCGCACGTACTAACGGTCAGGGATTTCGTGATGCAGTGACTGCTGCCTGGTTGCCTGAACTGGAAATATTTAAACCACAAATGATCTTTATTTCAGCAGGGTTTGATGCTCATCGAGAAGATGAGATGGCTAATATGGGTTTAGTTGAGGCCGATTACACCTGGGTAACACAACAGATAAAAACGGTAGCGGCGAAGCATGCACAAAAGCGTATTGTTTCAGTTCTGGAAGGCGGCTATGCCCTGCATGCCTTGGGCAGAAGCGCGACAGCACATATACGTGTTTTATGTGATTTATGAAACTCGTGCCGCACCGTTGCCTATTTGTTGTGCCCGGATAAAGTGAAAATAGCAGCATAATGATAAGGTGGCAGGTCAACCACCCTGTCCAGCTCGAAGCCCGCCGATTGTACGACCGCGCTGGTTTGCGCTACTGACATGCGTAGCTCTGTTCTGGGGCCGCGCGGCTGATCCAGTACGGGTGTTTGTTCGCGAGCTTGGTCGTGCCAGTTGATAATAGCGAATTGTCCTGCGGGTGTTAAAACCTGCGCTATCTGTTGGCACAATGCAACCTGATCAGGTACGCCGTGGAAGGTATTGGCCATCAGCACATAGTCCATTTTTGGCGTAATCAATTGGCTCAACACCATCGCATCACCCAGCAGCCAGTCGCAGTTAGCTAGCTCGGCGCAATAAGCTTGTGCCGATGCCAGCATTGTTGCGTCCAAGTCAAATCCGATAACGCGTGCAGGTTGAATTTGACGCGCTATTGCGGCGGTAAAGTAACCATCACCGCAAGCCAGATCCACAACTGACATATCGGGCATGATTCCAATATCACGTATTACTGCGTCAGGATTTGGCCACAAAGCATGCCACCAATCGGCATCAGGCATGACGGTAGCGGGAAAGATAGTGTTATTCATACAGGTTCGGCTGGATTTTAATTCGCCGATATTAACATGTAAAAAAGCCCCATGTGAAAACATGGGGCCTAAATTAAAGCTGCTTAATCGAGTTGAGTCTCGACCTGTCAACTAGCTTTATTTAGCAGGACCGCTAATCAGATATAACTGACCACCTTGCACTAATTCACCGTCCATTTTGTAATGGGCCTGAGTAGTACCTAGCAAATATTTCTTGTTAGCATCAAACCAGCTGGCATCTTTTACCAAAGCGGTAATGTCGACTATGCCTGAATTTTCTTCATCTATAGTCAGGAAGCCAGGTTGACCTGCGGTAAAGCGTGCAGCATCCGATACAAAAACCTTAGTGGCTTTTTTCGTACTCGGGTCAAATTCCCAGATAGAGGCAAGATAGTTTTCTTTACCTGGATCTTCTTGCAAGTAAATTTTGCCGTCGGCAGTCATGGTGATGTTATCAAACATGTGTGCACCGATATCTTTGCCATTTAGTACAGGTTCAATAAAACCACCAGCTGCAGGATTGTTAATTTGATTAAACGTCATTTTGTACAGGCGGCTGTAACCGTCAAACCTGTCCGTCGTCACAAAGTAGTATGTGTTAGCGTGTTTTACGTCCCATACACCGTCTTCAGGGCGAGAGAACGCTGTTATGCCACGTTCACGTGCATCCGCCATTAGATCCATACCTGATTTATTAGCCGCTTTACCATCACCAAACATAGGTGCCAACACAAACGCACCCATTACGCCAACTTTAGCGTCTTCAACCGTGTCGGCTGTTTGTACGCCATAGAGCTTGCCGCCGGTTAAACCTGCTTGCTCGATTTCGCTACCATTTTTTTGTTTTTGGCCTATGTAAAAATACACGTTACCGGGCATCACATCATTGTTCATTGCTACCAAGGTCATATCACCTGTATCAGGATGAACCAACACGTTCTCAATAGCGAATTTACCTAAATCTGGCAGCTCAAAGCTGGTGCCGGCATTATCACCAGTGGCAATATGTGCGAATACACGACCTTCTGGGGTGGTTTCTTCACCGTTTAAGAAGATTTTGCCGTGGTAACCTTTACCTGATGCTGCATTGAATAATGCACTGGTAGCGGGTAAATCAGCAGAACAAAAACGATCAAATGATACCGAGCGGTTATATACGTAGCTGTTGCTTGCTGCATCCCAGGTGAAAATTTGCTTAGCCAGATCTTGACCATTCAATGCCTGTAATGTGTTTCTATCAAAAGTCCACTGCGAAACAAAAGCTCCTTGACCACCATGTGCACGTGTTATGCCTTGATCTGCTTTCAACTCATGATCCATCAATACCACCAAGTTGTTCTTCTTATCCAGGTAAGCACCCAAACCATCAGGCACACCGACCATTTGGTAGGGTTTACCGTCAGCCTTGGTATTTACACTGTCACCTGCGCTGAGTAATGGCAGTACTTGCCAGCCTGCTGCTGTCGGGGTGATGTAGGCGGTTTGCTTGGTAACTGGAGATAGCGTAACTGACACAGTAGCTGCCGTTGCTTGGCCAGGTTGTACAGCATGTGTTGCACAGCCTGCCAGGGTCAAACTTGTCAATACAGCGGCGGTGAGCATATTCAAACGAAAAGACATATAAACCTCATGGTTGGTTAGAAAACCCAATCAGTGTAACGGTCGATTATTGCAAATATATGAAGTTCCATATAAATGTCAGCTAACAGTAATAAACTCCAAAGCATTATCATCAGGGTCACGGCAAAAAAGCGCAGCTCGTCCTGATTGGCTCATGGTGTAACTGATACCCGCCGCATCCAGGCGGCTTGCCAATAAGTCGATGTTGCTTACTGTAAACGCCACGTGTCTATCCCGTCCACCATGCGCAGGACGAGTTAAACCCTGTTCAGGGTTAGGCAAACACATCAGATGAATTTGAGTCTCACCGACGTCATACCATAGTCCCGTGAAGCTCATTTCCGGACGATCTGGATTAGGTGTTAAACCTAATATCCCCTCATAAAATCCGCGAGCACGGGATAAATCTCCAACCAACAGGGAAACATGGCGCAATGCCAGTACTAAACTCATGTGGATTCTTTCTGTTCTAATTGACCTGAAAACAAACTGGCCACCATAATCATGGCAGCACCTAACCATTCTTGCGCATTGAGTGATTCGTTGGTAAACCAGTACACTGTCGTTGCAGAAACGATCAGCTCGAATAATAAAATCACTATCGCCCGATTTGCGGCAACGTGCATCAGCCCATATTGTATGCACAGGGTCACCCCTATCATTGCCAGTCCGATAATAAACAGCACCAGCCACACTGATGATGTGTAGTGCGACCACGCGCTAAAAGCATGCCCCTGTAGCAGTATCAACGGCAGTGATACCAACACCCCACCTATCCAAATGCCGATGGATTTGGCTTGTATGCTGATAGTACTGGATTTCTTGGCGATTACATTGGTCAGCGCAAAACTCATCCCTGCGGATAGCCCTATCCATTCCGCCAGATTAGTTGGCAGCGGCAGACGGCCATCGGCTTGCCACATCATCAGCACTGCACCCAGAAACGAAAAACCAATAACAACATAGCCGGTACGACACAGCTTTTCGCCCAAAATAAATCTTGAAAAAATAATTGTCCATAATGGCGCCAGATAAAACAGCAAGGTTACGCGCATGACTTCGCCATTAATAACCGCATACACGTAAGCCGTGTTCGTCCAGCCCGAGCAGATGACGATACCCAGCCACAACCATTTAGCATTGCCAATAGATGGCAAGTGTTTGAAATAAAATGGCAAACCAAGTATCAATGCCATACCATAAGTAATAAAACTAGACATCAGCGCAGACACACCCATATCACTCAGCCAGCGATAGGGATACCAAATTGCGCCCCATAAGGTCGCGCTAATTAATAAGGCAATTATTGGCCGTGCTGCGTTTTTGTGGGCGGTGTGCATTATAATGTTGGTTTTTCCAGTTGCGTTTTATGCGATGAATCCGTATCTCAGCAGTTTACAGCCTTATCCATTCCAAAAATTGCGCGAATTGTTTGCAGGGGTTACACCCTCACCAGCACATAGTGCGATTAACCTATCCATAGGCGAACCCAAACACGCAACGCCCGAGTTTATCAAAACTGCGCTGATTAACAACCTGGATGGCCTGGCTAGTTACCCGCTTACCGCAGGTTTGCCTGTATTGCGCAACGCTATCGCTAATTGGATAGCTCGCCGTTATGGCATTGCAACGCCTGATATCGAGACACAAATATTGCCGGTGAATGGCAGCCGTGAGGCGCTTTTCGCTTTTGCACAAACCGTCATAGATCCTTGTCGTGCCGAGCCTGTCGTCATCTCACCGAACCCGTTCTACCAGATTTATGAAGGCGCGGCTTTATTGGCAGGTGCACAACCCTATTTTTTGCCGACCACGCCTGAAAATAACTATCAGATGGATTTTGGCAGTGTAGCTGAACCCATCCTGACACGCACTCAATTAGTCTACGTGTGCTCACCAGGCAACCCCACGGGCAAGGTCATGAGCCTGGATGAATGGCGTGCGCTGTTTGCGTTGTCTGATCATTATGGCTTTGTCATTGCTGCTGATGAGTGTTATTCCGAAATCTATTTTGATGAAGCGCAGCCACCGCTCGGTGCAATGCAGGCCGCGCAACAATTGGGACGTAGCGATTATCATAATCTGGTTGTGTTCTCCAGCCTATCCAAGCGCTCCAACGTACCAGGCATGCGCTCTGGGTTTGTTGCGGGTGATGCAAAAATTATTGCTAAATTCTTGCTCTACCGCACCTATCACGGCTCAGCAATGTCACCCAGTGTGCAGCTAGCCAGTGCAGCAGCTTGGGACGATGAAGCACACGTAATCGAAAATCGTCGTTTATACACAGAAAAATTCGCTGCCGTGCAACCCATGCTCAATAGCGTGATGCCAACCGCTATGCCTGATGCCGCATTTTACCTGTGGGTACGCGTCCCCAATGGCGATGATGCGGCATTTGCTCGTCAACTTTATCAGGATTATCACGTTACCGTCCTACCCGGTTCCTATCTTGCCCGTGATGCGGACAACAGCAACCCGGGCAAAGGTTTCATTCGCATCGCATTAGTCGCCCCGCTCGCTGAATGTATAGCCGCGGCTGAACGTATTCAACAATTAATTCATCAACTTGCTCATTAAAAAGGAAACAGAATGTCTGATATTCAACAACTGATCGAAGAAGCATTTGAACGCCGTGCTGACATCAACCCCAAGAATGCTGAACCTAAGCTTAAAGATGCGATTGCGCATGTGCTGGAAGAGCTGGACAAAGGTCGTTTACGTGTTGCCAGCAAGGAAAATGGGGAGTGGGTTACCCACCAATGGCTGAAAAAAGCGGTATTGCTGTCATTCCGCCTGGAAGACAACTATTTCATCAAAGGTGGTTTCACCAACTATTTCGACAAAGTACCGTCAAAATTTGCCGATTACAACAGCCGTGATTTCCGCGAAGGCGGTTTCCGCGTTGTACCACCAGCCGCAGCCCGCCGTGGTTCGTACATCGGCAAGAATGTCGTATTGATGCCTTCTTACATCAACATCGGCGCTTATGTCGATGAAGGCACCATGGTTGATACCTGGGCAACTGTAGGCTCATGTGCACAAATCGGTAAAAACGTACACCTCTCTGGCGGCGTAGGTATCGGTGGCGTATTGGAGCCAGTTCAAGCCAACCCAACCATCATCGGTGACAACTGCTTCATCGGCGCACGTTCTGAGGTAGTTGAAGGCGTTATCGTTGAAGATAACGTTGTTATCTCCATGGGCGTATACATCGGTCAAAGCACCAAAATCTACGATCGTGAAACAGGTGAAGTTACCTATGGCCGTGTTCCTGCCGGTTCAGTTGTAGTCAGCGGTAACTTGCCATCAAAAGATGGCAGCTACAGCTTGTATTGTGCGGTAATTGTGAAAAAAGTAGACGAAAAAACCCGCAGCAAAGTAGGCATTAACGAATTGTTACGCGGAATTTAAAGTCTGGTGATGAATGCCGACCTTAGTTGGCATTCCCCCTTTCTGAAAGCCCGAAGATTCAATATGATGTCATATCATCCAACAAACAACCTCCATCCGCAATGACCATTCCCAGCCAAGTACGTACACAAGCGCTAGACCTCTTAAATTTCATCGATGCCAGCCCTAGCCCTTGGCATGCGGTGCAAACGGTGACGCAACGTTTAACTGCGCAGGGTTATCGTGAGCTCTATGAAACTGAGTCTTGGTCGTTAATTACGGGTGGGAAGTATTATGTGGTACGTGGTGGAGCTTCAGTAATTGCGTTTCAGCTTGGGCAAGGGAATGTTGCTGAAGTTGGCTTACGCATCATAGGTGCACATACTGATTCGCCTGGCTTACGTTTAAAGACAAATGCGGCGCAAGCATCGGATGGCTTGGTGCGACTGGGTGTGGAAGTCTATGGCGGACCGATTTTAGCGACATTTACTGATAGGGATTTAAGTTTGGCCGGGCGCGTTAATGTTCGTGCTGAAAATGGATTTTCCACCCACTTATTAAAGTTTGATACACCTATAGTCCGTTTACCGAATCTGGCTATACACATGAATCGCGATGTGAATGATCAAGGACTGAAGCTGCATAAACAAAATGAATTGCCGCTAATTTTTGGCTCTGCTGAGGATAAAAAATCCGCACCTGCACAGTTTTTAGGCCGTGTTGCAAAGGCATTAAATATCAGCGCGGATACAATTTTAAATTACGAATTTAACGTATTCGACACCCAAAAAGGCAGCTTCTGGGGTGCGGATAATGAGTTCATCGCCGATAGCCAGCTCGATAATCTGGCTTCATGCCATGCTGCGTTAACTGCATTGTTGGCATGCGACCATGCAGACACAACGAATATTTGCGCATTATTTGACCATGAGGAAGTAGGCAGTGAAAGCGCGACTGGTGCTGATGGGAGTTTTGCGCAGGATGTAATTCAGCGGATATTCTCAGCCCTCGGTTTGAATGAAGAATCCCGGCATCGTGCCTTGGCGCAAAGTTTTTTTATCAGCGCAGACATGGCGCATGCTTACCATCCCAATTTCCCCAATGCGTATGAACCACAGCATAAGGTGATGATCAACGCTGGCCCAGTGATTAAAACCAATGCCAACCAGCGCTACAGCACCAATGCTGACACTGCCGCGCGCTTCATGCTGCTATGTGAGGCCGCTGGCGTGCCGGTGCAGAATTACACACACCGCACTGATTTGGGCTGTGGCAGTACCATCGGTCCTATACTCGCTGCACGCTTGGGCATGGCGAGTGTTGATGTGGGTTGTCCGATGTGGGCGATGCACAGCTTGCGTGAAAGTGCGGGTGTACTGGATCACAGTTATATGATTTCAGTGATGCAGGCAGCTTATAGCAGTTAATCCGTAATATTAACTGGCATTCCCACTTCCACGCGTTCGAACAAATCAGCGACATCGGCATTGCGCATACGCACACAGCCATGCGAAGCTGGCGTACCCATGAGATGTTCTTCGTTAGTGCCGTGGATATAGATATATCTGGCGTGAGTATCAACGTCCCCACCCTGATTTTTACCTGACTCACGCCCATCCAGCCAGAGTATACGGGTCAGTATCCAGTCACGCTCAGGATAGGCTGCAGCGAGCTGCGGATTCCAAATTTCGCCAGTGGGCTGACGCGCGCTAAATACGGCATAAAGTGGCACACCTGCACCGATTTTGTCACTAATCACATGCTTGCCGCGCGGCGTTTGATAGCTGCCCATCTGTTCACCAGCACCATTAGCAGCAGTGGAAACAGGATATTGACGAATAAGTTGCGGGTCACCGTTAAGATCGTCTTCAAACAAATATAACTGCTGCAGGCGCAGACTGACTTCTATATGGTAGGACATCTTTGTGCTTTCTGCTGCGCGCGACGTTGCGTGAAAAAATCGGATAGCATAGTGCTGCACTCGCTGGCCAGTACGCCGCCTGTGACCTGAGTATGGTGATTTAACTGTGTCTGTTCAAACAGATTTAATACACTACCTGCCACACCTGTTTTGGCATCACTCGCGCCGTATATCAAGCGCGTTACGCGGGCATGCATCATCGCTCCCGCACACATGGTACAGGGTTCCAAAGTGACATACAGACTGACTTCAGGCAGACGATAATTTTGCAAATACTGCGCGGCTTCACGCAAGGCAAGCATTTCCGCATGGGCTGATGGATCATGCAGTGCAATGGGCGCATTGCTACCGCGTCCGATAATATTGCCCTCATGAACGACAACGGCGCCTACGGGCACTTCACCGCGCTCTGCCGCCTGTTGCGCAAGGATAATCGCCTCCCGCATGTAGTACTCGTCATCGTGCATTTTAGGCAGGAAATACACCCGTGGATAGATAACGGTCACCACGGTCGCAGACTATAGATACGATGGTGGCATTGCTGACTTGTTTGGATAATTCCAGTGCGGCAAACAGTGCACCACCCGAGGATATACCCGCAAAAATACCTTCTTCGCGGGCTAATCGGCGAGTGGTTTCCTCCGCATTAGCCTGGCTAACTAAGCGGATCTCGTCGGTGCAACGCTTGTCATAGATCTTGGGTAGATACGCATCCGGCCATTTGCGTATACCTGGGATTTGCGCACCCTCTTCTGGCTGCACCCCAACGATTTTGACATCAGGGTTTTGTGATTTTAGGTAGCGCCCTGTGCCAGTAATCGTGCCCGTTGTGCCCATGCTGCTGACGAAATGCGTAACCGTGCCCTCAGTATCACGCCAGATTTCAGGACCTGTGGTGTCAAAATGGGCTTGCGGGTTATCGTTATTGCTAAACTGGTCAAGGATAATACCCTGCCCCGCTTGCTGCATGGTTTTGGCAAGATCTATCGCCTCTTCCATGCTGCCTGCCTGGCTGGTAAGTATAATCTCGGCACCAAAAGCACGCATAACCTGGCGGCGCTCTATGCTCATGTGTTCAGGCATAATCAGTATGAGCTTATAGCCTCGCATGGTAGCCGCCATCGCCAATGCAATACCCGTATTGCCGCTGGTCGCTTCTATCAGCGTGTCACCTGGCTTGATTTCGCCACGTGCTTCAGCATGACTAACCATGGCTAACGCAGCACGATCCTTGACCGAGCCTGCGGGATTATTGCCTTCGAGTTTGACCAGTATGGTGTTGCTGGTCTCGCCGGGCATACGCTGCAATTTAACTAAAGGTGTGTTGCCAACAAAATCGGACAAGTGTTTGTAATCAGGCATGATTTTGTTCGCGCAATATATCTACATAACGTGCTGTGCCTTCAGCCACAGTGAGCATGTCATTGGTGTAACCCATAGTCCGCAAGGCGCTGATATCTGCTTGGGTAAAACTTTGATATTTACCCTTGAGCGCTTCTGGAAAATCAATGTACTCGATCAAACCTTGTTGCTGTAAGGTATTCAAATCTAACGCTACCTCACCATTATGATGACGACATTGGTTGATGACAGCAACGGCGACATCGTTAAATGGCTGGCTGCGTCCTGTACCCAAATTGAATATACCAGATGCATCAGGATGATCCAGGAACCACATATTTACCTTGACGACATCTTCTATAGACACAAAATCACGACTTTGCTCACCATTGCCATAACCTGCACAACCTTCAAACAGTTTCACTTTACCTGTGGTCATGTATTGATTAAAGAAGTGATATGCAACTGATGCCATGCGGCCCTTATGCTGTTCACGCTGCCCATACACGTTGAAATAGCGGAAACCAACGATTTGTGAAGTTTTATCTTCCCAGATACGGCGTACAGCCTGGTCAAACAGAAATTTGGAATAACCATACACATTCAGCGGCGCTTCATGCTCACGACGTTCTGAAAATGTCGTGCCTGAACCATATACCGAAGCGGATGAAGCATAAAGAAAAGAAGCTTGATTTTCCTGACAAAAATCCAGCACATCCATGGAATAACGATAATTGTTTTCCATCATGTAACGCCCATCGGTTTCCATGGTGTTTGAACATGCGCCTTCATGAAATACAGCTGTTACTGCGCCATCCAGTGAGTTGTTATGCAGCAACTTCATGAAGTCAGTTTTATCAATATAATCGGCCAGTTCACAATCGACCAGATTTTTAAACTTATCAGCCTTGGTCAGGTTATCCACTGCAATAATGTCGGTGATACCTCTATCATTCAGCGCTTTCACGATATTGGAACCAATAAAGCCGGCTGCGCCGGTGACGACATAATAATACATACGTTACTTTCTATTTAAGACGATAAAAACGGTTAGCCAATTCCTTACCTGCTGGAACATAGTCCAAGCGGTTACCTACCGCTTCGCTTAACATAGCGAAGCGTACATCGGGTGCTGGGTGGGTTTTAAATAACAACGCCACACTACCGTCTCCTGGGGCAACATGACCAATTTCTTCCAGTACAGTAGGTAAACCATAAGCATCGTAACCCGCACGAGCTGCAAGTATTAATCCCATGCGATCAGCTTCAAATTCGGCATTCTTGTCCAGCTTGCGTGACATGACCTCTGCTCCGCTGCCGATGAGATTTTGCAGTGCGGTTTGCCCTTTGGCTTCACGCCCCAGCGCATCTGCGCCTAAGCCGATAAATTGACTCTGCTGTATAATCTTGAGCTGATGCTTGCGCACAACGTGAGCGATTTCGTGCCCCAATACTCCAGCAAGCTCAGATTCATTGTTAAGTTTATTGTATAAGCCTTTGGTAATAAACACATAACCGCCTGGCGCTGAAAATGCATTAATGTCAGTACTGTCAATCACACCAAACTGCCAAGGCAGGTCAGGACGCTCGCTCTGCAATGCTACCCAGCGTCCAACCAGATTCACATAATTTTGTAATTTAGCATCCTTAACGAGTGGTGATGCACCTAATAAATTACCTGATAGCTGACGACCTATCTGGATTTCATCATCGACTGAAGTGCCCTTGAGTGCACCCAGCAAAACTGTAGCGGGGTCTATTTTATTGGATTTTGTCGTATCTGCACTGTTGTCGGTGGTTTGATTAGTATTGTTACCTGGCAATTGCTTGAGCACGTTATTCAAATCGTTGAAATCAAAAGCGTAAGCCGATGTTACGCTGAACGTTGCCAACAAAAGACTCATCATCGTTTTTTTCATATCAGCATCCTCAGGTTTATGGATTGTCGACAGGAGCAGGAAGATAAGCAATATTTTGCTTAACTAATCGACCTTGCTTAGCAAAGTTTTTTGCCGCACTCGTACTTACTTTGTAGCCGGCTAGCTCGCTCATGCCTTGCTCACTGAAATGCGCCGATTTCAAATCTTCCTCACTCAAACCACGCACACCTGCCGTTGCAACGATTTTTCCAGGCTGACGCTTACCGGTTGCCATTTGGGCAATACCAGCAAAATCTGCTCCACTGTTGCTGGCTACTGCACCTGAAGTACGCACAGACAACATACGTACCCAACCCTTGCTGGCGCCCACCCCAACTTGTAACCACCCACCCTGCTTAGTAATTACATTGACACTGCTACCCTTACTCAAACTGGCAATTCGCTTGGCGGAGCTGCTAGGCTGCGCATAAACTGTTTCGGATTTAATCAGGACACCTTGCGTTGCTGCAATTGCTGCACCACTAAGCAAGCTCACACTCAGTAATAAGGCGGATAAACTACGGCGATATATCATTGCACTCTCCTGACTGAAAACATTTATTCTACCTTGACTTGCGCAATCTGCGGTGACAATAGATACTTATTCACAATTCTATCAAGAAAGTCTGTTTTGAGAACTTGGATTACGCAATTAGGCAATGCCTGGTTGAAACGCTGGTCTGCGGTGTTGGCAATTACCTATTTCGCCTTTCATTTGCTGGAGGTGGCGGTTAATCCACGCACTTACGATAGCGCGACACGCTGGATTATCGTCAAGCAAATTTACTTCACGGCAGTGCAGGCACTACCTGTTTTTTTAGCATATTCGCTTATTATCAGCGCGCTACTGATACACATCATGGTGTCCGTTGCCCGGGATTTAGGTTTGTCAGGCTATGTGCCCGGTTTGATAGTCGGCTTTTTGTTGACACAACTCTTACCCCTGCTCTCTGCGCTGTTTGTCGCGTTGCGTTCAGGAGCCGCGATTAATACCGAAATTGCGTTAATGCATGTCAATAATGAGCTTACCGCCTTTGAGCATGCACAAATTGACCCTATGCGTTATGAGTTCATGCCGCGCGTTATTGGTGGCGTGGCATCGGTATTAGCGTTGACGGGGTTGGCAATATTAGGTGCCCTGTGCGTGGCGTTTGTCGGTATTTATGGCTGGGTCTGGGAAAATTGGTCCAGTTATGTGCACATGATGGCGCAGTTACTACCCGTGCCACTAATTATGGAGGTGGTAGTAAAAACCATATTATTCGGCTTGGCAGTCACGCTCATCCCCTTGAAAACAGGTCTGGAAATTCCCAAACGCTTATTCCTTGTCCCTGTCGCTGTGCTCAAGGGCATGATGCGTGTGTTTTTTGCAATTGTTTTAATTGAGGTGGCGTCATTAGCATTGAATTACACATAAATTACTGTGCAGATGACGCCGAACGGCGCGCGCGCATTACTACCCTGCTGGGTGCGAGTGGGCATGAAAGCGCCTTAGTCTCGCCTGACTTACCATTGCGCGTCAATCTGACCTGCCTGGAAAACATTGCGCTTATAGACCAGTTGCACCAGCACGCCAGTTGGGACAATGCCAGTGCACGTGCACAGGAATTATTAACCTGTATGGGCCACAAGGATATTGCCATGAAACGGGATGAGGACCTAAGCTACAGCCAGCGTTTTGCGGTCAAGATCGCGCGCGCCATTATGCTAAAACGCCAGTTGATCGTCATAGACCGCCCTGCGTTATTATTACCCGATGTATTTTATCCGCAAATATTACGCGCTACACTGGCGTGCCTATTACATGAAGCGCGTGAATATGTAATTATTGATTATAGTTGGCACACCCCGCTCTATGAGACACCACCATGAACGAATCCATGCAATTCAAAGTCGGTTTATTTATATTCAGCAGCATTCTGTTTGCCGCTGGTTTTTTCGCTTATTTAGGTTACGAACGAGGCTGGTTTGAGCAGAAATTAAGCTATACGCTGATTGCACCCAATGCGGAAAATATCATCGTAGGTATGCCTGTTAGTTTTCGCGGCATCCCCATCGGACAGGTCAATAGTCTATCCCTCACCAAACAGGGTATGGCACAAATTATGATTAGCGTAGACAGTCAACAAAGTGTTTGGCTACGCGCTAACAGCCAATTTTCATTAGACAAGCCGTTGGTAGGAGCAGCAAGAATTAAAGTAGAGTCAGCGGATTTAAACAGCCCGCAACTCGACCCGAAACTAGCCCATCCGCTCGATATCACTACAGGTGGTGTTGATGTACCCGCGCTAGTTGCCAAAGCCAATGGTGTGCTTGATCAGCTCAATAAATTCAGCACTAACCTCTCTTACCTCACTCGTCGCAATGGTGAGGCTAATGCGGCGCTGGTAAACGTCCAGCATATCACCCAGGCCATGACAGGCAAATATGGCATAAGCCAAGGTTTGCTGGGTGGTGAACAACAGGCAAAATTGTTAATAGATACGCTACAACATACGCGCGATCTCACTCAGAACCTCAATCAGTTATCGGTGAAACTCGATCATTTAGCCTTTGATAAGGGGGGGCTAGCAGATAAAGCCGATGCTTCGCTTACGCAAATACCTCCCATGCTCACCGACATACGCGTCAGCCTGAAAAAAGTCGATGAACTATTGGTCAATGTAAATGGACTCACCAATAATCTTAAGCAAGGCACTGATGATATGGGGCAGCTACGTTCGGAAGTTGACGAGGCGTTAAGCAAAACCAATCAACTTATCACCAAAATAAATCGTTTTCTACCTACCGGTAAAGCAGGCGAGGTAAAGCTGCCATGAAAATATCCGTTCTTATCCTGGCGCTGTTGCTAAGTGCTTGTGGTGGTGGCCCAACCGTACCGGATTGGCAAATTGACACACAATCGGCCATGACGCGTTACACGCAATACTATCTGGAAGGACGTAGCAAACTGGCGCTCGCCAGCTTTAACAAGGCGCGAAATGCCACGGCAGCCACAGCTGATATCAATGCAACGGCGCATTTAGAGTTGGTTAAATGTGGTGTTGCAATGGCAGCTCTGGATAGCACCCCCTGTACAAACTATACAACGTTAGCAAAACAGAGCACGAATCCTGCTGATGCTAATTATTACCATTTTTTAATTGGCGATTGGCAATCGGTAGACCCAAAAATACTGCCCAATGCTTATCAAGCAATTGTTAATCCCGGGTCTGTTAAAGAAACCAATGCTCGAATCAATCAAATCAGCGATCCTCTATCGCGTTTAATAGCCACTTCAGTCAGTGTGATAAGGCAACAATATGACATGCAAACCTTAGAAATCGCGATCAATACAGCAAGTGAACAGGGTTGGCGCAGGCCATTACTTGCCTACTTACTAGTACAAGAAAAAAACGTATCCAATCCGACACAACAGCAACTTATTCGGACTAGAATAGAACTACTGCAATCATCCCTACAAAATCAATAAGGAGACAACATGAGCAAACTGCACGAAGTCAACAAACTGGGTCAATCGATCTGGCTGGATAACTTGTCCCGTACTATTATCAAAGAAGGTGAGTTAGCCAAGCTGGTAAATGAGGACGGAGTAACTGGTATTACCTCCAATCCTGCCATTTTCCAAAAAGCGTTAACCGACAGCCCGTATTATCAAGAACAGTTAACACAGCTAAAAGCGAGCACGCCCGACGCGGAAATGCGTTATGAAGCAATGGTTATCCCAGACATACAAGCCGCCTGTGACATTTTATTAGCTACCTATACAGCCTCTAATGGTAATGATGGTTATGTAAGCCTAGAGGTTTCACCGAATCTCGCGAATGATACAGATGCAACAGTGGCTGCCGCCAAACGCTTGCATGCTGCTGTCAGCCGCCCTAACCTGCTTATCAAAATTCCTGCTACGCCAGCTGGTTTAGTCGCTTTTGAGCAAGTGATAGGCTTGGGTATTTCCGTAAATGTAACCCTGCTGTTCTCTATCTCACAAACAGTGCGTACTTTTGAAGCCTACATACGAGGCCTGCGTGTTTATATAGCCAATGGTGGAAACGGTCGTGATATTAAAGCGGTAGCCAGCTTATTTTTATCCCGTGTTGATTCAAATATTGATCCTCGTCTAATTCAAATCGGCACACCAGCTGCTTCGGCATTACAAGGGCATGCTGCCCTAGCCATCGCCAAGCTTGCGTATCAGCGTTATAAGCAGTTTTTTCATGGCGAGTATTTTGCGGATCTCGCACGTGCGGGTTGCCGACCACAATACCTGTTATGGGCTAGCACTGGCACCAAAAACAAAGCCTATCCTGACGTAAAATATCTCGATAATCTAATAGGTGCTGAAACTATTAATACCGTACCAGGTGCCACACTGGATGCTTTCCGTGATCATGGCACTGTAGCTGATACGGTTGAGAATGGTGTAGACACATCTCTGGCAGATTATCTGGCATTAGAGAACTTGGGGATATATGTGGATGAAGTAGGTGAAACATTGCAACTGGAAGGTGTGAAAATATTTGCTGATGCTTACCAGCAGATACTTGCAACCTGTTGATTCTATTTATGCCTTGTTTTTTTAATTTGACACTATGACGTGAAGCAGGTAACTTTTATCCGCGGCTCGCTTCGCTAACCCAAAATAACTATTTTTAAACTAGGAGATACACTGAATGACCAAGCATCTTAACAGCATTACCGCTATATCCGCCTTAGTACTATCTGTAATCGCAGGTACCGCATCTGCGGCCCCTGTTCTGATGTCTGCCGAGTGGGCAACTCAGGCATGCGAATCTTTTAATAAAAACGCCATTCTCACCGATGGTTTAGCCGGTAAATGGGTACAAAACAATAAGGGTCGTGGCTACAAAATTATTCAGATGTACCGTAGTGACTGCGAAGAGAGCCCAAGGGTAGAAATGCGTATTGTGGAAAAAGGCGGGAAAGCATTTTGTTCTTATGGCGGCAAAGTTGAAACCGCGAAATTAGACAGTTCTGCTGATTACGTTATGTATGCAACAACTGAAAAATGGCATGATATGGGTGCTGGTGAATATGGCCCTATGAAAGCAATGATGTTTGGCCGTCTGAAATTTGAAGGTCCAAAAGTCGAAGCAATGAGCGTAATGTCCCCATTTGAACAGTTCTTGTTACTCGCAGGTAAAGTACCTTCTACTGAAGCAACATGCCCTAAATAATAACGAATTTAATATTAAAGGCTGGTGTAGCAATTGCTACACCAGCCTTTTTTATTTCTAAGTCTAAGTCAGCCCCGCTTATAAAAACTTAAACGCCAAAGCCGCTATCAGCGTAGGTCCCAAGGCTGCTAACAACAATCCCAACGGGTTCACGGCCTGATCTTCGAAATATTCTCGCAGTATTGCAATGCCCGCTGGATTGGGCGCATTGGCAATAATCGTTAAGCCCCCACCAGTTACAGCACCTGCTACCAGGGCATACTTGAATGTGTCCGACAAGCCCACTACTAACGAACCCAAGTACGTTAATGCGGCATTATCTGTAATAGCGGTCAATAGAGTTGCTCCTATGAATACCTCCTGGCTACTCATGCTGAGTAACACAGGTTGCAACCACCATTGTTGTTGACCGCCCAAGACGACAAGACCTGCCAAAAAAAACGCAACCAGTAAGCCTTCACGCAAAATCAATCTGTCTTGATGTATTTCATAGGCATGTGCAACACCCAGAAAAAACAGAAACAACCCCATAAATATTATAGGATGGTGTGCTGACAAGACCACTCCGACAAGAAAGAATAAATGCGTAATTATTAGCGGCAAAGGCACTTTCATGCTCGCTGTAGAAGACGTTACTGCTACGGGTAAATTAGACAGCTCTTTATAGAATAAAAGGGTCACTCCCAACGCATTAATGACAACGGCGATGGCCGCTTTCCAACCAAATGTGGACAACATGAATGTTGTATCCCAGCCCCATGCACCCGCTACCATTAATATGGGAGGTGCTGCAAAAGACGACAACGTGCCACCTATGGAAACATTAACAAACAGCGCACCCAATGTGGCATATTTCAATCTATTAGAAATATTGCATGCAAAAAAACGACTAGCTAAAATCAGGGCCGCCAAGGTCATTGCAGCAGGTTCGGTAATAAATGATCCCAATAAAGGCACACATACCATAACAGTAAAGTAATAGCCTATGCTGCCAGAGAATGGGATAAGTCGCGCAAGTGAACTCACCATGAACATAGCGGTCTGCAAAATCGGCCTTGTACCTGCAATGACCATAATGACGAACACGAACATCGACTCGGTAAAATTACGACTGTCGAGATACTTTGTGGCTGTCGACACATCTGTTACCACAACCATTGCAATAACTAAAATAAGCGCCCAAAAACCAAAGACGACCTCCACTTCACCCAGCAAATGAAATATCCCCGCATGCGTAGGATTTCGATGCGCAAGATGCTCAAAAAACTTAGTGGCAAAAGTATGCAAAATAGCAACTGCAAACAAAGCAGCGCCAACAACTTGAACAATAGTGGGTGACAAATTAACTCCTACGCACAATAAAACCGATTAAAACAAACGATATATAAGGCAACACCAGCTAAACAATGGCTGCAATACCGAACTTCCAGCGTAATACTGACCATTTTACACGCATTGTCAGCAACCTTAATTGACTCAGTCCCAGCAATCAATAAAATCCGGGATAAGTGTCATTAGTGCTAGATTCATCTACTCCCTTACCGTAACATGATCGATTTGGTTCAGCCCGCATTTCGTCCATGTCTAAGCACCCACCCCACCGCACCACGCTCGCTATATTATTGGCAGGTCTCGCAACGCTTGGGCCATTTTCGATTGACACATACATGCCATCCTTTCCTGCAATACAGGCGAGTTTGCAGGCATCGCCGCTCCAGCTGCAGCAAACGCTAAGTGTGTATTTATTATGTTTCGCTATCATGATGTTATTTCATGGCTCATTATCAGATTCGTTTGGAAGGCGCCCAATAATTCTTGGCTCATTGATCGCATTTGTGCTTACTTCGCTGGCCTGTGCATTCGCACAGGACATCAATACACTAATCGTATTGCGCGGGTTACAAGGTTTATCGGCTGGTGCAGGAATGATAGTCGGGCGTGCAATTATCCGTGACTTGTATGCTGGGGCAGAAGCGCAGCGCCTGATGTCGAAAATCACCATGATGTTTGCGATTTCTCCTGCCATTGCGCCGATTATCGGGGGGTGGCTGCACTTGATGTTTGGCTGGCAATCTGTGTTTTTATTTATGACTGTATTAGGCGTTTTATTATTAATTCTGAGTTATCTACACCTACCCGAAACACACCCTTTGGCCGGAAGAAGTCGATTTTCATTTAAACCACTCGTGGGCAGTTATCGTGAAGTGTCGAGCCACCCTCATTTTCTGTTACTAGCATGCACGGTTGCTTTTCATTTTGCAGGATTTTTCTTATACATAGCATCCGCACCGGTTTTTATACTGCAAACTTTGCACTTGCATGAAAATCAATTTGCCTATTTATTTATTCCCGCAATTTCTGGTGTTGTTATTGGTGCATTCTTATCTGGACGACTGGCTGGACGAATTACGCCACAGCGTACGGTGAAGTACGCATATGTTTTGCTATTCAGTGCTGCCGTACTGAATTTAATCTATAACGCGTGGTTCATTCCTAGTTGGCCTTGGGCAGTATTACCAATTTCTTTATATAGCATGGGTATGTCATTAGCGACGCCAAGCGTTACACTATTGGCTTTAGACATTTTCCCGCAACACCGTGGATTAGCATCATCTTTACAAGGTTTTGTGCAAACCATGCTCAATGCTGCTGTGGCTGGTTTAATATCACCTTTGCTGTCATTCAAACCTATTTATATGGCTATCGGAATGACGGGCTTTTTAATACTGGGACGCATATCTTGGGCAATATATTCTGCTAGAAAAACCGAAAGCGAATCTAATATGTTGAACTCATGAATACGAATTCAGCATCCTAAATTCGTTAGTAGATAAACAGCAGTACTGTTAATTTTGGGACATGCTGCTATTTGATAAGATAGAATATCGCATTTCCGCCAATCATCATTAACGACATGCTCCCATTTACTCAAGATACTATTGATGTTGCATGGCTATTAACTGTACTAAATGGTTCTTTTAGTGAAATTTATTTCATTGATTGCGAAACCAAAAAGATTGCACACGCAAACGAATCTGCGCTGAATAACCTGCAATACAGCCTGGACGAGATAACTCAAAAGACCCAATTTGATATTTCGCCGACACTCACGCCTGACTTGCTGGACAACTTGCTCACTAATTTATGCAGCCCAACTCAGCAGCCTGTAACAATCGAAGCAACTAATCGCAGAAAGGATGGCTCGACCTACCCTATTGCATTTCGATTATTTCGTTCACCCAGCCCCGCTCAATCATACATAGCAATTGGTAGTGACTTGAGTCAGCAAAGAACCAATGCGGCAGCACTGCAATTGAGCGAGTCACGCTTTCAGGAAATCATTGCCAATATACCCAGCTTGGTTTTCCAACTATTACGTCAGCCTGATAATTCAGTGACATTTCCGTATGTGAGTGACCGTTGTGCAAATCTTTTAGGGTTGGCTTCAGATGCATTAATCAATAAAGCCAGCCTGTTCGTTGATTTGATAGTGCCAGATGACAGAGCCACCTATTGGGATAGCATGCAACAGTCCGCTTTATCCATGCAAACATGGAACTGGAAGGGGCAGGTTTGGATAGAGGCGTGGCAAGATATCAAGTGGATTGCAATACGAGCCACCCCTACCCTGCAAAAGGATGGCAGCGTACTGTGGAATGGCGTTATCACCAATGTAACGCAGACCAAGCATGAAGAATTAGAAGTAAAGCAAACGCAAGCTCAGTTGGCTGAATTATCCTCACACACCGAAAAAATCAAGGAGCAAGAACGCACTCGAATTGCACGAGAGGTGCATGATGAATTGGGCGGCAATCTGACGGCAATCAAAATGGCAGTAACATTGGTCAAACGGAGGTTAGCCCCCGATGATAGCTGTTTAGAAAAAATTAACTATATTGATATGCTGGCAGATAGAACCATAGAGTCGGTCAGACGAATTGCCAGCGACTTACGCCCTAGCATTTTGGATCTTGGGTTGGTTGCCGCTATAGAATGGCAAACTCGTGAGTTTGAGCGTCAGATGGGCATACCGTGTGAATTTATTACGTCGGATGATGATATTGCGCTCAACTCAGATCAGGCAACCGCCCTCTTCCGTGTTTTCCAGGAGGCGCTGACCAATATCAGCAAGCATGCAAACGCAACGTTAGTTCATGTTCACTTGAAAAAGCAAGCGACCGACATCACCTTGGAGATAGATGACAATGGTGAAGGTATGGAGCAAGCTGACCGACTTAAAATAAAATCTTTTGGCATACGCGGCATGATGGAGCGTGTGAACTCATTGGGCGGGCAATTGTCTATCACATCGAGTACTGAAACAGGCACTAATATTCTTATTAACATTCCACTAACACATGAGTAATAACTATGACTACAGATAAAAAAATTCGCGTTTATATTGTTGATGACCACGCCATCGTGCGTGAAGGCTTAAAGCAGATACTGGCCGATACTGCTGACTTGATCGTTGCTGGTGACTCTGATACTGGGCATGAAGCAATTAAATTGGCACGAAACCGTGAATTTGATGTGTTGTTACTCGATGTTTCCATGCCTGATCGCAACGGTATTGAAATATTGAAACAGATCAAAAAAGAAGCATCGTATATTGCGGTGCTCATGCTTTCCATGCACAGTGAAGATCAATATGCGATACGCTCGCTCAAGGCTGGCGCGTCTGGTTATCTGAACAAACAAAGCGCACCCGCTGAACTGGTTGATGCAATACGCGAAGTATTCGCTGGCCGCAAGTATATAAGCAATGCATTGGCACAAGAGTTGGCAAATCAAATTGGTGGTAAGCACCAATCATCTGCCCATGAGACGCTTTCAGATCGTGAATATCAAACCATGACTATGATTGCATCAGGTAAGTGTGTCAGCGATATTGCAATTGATTTAAATTTGTCGGTCAAGACAGTCAGTATGTATCGCGCCCGTTTATTGCAAAAGATGCAATTAAAAAACAATGCTGAATTAATGCACTACGCAATGAAAAATAATTTAGTTTAATTTTTGTTTAACTTCAAATAGTTATCTATTTTCAGCATAAACATTTAAGATTTATTTAAGTCAAACCCTAAAGTAATCGATTTTAATGCCGTTAATCAAATGATTGCCCTCCTAGTAAATCAGTTACCATTACACCTAATTGAAATGGTAACTGTGCTAGAGAGCGAGTGCAATCATGAAAACACCAACAGAAAACTCAACACCGCAAAATCCGGCAGAAATCGCTCGCGAGGCCTTTCGTCAGCTGGCCATGCAAAAGATCGCCCCAACGCCTGAAGCGTATCGTGCAGCATACAATCAAATTAGTGGTGTTGTAGAGACGCATAACCCACAAATCATACTCAACGAATTCGCAACCGAGCTCACCCGACTCCCTGGTGAAGCCTCTTTTCTCGGTAAGCGCTTACGCAAAGCTGCTGAAAGCAATAACTGGGCAGCCTATCAGGAAGATTTAAGCGAGCTTGTAAACAATCAACTAAAACCGAGCATGCAGACCATTGTCGCACCTACGGCAAGCACCGTTGCGCAAATTATTTCCGCGGACAGCGAGCAAACTCAGTTACTGCGCGAGCTGCTTACTCGCACCCTGACATTTGCTGTCGCTTCATTGCTTTCCAACATTCCAGAACTCGCAGCCGAATCAGAAGCACTAGGCAACGCAATCAAAGAAGCGCGGACCGATGCTGAACTCACCGGAATTGGCACCCGCCTAAAGCAGCTCTGCTTCCGCATTGAGCTGAAGAGTGGTGATATTGCAGAACAGCAAGACATGCTGTTACGCCTATTCAGACTGCTATTAGATAACGTCAGTTACCTGCTTGATGATGATAGCTGGCTGCGTGGCCAGATCGACGTAGTGCAAAATCTAATTGCTGGTCCCGTGAATCATCATGCACTGGAAGATGCAACGCAAAGCCTTAAAGAGGTAATCTACAAACAAGGCACGTTAAAAGACAGTTTATCTGAAGCCAAGATCACTGTTAAAAACATGATTACGATATTCATTGATCGTTTGGGGTCTATCGCCACTACTACTGGCGACTACCATGGCAAGATTGATGTTTACACACAAAAAATTGCGCAGGCGCAACACATAAGCGAACTTAACACGATACTGGATGACGTCATGCGTGACACCCGCTTCATCCAGGCAGAAGCACTGAAATCTCGTGACGAGATGCTGGTAGCACATAAAGAAGCGCAAGAAGCTGAGGCGCGCATTCATCAATTAGAATCACAGCTTGCTGAACTCAGCGCTTTAGCCAGCCATGATCAGCTCACCAACAGCCTTAATCGTCGTGGTCTTGATGATGTGTTTGCGCGTGAACAAGCACGTGCGGATCGACACGGCACTGCTTTGAGCATTGCTATGCTGGATATCGATGACTTTAAAAAGCTTAACGATACGCATGGCCATGACGCTGGTGATGAAGCGCTTATCCATGTTGTCCGTATCGTTAAGGATACATTACGCTCTATGGATGTGGTCGGACGGTTTGGTGGCGAAGAGTTTATCATTGTGCTACCGGACACCCCGACAACAGAAGCCGTTGACGTGGTTGGCCGTTTACAAAAAGAACTGACCAAACGTATTTTCATGTTTAACAATCAGAAATTATTTCTCACTTTCAGTGCTGGCGTTGCCACACGCACGCCTAACGAGGCGATGACTGAAACCATCCGTCGTGCAGATGAAGCTATGTATAAGGCCAAAAAAGCCGGAAAAAATCGTGTGATAGCGGCTGATTAATCTTTCTTGCAAATAAATTAAAGTTTTCCTTAAACGCTGCCGAAAACTGGGTAACTGGCTAGCACAGCAGTAACACGAAGAAATTAAAAGTTTATAAAAAAACATTAAACTTCTTCAAAAGATGACCGATAAAGTAAATAACAGCGGTGAAAATGCTTCAAATAGAAGCCAGCAGCGCTGAAGTACTAAGTTGATTCATAGACCCGAGTTATTTAAGGAGAACTATCATGGCACAAGTCATTAACACAAACGTCTCAGCTCTGTTTGCAGGCGCAGCATTAAATCATTCACAACTAGCTTTGCAAACCGCACAACAACGCCTTTCTTCAGGTTTGCGTATCAACAGCGCTAAAGACGATGCAACTGGTTTGGTTACCGCTACTAGTTATGACAGCCAAATTCGTGGCGCCAACCAAGCAGCGCGCAATGCGAATGATGGTATCTCTACCGCTCAAACTAACGATGGCTACATGGCTCAAATTACAGCCAACTTGCAACGTATCCGTGAAATCGCGGTACAAAACGGTGGTACGGCATCGGGTGCTGAAACCACTGCGCTCGTAGCAGAAAACACTCGTATCAATGCATTAGCTGGCAGCACAGGTACAGTAGTTGTGAACTCTAATGGCGGTACAGTAACTGGTGTCGGCGCTAAACCTACAATTGCAGGCACCCTGACTGTAGCAGGGATTGACACAGACCTCACCGCTGTATCAACAGCCCGTGCAAACTATGGTGCTGATATGGCAACGTTTAGTTCAGCCGTAGCGGTATTGCAACAACAATCCGTGAACGTGTCAGCATCATACAGTCGTATCATGGATACCGATTACGCAGCAGAAACAGCGGCCGCATCTAAGAACAACATCTTGCAACAGGCAGGTACTGCAGCGTTGGCACAAGCTAACCAGAACCCTCAATCAGTGTTGTCACTGTTACGATAAGTCGCTAATATGATTAAGCCCTAAACGGATGACTGTTTAGGGCTTAAAATTAGGAGGATATCATCATGATTATCCAAAATATAGGTTCAACTGGACTAGCCGCTACTCCCGACGTGAGTGCGGCTAGAGTTGCTACTTCCGCAGCTGCGATATCCACTACGCCGCCCCCTCCTACCGCACAACAGTTGCATGCGGCAGTGGATACGATTAATCATGCCATGGAGCATGCGAATCAAAATTTACAGTTTAGTGTCGATACTGAGACAAAAAGACCTGTAGTTACTGTCGTAGATAGCCAAACGGGAGATGTAATTATGCAATTTCCGTCTAAAGTAGTGTTGGCCGTTGCACATTCTATAGATCAATATCAGCGCGGTTTATTATTAAACCAAAAAGCGTGATTTAGGAGAATATCATGGCAACCAGTTCAGTCGCATCATCGAGTGCATCAGGCGTACTTGATGTCCAATCGCTAGTCGCGCAACTCATGGCAGTTGAACAGCAACCCGTAGATAAACTCAATGCCCAAGTTACCAGCTATCAAGCCAAAATATCATCTTGGGGCACGCTTAGCGGTTTAGTATCAAGTTTTCAATCTGCCATCGCTGCTCTAAATACCAACCTGCAAGCTTTTGCGGCAACACCATCTGACACTAGCATTTTTACCGCATCCGCAACCAGCACTGCTGTTGCTGGCACGTATTCATTAAGCGTGAGCCAACTCGCTCAGGCACAAAATCTAGTTGCTACAGGTCAAACCAGCAGCACAACGGCCATCGGCAATGGCACCGCAACAACCGTTACTTTCGATTTCGGTAGCATTAGTGGCGGCACACTCAGTGCAGGTACTTATACCGGAGCAAGCTTTACAACCAATGGCAATGGCACCCACAGCATCACTATAGACAGCAGCAATAATACCTTGGCAGGTATAAGAGACGCCATCAACACGGCTAATTTTGGCGTGACCGCAACTATTGTCAATGATGGCAGCGGAACACCTTATCGCCTGGCGCTGACATCAGCTAATTCCGGCGTGAATAACAGTCTTAAAATTTCCACCAGCGGTGGTGACGGCACAATTGATAGCCTCTTAGCTTACGATCCTGCTGGCGTACAAAACCTTAACCAGACCGTGGCTGCCCAAAATGCCAACTTGACGGTAAATGGTATTGCCATAACCAGCGCATCCAATAAAGTGACTGATGCCATACAAGGCGTGACACTTACACTAAATAAAATAACCACTTCACCCGCTTCTTTAACGGTGACACGCGATACTGGCTCAATTAATACAGCCGTTTCTGGCGTTATCAGTGCCTACAATGCATTGTCCAGTCAACTGACTAGCCGTTCTGCTTATGGAAGCAGCACCACAACTGCAGGAACACTAGCCGGTGATGGTGTGGTTCGTGCCATGCAAGATCAATTACGGAACCTATTCAACACATCTGTCAGCGGTGGAACTTATAGTTCATTAGCCCAGGTAGGCGTCGCTTTTCAGGTAGATGGTTCATTGAAATTGGACAGTACAGCACTTAACAATGCCATCAACAATAACTTTAGTGGGCTCAATAATTTAATCACTTCTGCCGCCGGTATAGGCACGCGCTTAAATGATTGGGCAGCGTCTGTGCTGTCACCGGGCGATGGCTTGATAGCGACACGAACCAGCAGCCTGAATAGTTCGATTAAAACCTATAATACCAGGATAGATCAGATGAACGCGCGGTTAGCAACCGTACGGCAACAATACATCACCCAGTACAGTAATTTGAACGTACTTTTGGGTAGTATGAACAATACCAGCGCCTATCTATCTCGCCAGCTAGGTTAATACCAACTGTGAGCATCAGCACCGCAAATTGATTAAGAATATATTAATTTACAATTAACACTAAATTTACACCTCTTATTGCCGTTATAGTTAGTATGGGATATCGGTACAGTACTGATATTAGGCATGCAGTGATTATAAGGATAAAATCATGTTCGGATCAGCGCAAAGAGGCATAAGTGCATATGCAAAAGTGGAGCTGGAAACAGGTGTGCTTGCAGCATCACCACACAAACTGATCACGATGCTATTTGATGGTGCAAAAATGGCTATCGACAAAGCAATCGCTCATACTCAAAATAAGGAAATCGCCCCTAAAGGACGCGCTATTTCTCATGCAATATCCATCATCAGTGATGGCCTACGCGCAAGTTTAAATAAAGATGTGGGCGGGGAAATTGCGCTTAGTCTGGATGCCTTATATGGTTATATGGTAACGCGCTTGGTTGAAGCTAATCTTCATAACGATATTGAGAAGTTGAATGAAGTTAAGCAGTTACTGGAAGAATTGCGTGGTGCATGGGTCGCGATTGATAATACCAATGTTCGCTCAAATGTGATCGCCCCGCCACCCGCATCCCAGTATGATGCGCTAACCCCGCGCAATATATCCTTTGTGGAGGCATAAAGCCATGATGAATTGTGAAGAAGTTATTGATACTTATGAGTCAGTCGCACAAATCACCAAAAACATGCTTGATGCAGCACGTCAGGGTGCTTGGGATGATTTGATAGGTCTGGAGTCCAAGGTGGCTGCGCATATTAACCACCTTTCAGCTTATGAGGCGCCTGTTAAATTGACTCCGGATTTGCGTAGTCGTAAATTAACCGTGATCAGGCAGATTTTGGCAGATGATAAAGAAATACGCAATTTGACAGAGCCTTGGATGGAAAAGCTATCCAGCCTGATTAGCAGCAGCCAAATGGAACAGAAGCTTTCCATATCTTATGGCAATCAATCACTAAGATAATAATGAATTTTCCACGGGCCGAAGTCACTGGTACACGCCCCGTTACGCTGATACAGGCGCTACCCCCTACCTCCTCTTTAGGAGACACTAGAGATGAGTTATTACACAGATTGACTCAAATCAGCTTGGGGCAAGAATTAGTCGCCAATGTGCAAGCTAAACTCAGCGATGGAAGCTTCTTAGTCAGGCTTGCAGATACCGTCGCAAAAATGAACCTACCTGCATCAACTGAGGTAGGCGCCAAGCTAAATCTGACCCTGGTTAACAAAGAACCCCGACCAACATTCGTTGTTAATGAGTTAGCCGACAGTGCTAACAGCACACCGACTCAAATAAGCAACACCGCACATTTAATCACCACCCTACTACAAAACTCGAGCAATCAGCCGCCAGCTATGGTCATCGCAAAAAGCGACACAGTTATGATGCGCCAGAATACGCCTCCTCAAGTGATAGCACAGACACTACAGCTGGCAATCACACAATCTGGTGTTTTTTACGAGTCGCACTTGGCAAGCTGGGTGAGTGGGCAAATGAACATCGCACAACTGATGCAAGAACCACAGGCACAGCTCTCACCCCATTTGGGGACCCCACCCCGCCCACTCTCCGAATCTAATATACAACCGCCCAGCAAATTACCCGACATATTGAGTAATCAAACACTGCAGAATTTGGCCAATACCCAACGACAAGGCATGGAACAGAACCATATTGCTTCACCCGACGTGTTGAACAATCCCACATTGCAACACTTAGTCAATACACAGCTGCAAACTCTGGAACAAAATCATATCGTTTGGCAAGGGAATGCCTGGCCAGGACAAGCCATGCAGTGGACGATTAGCCAAGACACACCGCAACATGAACAGCAACAGTCAGCGCCGCAATCCACTTGGCGTAGCGATGTTAAGTTTGAACTACCTGCTTTAGGTAAAGTTACCGCCACTTTACGCTTAAGCGGTGAACATTTAAGCGTGCAGATTCATACAGAAGATGCAGGTACTGCAAATAAGCTCCAGGCCAATACTGCACTATTGATCAGTGCGCTATCAGCAGCTGGGATACCACTCGATGCCATATTGATTAAGCCAAGTGAACCGACTGACCACTTGCCAGCCGATTTATCCAAGTAGGATAGAATGATACTTACGCGTAAATACAATGAATAAGCCCCTGCCATCAGCCGTCGCACTTGCCTATCAAACAGGCGATGCAGCACCAAAAGTAGTTGCGAAAGGCAAAGGATTAATTGCCGAGGAAATTATTGCCAGAGCGCAAGCAAATGGAGTCTTTGTCCATGAATCCAAAGAATTAGTCGCGCTGCTGATGCAAGTCGACTTAGACGAGAATATCCCACCCAATCTGTATCGTGCTGTCGCCGAGCTTTTAGCCTGGTTATATCGCATAGAAAATGGACAAAATAACCCGCCAACGCCACCTACTCAGCTATAATCTAGGCTGTTTATTTTTTCATTTCCTATCATGCAAACCACTCAGCCAGAATTTGGGACAGAAAATCAAACCCTCTATCAAGTTCATTCGCGTCGCGAAATAATAAGTCTGTTGCATGGTATTCAAGATACGCATCAATTATTGAGCATGATTATCAATGGCGGTGCCGAAGTAGTTGTCACTTCCATTCTTGAGATCGACGAAAAAAATAATAAAGTATATATAGACCGTGCATCAAGCGCGTTATTAAACCAACGTGTTATTGAATCTGATGACATTGAATTTTCATCTTCGCTGGATAAAATTCGGATTACATTTTTCGCCTCGAAAGTAAATGAATGTACACAAGCGGGTAGCCCTGCATTTTGCGTTGATCTTCCTCAGGTACTAATTCGCTTGCAGAGACGCGAGTATTTCCGTGTAAATACATCTGGTGCCCAGATTGTAAGTTGCAAATTAATGCTCAACTCTGGCGCCCATATCGCACAGGTTGTCGATATCAGTGGTGGAGGCATTGCGATACTAGATGAACAACACCTTCTAGAAACTGAAGTAGGATACGAATATCCAGACTGTCATTTAGATTTTGGCGAGCACGGCAGCATTCAAGTCACTCTACAGATACGCAATAGCCAGGATCTCAGTTTGAGCTCAGGCAAGACCAATCGTCGTATCGGATGCCAGTTCCAAGGTCTCACGCCGAGCATGCTCACACTGATTCAACGCTTTATTATGCATTTAGAGCGCCAACGAAATGCTCGCATCACTGGCTTAGTCTGACGCCACTAACTAAACCTGCTTACACTTTGTTATTACCTTCGCACCCGCTCACCGTACTGCAGATACTCCCAGCCCTGCATGCTGGCGGTGTTGAGCGTGGCACACTGGAAATTTCACGCCACCTTGTTCAGAACGGTCATCGTTCCTTAGTTATGTCAGCCGGAGGGCGCATGGTGCCGCAATTACTGGCCGAAGGCGGAGAACATTTCAGCAGTCCTATTGGCAAAAAATCCTTGTTAACCTTACGTTTAATCTGGCAGCTACGACGATTTATCATCGAACAAAAAGTTGATATCCTCCACCTGCGTTCTCGCATGCCAGCATGGATAGGTTATCTAGCTTGGCGCGGCATGGATCCAGCAACCCGTCCCAAACTCGTCACCACGGTCCATGGCGCATATAGCGTTAATGCTTACAGCGCAGTCATGACCAAAGGTGAGCGTGTGATTGCTGTGTCCAACACCATCCGCGAGTACATTTTAAGTAATTACCCAAAAGTTGACCCTGAAAAAATTCGCTTGATTTACCGTGGCGTTGATCCACATGAGTTTCCCCGTGGCTATCAACCCAGTGATGAGTGGTTAGCCAAATGGCAACAGAATTACCCACAACTCAAGGGAAAAGTGATTATTACTTTACCTGGGCGGATTACACGATGGAAAGGTCAGATCGACTTCATAGAATTAATTGCTCACTTAAAGCAGGCAGGCATTCGGGTGCATGGAGTTATCGCAGGAGAGGCTGACCCCAAAAAAACCACTTTTTTGCATGAATTACAAGCAAAAATTCAGGCGCTAAACTTAATTAATGACATTAGCTTAATCGGTCATCGAACTGATTTAAAAGAAGTAATGGCAGTGTCAAATTTAGTCCTATCCCTGTCCCAAGAACCTGAAGCTTTCGGGCGTATAACGCCAGAAGCGCTAAGCCTTGGCATTCCTGTTGTGGGATATGATCATGGCGGTGTGGGCGAAGTATTAAAGGAAATATTCCCAACAGGCTTGGTTGAGTTAAACAATCCAGAAAATTTAATCGCTACCGTTCAACAATGCCTAACACACCCGTACGCAATTAAAGATAACGCAACTTTCTCATTAGCAGACATGCAAACCAAAACCTTGGCTGTATATCGTGAATTATCAAATTAAAGATTGTAAACGTATGCTTATTTTGCAAATCGGCATAGCAGACCCTATGGAGCAACTAGTGGATTCGTGGAAAGTACTAACCGACTCATATCAAAATTCGTTGGCGGGCACTAATTTTCGATTAGCATACCTCTTTGCCCTTGCTAGTAAGTAAATGACTAAACCACTCATTAGTGTCGCCATCCCAGCTTACAACCATGCACGTTACATTGAGTATTGCTTGCAATCAGTTGCTGATCAAACCTATCCAAATATAGAGCTTGTTATTATTGATGATGGTTCAACGGATGATACAGCAGATAAAATTACGGACTTCCTAAACAAGCACCGAAAAAGATTTGCGAAGGTTATTTTTGAATCACAAAACAATAAGGGCGTGAGCGCAACTTCAAATAAGGCAATTGGCCTATGTCACGGAGAATGGGTACATTTATTAGGCTCTGATGACGTGATGTACCCGAATAAAATTGCACACCAGTTTGCGGCGATAGCCGCATGGGCAGACCCAAATTTAGCCCTGGTTTATGCCGATGCTGACTATATTGACGCAAACAACTTAACCATTCCAAAATTTCAAAAAGACCGCCCTGAAGCGGGGATTGTTAGCGCGGCTTATCGTCAATTATTTTTACAAAATCCGATTACCAACCCTACCATCGCCATAAAAAAAGAGGCTTTTTTAGCGATTGGTGGATTTGATGAAACCTTGAAATTGGAGGATTGGGATTGTTGGCTACGCTTATCCGTTAACTACAGTATTGCGCGATTACCCGAAGTCTTAGCCAGCTATCGTTATCACCCACACAATACAAGTCGCAACCAGCATCTCATGCTTGAGGCAATGTTACGCACATTCGCTAAGTTTCTAGACAGTCACGGGGATTTAATTCCAACGGAAATCAGGAAACAAAGCTTTCGTGACAACCTGCATCGTTTATATCGCTGGAGTAGAAAAAATCAACCTTCACTGCTATTACCTATACTCAAAGATGTATTAGCAAGCCCATTTCATATACCTACAGCACAAAATTACAAATATTATGCTGAACGATTGGCGCGTGTGGCATGAAAATCCTCCTCGTTGCTAAACCATGGAAGGGTGGCTTGGCCAAGTATTTATTTCAGGCTCTGAACGATGCGTTTCCTCATCAGGTGCAATGGCTACCTACTTACCCAGATAGCGTGAGCGAACGTTTGCGTTATCGACACAATAAATCGGCTTGGTTAGATCAGCTGATAACGACAATAAATCAGGCAGATTATGAAATAGCGATTTTCATTAACCATCTTAGTATCTTCAAAAAATTACGGACTGATCGCCGTAATATATTGTGGATGACTGATGCGCCCAGTATAAAGCCAGGCGAAGATAATGCCTTTGAACGTATATTTATTTCTGATTTAGGTTATGAGCCAGAACTGCTGGCGAATATAAGTGAAACTCGTTATCACGGTGAATTAGCGTTCGGGTGTTATCCAAAATTACACCAACCTGTACAGCTCACTCAAAAACCTTCTCATGATATTTGTTTTATAGGTAATAAAGATCCGCTACGCGATAATTGGCTGCAATACTTCATCAATCAGAAAATTGATGTGGAGATATATGGTAATTATTTTTTACGCACGTCATTGTTCTGGCAGCACCCTATGCGTTTTCACGCCAGTATAAGCAACGAACAAATGCGAGCTATTTATGCCCGACATAAAATCAGCATGAACATTCATGCCAAAGTGGTCAAACAAGGCACAAACATGCGCACATTTGAGTGTGCTGCCTACCAGATCCCACAGGTAGTAGATGCTCGCCCCGGTCTATCTTGTTTCTTCGGAGAGGATGCGCTAATGGTTAGCGAACATCCATCGCAAATGTTGACACATATACATACGCTATTAGAAAATCCCGAATTAGCGCATAAAATGGCAATAACCGCGCGTCAAACTGTACTTAGCAAACATACTTATTATCACCGTTTATTGCAGGCATTGCATGGCTGGTTATCGCCTGATGCCGAACTTCGTTTACAACAATCAATCGCTGCATTTATTCAATAAGGTTAAGCATGCACATCGTATCGAATTCAAAATTTACTCAATTCATCCTTGATTATGGTTGGTGGATGATAGCTGCATTTGTCTTTGCCATGCCGTTTGGCAAAGGCTTTGAAGTACCGCTGGCTCTAATGGCAATCGGTGGTATGGTGTTATTGGCTAAAGAAGGTCGTACCATGTTGCATGGTTTTAACATGCGCTGGGCACTTATTGTATTTGCTTGTATATGGATACCGATTGCGACCGCTTTACCCGATGCAGTTATGTTAGAACCCACAGCCAGTACTGCATTAGCTTTTTTACGTTTCCCATTTGCAGTCTTATTTGCCATATACGCTTTAGCTCAAACAAAGCACCAGACCAAACTCTATACCGCGATATTCGCAATGTTTACTTTGATAGTGGTAGATGGTTTGCTTCAAGCAGCAACGGGACGTAACTTATTGGGTTCACCGATGATAGGCGACAGGATTAGTGGCTTGTTTTACCCTAAACTAACCCTGGGTTTATGGATAGCGCCATTTGGTGCCATTTATTTTGAAAAAGTCCGTCAGTTGGCCAAATCCAGTCGATTTGGTTGGACATATTGGTTGTTGCTCGCACCGTATACCGCAGTAGTATTGTTGTCAGGTAGTCGCGCATCCTGGGGAATCTATGCAGCCAGCATGATAGGGTTTGTTGTGTATATGTATTACACGAATCCTCAGCGTAATATGAAAAAATATCTAGTCATTGTTGCTGCACTTGCAATACCGTTGAGCTTGGCTTTATATCACTACCCACCATTCCAACATAAAGTTCAAGCAACAGCCGGTTTATTCAGTGGTGATTACGACAAGGTGAATGCTGCGACGAGTATTCGCCTGCCTATTTGGGTAGTAGCGCTAAAAATGAGTAAAGACCATTTAATTAATGGCGTAGGGCCCCGTGGTTTCCGTTATGCTTACCCACCTTACGCTGAAAAAGATGATGTATTCCTGAAAATGAATCCTCACATGGGACCCAATCATCCGCACCAGATTTTCCTTGAAGTTCTAGTTGAAACAGGCATTATTGGCGTCATTGGATATTTTATCTTCCTGGGTTTGATCATTCGTCTGACCTGGCAGGCTATACGCCAACATAATCATCATGCTGTACCTTTTGGTATTGCTGTACTGGCAGCAACGATGCCCATCAATGCAGGAATAGGATTTTACGCCAGTGTATTATCAGCGATGACATGGTGGATGCTGGCAATATTTTTTGCAACGTTGAGCAAGCCACCGACATCATCAAACCAATAGCCCATGATATATCGCTACCGTATCTCGAGTCTGTTTCTCAGGGCTAAATTGCGTATTCGCGGTAAATCTGGCCGCTTGTGCATATTGATTACGTAATTGCTGATCCTGAGCAAGCCGCAATACCGCCTCCACAATGGCGGACACATCAGCGGGAGGAATAAGGATGCCGCTGGCATTATCGAGCATATTCGGTATCGCCCCGGTCTCGGTTCCTATACATGCCAGCCCTGTCGCCATAGCTTCTAAAAAAGCGATACAGAATCCTTCTTTAATGCTGGGCTGTAAATAAATATCGGTTGCCGCAAGCAAATCTGGCACGTCGGCTCTTGCTCCGAGCATCTCGATATACTCGGTAACATTAAGTTCATTAGCAAGCTGGGTAAGCTTGTCATAATCAGCACCATCACCGATCAACACTAACTTGATCCCAGGTATAAATCGCACCAACTCGGGCAGTGCCCGAATAGCATAGATTTGCCCCTTAGCTGGCACTAAGCGCGCAACACAGCTCACTACCAATGCGTCCTGCCATTCCATCCGCTGACGAATTGTATCCCGTTTTTTAGTGCTAAAGGCATGCGTATCTACAGCATTATGAATCACGCTACATTTATGCTGTGAGTAACCTAATTGGCATAAACTGTCTCGCACCATCTCAGATACGCAAATGACATGTTGGCAATGGGCAAATGGATTAATGTGCTTAACAATGTTATGTGCAGTCGCTACGCAAGGAACACGACGATTGACACGTCCGACCATAGCGGCGGACTTCAGCATGTGTGCGTGAATAATGTCGGGGTTGGTACTATTGATTGCACGCCACAAGGACCATAAGGCCAAAGGATGCCAACGCCCACCTGCACGAATAATCGTATGTGCAATATGATGCTGAGTTAAAGCCACACTCAACTCGCCAACTGCAGGTAAGGCAACATGAACATCTAATCCCAATGCGCTCTGTTGCAAACATAAATCCAACACATGTTTTTCTGCACCGCCAACACCTACTGAGCCAATGATATGTAGCACTTTCAAATTCAGCATCCTTGATATGGTATAGTCATGCACATTTATTATCTCAACTTTGCGTCATGGAAAAACTATCTGCTTTTGTCACTACATTTAATAACGACCGCACCTTAGCCAGTTGTTTGGAAAGCGTAAAATGGGCCGATGAAATAGTATTGCTCGACTCTGGCAGTACCGATGCTACTTTGGCCATCGCTAAACAATATGGCTGCCAAATTTTCCATCAACCTTTTTTAGGCTATGGCAAACAAAAACAATTAGCACTTACTAAAACTACACACCTGTGGGTGCTGTTGCTTGATGCTGACGAAGCCCTCTCCTTAGAAGCGCAACAAGAAATCCGCAATGTGCTTCAGCATCCAGAAGCAGATGGTTATGATATCCCACGTTTAGAACAAATGTTCTGGCGTATGAATAATCCACATACTCGCCTCAATAAATTTTTGCGATTATTCCGCAAAGATAAGGGGCATATTACCGACATGCCAATACACGCAGCACCTAAGGTTGATGGTGTAATTAAAAGCCTCAATTCGGTATTTTATCATTATGGTGAAACCGACATTGATGTCAAAGTCAGTAAATTAAATGCTTACTCTACGGGATTGGTGAAGGACAAAGTTGCCAAAGGTACAGATCCTAACCCCTGGATGTTGGTAATTTATCCACCATTTTATTTTTTACGCGCCTATTTTTTCAAACGCGCCTTTATGAATGGCTGGGGTGGGTTTATCACCTCATTTTGTGGTGCATTTTACGTTTTTTTAAAATACGCCAAGCTATACGAGTATCACCAGCGTAAGCGTTATGGCAAATCCATGATGCCACCGGGGGCACCTGACAACCCGCCCGTTTATGAGTCTGATAAACCTTGTTGAGGTTTGATCATCACCACTTCAGCATGGTGATATTGCAACATCGACATGACATGATCGGTATTAATCGCCTTCATGCATGAATGATGTTCGCACGGATGCTTGCAATAACAATTCATACAAGGCAATTCAGCTTGAATCGCCACCACATTATCACCTAATGGCTTAACCCGATGTGGGTCAGTAGGGCCACATACGATAACCATAGGCTTGCTTGAAGCTGATGCGATATGGGCAGTGCCTGTGTCGTTACCAAACATGAATTTTGCTTTATTAGCTAAAGGAATAATGTCCAGTATTTCTGTAGCGCCACATAAATTTACCACCCCCTGCCCAACAAGCTCAGTTATGCGTCGACAGTCTTCAATCTCATCCTTGCCACCAATCAGCACCACATGCTCAACCTCAGCTTTCAGTAAGGCGCGTGCGAGATCTGCATATTTTTCCTCACCCCAGCGCTTCAAATAACCTGCCGCTTGGCATCCTGGAAAAAACAAGGCATAACGATTTTCCTGCAAACCATGCTTCTGCATCAATGCATCAGCACGTGATTGATTGTTTGTCGGGATGTGTAACACAGGACGGGGATGTGTAGTCGCTATACCTGCCATATTCAATCCTGCACGCATGCGCATGGCAGGATTGGTCTCTAAGAAATCGGCAGGTGCGCTAATATGGTAAGGCCAGCTCAATCGATTGCCTATTAAATAACGTGCTGCACTATCAGTCAGGCGTAAAAATCCCAACATGAAGCGAGATCTATCGGTAGTTTGCAAATCTATGATTAAATCATAATGCCCACTGCGTACAGTTTGCATCCATTGCCACATTGCAAGCCATTTACCTTTACGCTGGCGTACATTGATATGCGTAATCTGCGCAAAACGGGGATCACCTTGAAACAGTTTATGCCAAGGTGGTAAGGTATTGAGATCTATTTTCGCGTGCGGAAAAGCCTGAGCAATATCTTCCATCAGGCTGGTAGCCATAATCAGATCCCCCAACGCACTCCACTTAATGATTAATATACGACGTATTGCAGGGTCGTTGGGTAGATCTAAAGGCATCTTTTATTGTATTGCAGAAGCAAAGGTATCAAGTAATGGCTGGATTTCAGCACGTTTGAGTTTGAGCGAAGCTTGATTAACAACTAAACGAGAGCTGATGTCCATGATTTCAGCAACGCTCACTAAACCATTGGCTTTTAATGTGCTGCCACTGCTAACTAAATCGACAATCACGTCAGCTAATTTGACTAATGGCGCAAGTTCCATAGAGCCATAAAGCTTAATCAAATCAACGTGCACTCCTTTTGCGGCAAAATATTCACGTGCAGTTTTCAGGTATTTTGTTGCTACGCGTAGGCGCGCGCCTTGGCGCACAGCTTGCTCGTAATCAAATGCTGGATGCGCAGCCACCATCATTTTGCAGCGGGCAATTTTGAGATCTAACGGCTGATAAAGCCCTTCCCCGCCATGCTCAATCAGCACATCCTTGCCAGCGATGCCCAAATCAGCCGCGCCGTGTTGTACATACGTTGGCACATCCGTTGCGCGGATAATAATCAGGCGTACGTCGGGTTTATTGGTACCAATAATCAGCTTGCGCGATTTTTCTGGATCTTCATTTGGCGTGATACCTGCGGCCGCTAACAACGGTAAGGTTTCCTGAAAAATCCGCCCTTTAGATAAAGCAATCGTAATCATGCGACCTCCTTAGTGTATGCGGCGTATGCGTGCGCCAATTTGATTGAATTTTTCTTCTATACATTCATAGCCACGGTCAATATGATAAATCCGCTCTATTGTGGTTTCACCCTCAGCCACTAACGCAGCTAAAACGAGAGATGCTGAAGCACGCAAATCTGTTGCCATCACAACAGCACCTTCCAGCCTATCAACGCCGCGCACTATAGCTGTGTTTCCTTCGATTTCAATATTTGCACCCAAACGTTGCATTTCCTGAACGTGCATGAAACGGTTTTCAAATATGGTTTCCGTTACTTTGGCCACACCGTCAGCAATACAATTCATCGCCATAAACTGGGCTTGCATGTCCGTCGGGAAAGCGGGATGCGGTGCGGTTTTAATATTCACAGCACGTGGTCTTTGCTTCATGTTGAGCGTAATCGTATCTTGTGTTGTAGCAACCTCAGCACCTGCTTCACGTAATTTTTCCAATACAGCATCTAGCGTATCAGCACGGGTATGGGTACAAGTCACTGTACCTTGTGTCATCGCAGCAGCGACTAAATAAGTCCCTGTTTCAATACGGTCTGGCATGATGCTGTGCGTTGCTCCGTGCAAGCTATCAACCCCAGCAATGGTAATCATGTCACTGCCCGCACCTGTAATTTTTGCACCCATCGCGATTAGACAATCAGCCAAATCCACCACTTCAGGCTCGCGTGCAGCATTTTCTAATACAGTGACGCCTTGCGCCAAGGTAGCCGCCATCATCAGATTTTCTGTACCAGTAACGGTAACCGTATCCATGAATATACGCGCGCCTTGCAAACGACTGGCCTTGGCATGGATATAACCATGCTCAATATGGATTTCCGCCCCCATTGCCTGCAAACCTTTGATATGCAAATCCACAGGGCGTGAACCTATTGCACAACCGCCTGGCAAAGACACCTTGGCCTCACCAAAGCGCGCGAGCAATGGCCCCAGTACCAAAATAGAAGCCCGCATGGTTTTAACCAGCTCATAGGGCGCTTCCAGATTGGGCAAATTTGCCGCATGCAAATCCACGCCATTTTGGTCATCTAAATTAACCTGCATACCAATATGCCCGAGCAAAGTCAGTGATGTGCTGATGTCTTTAAGCTTGGGCAGGTTATCCAGATGCAAGACATCTGCAGAGAGCAGGCCTGCGCATAATATTGGCAATGCTGCATTTTTTGCGCCCGAAATACGTACTTCACCTTGCAGGCAAGTGCCGCCAAGAATCGCGAGTTTGTCCATAATTATTGGTTTACCTCAGCCCATTGTTCCGGGGTAAATGTTTTCATCGACAGCGCGTGGATTTCAGATTTCATTCTGTCACCCAATGCGCGATAAACCACTTGATGCTGCTGCACGCGGCTCTTGCCAGCAAACTCATTACTGACAATGATTGCCTCAAAATGCTGCCCGTCGCCCACAACGTTAACAAATTCGCAGGGCATGCCCTGCTCTATGGATAATTTAATGCTATCAGGTTGTACCATCAATAATTCACTTCTAGTGTCGCAGCTTGTAGCCACGGTGTAATAAAATCAAACAAAATGCAGATAATGCCACGAAGCAGCCAAGTACAACTAGCATACTCAAACTGGGCGAGACATCACTGACGCCAAAAAATCCAAATCGGAACCCATCTATCATATAAAACACAGGGTTAAACTTCGACAGTGCCAGCCAAAATGGCGGCAAGCTGTGGATAGAGTAAAACACGCCAGATAAAAAAGTCAGTGGCATGATAAGAAAATTCTGGAAAGCTGCGAGTTGGTCAAACTTATCCGCCCATATCCCTGCCAGCACGCCCAGCGCACCCATGACTGCTGAACCTAATATCGCAAACGCAACTAGCCAAAACAAGTGTGCTATAGGTGGTACGGTAAATGCCATGGTAACCACAAACACACCCAAACCGACTACTAAGCCACGCGCAACCGCAGCGAGAACATAAGCAGTAAAAAACTCAACATAAGAGATAGGCGGCAGCAATACAAATACAATATTACCTGTAATTTTCGATTGTATCAGGCTGGATGAGCTATTCGCGAACGCATTTTGCAGCATCGACATCATGACCAGACCCGGTATCAGAAAAGCGGTATAACCCACCCCTGGATAGACTTGCACATGTTCAGCTAATACATGTGAAAAAATCATTAAATACAATAACGCCGTAATCACAGGTGCAAGTACTGTTTGAAAGGAGACCTTCCAAAATCGCAGCAACTCTTTGTATAACAGCGTATAAAAACCCATCATAGCGGTGACGTCATTTGTAGAAACACATCTTCTAAATCAGGTTTAGTTAATGCCATATCAACTATAGTTATCCCTGCCATCCTCAGTTGCGCCAATATATGCTCAATTTCAGCGGGTTTATGTATTAACAAACTATAATCATTGTCAGACTGTTTCACAACATAAGAACTCAAGCCCAGCGGCAATTGGTTAGGCTTAATTTGGATTTTTAGTTTTAATTCACCCGATGATTTTAATAATTCAGCAGTCGTATCTAGTGCAACAATCTCACCCTGATTCAATATTGCCACACGATTACATAATGCCTCAGCTTCCTCCAAATAATGCGTGGTCAGAATAATAGTATGCCCAGATTGATTTAATCCGCGGACAAATGCCCACAATGATGTACGCAATGACACATCAACGCCCGCAGTAGGCTCATCTAAAACGATCACAGGAGGCCTGTGTACTAAAGCCTGCGCCACCAGAACTCGTCTTTTCATACCGCCAGATAACGCACGCATATTAGTATTGGCTTTATCCATCAAGCCTAAGTTAGTCATGATTTCGTCTATCCAATCGTTATTATGGCGCATACCAAAATAACCTGATTGAATCTGTAAATTCTCACGTACAGTAAAGAACGGATCGTAAGCCAACTCCTGTGGAACCACACCGAGCAACCGCCGCGCAGCACGATAATCTGTAACCACATTATGCCCCATCACCTCAACCGTACCGCTGTCAGCTCGTGCAAGTCCAGCCAGAATACTGATAAGCGTAGTTTTGCCTGCGCCATTAGGTCCCAGCAATGCAAAGAACTCACCCTGGGCTATATCCAGGCTGACCCCTTTTAAGGCATGCAAACTTCCAAAATGCTTGTGCAGTTGCTCTATTTTAATTGCGCTAGTCACAACAGTCAGATGGCGAGAAAAGGATCTACGCCATATAGTATGGCGAGATTTTTAAGATTTTCAGGCAGGTGTGTACAACTCAACTTGTAATTACTATTGCTAGCAGCTCGTTGGCAAACGAGGATAAACGCCAAGGCGGTAGAATCTAATTTGGCCACCGCGGCAAAATCAAATTCCACACAACCTTGCTTGATTGCGTCCAAGCCATCAGCCAGCTGCTTAGTGGCGGTATTGAGCGTTAAATCACCTGATACGGCGTGAATCAGTGACATAAATTACTTGGTTGTTGCCGATTTGGTCGGTGCGTTTTGCTGATTACGTCCCGCTAAGGTACGTATCAACCCATCTATCCCGGATTTGTGAATTTCCGTACCGAATGAACTGCGATAGTTAGTCACCAAGCTTACGCCGTCTATACTCACGTCATACACTTTCCAGCCAGCTGCGGTTTTTTCCATACTGTAATCTATGGGTATAGGTTGCGCGCCAGGCTGTTTTACTTGAGTTTGCACAGTAGAATCAGTCGCGTTCACAGCCATATTAAAAGGCTTGAATTCGATTACCTGATTATTAAACTCGGCTAAAGCATTCGCATAAGTCCGCACTAATAGTGTACGAAATTCTTTAACCAATGCCTGCTGCTGCGCAGGCGTAGCCTGACGCCAATAACGTCCTACAGCCAACATAGTCATTTGATTAAAATCAAAGTGCGGCAGTACTTTCGCATCTATCAACGCATAGAGTTTTTGCGAGTCATTAGTCAAAACCGCCTTATCACGTTTTAATATAGTGGTAACTTCTATCGTTGTGTTTTTTACCAGCACGTCAGGTGGAAGGTTATCCGCATAACTTGTCATGCTAAAAACCAATAACAGCAAGCCTATAAAATAATTCATATTCATTCGTAACATCATGATATTTAGTTTGTTTCACCAATTGCGCGAGATAATTGCGCTACATTCATATTGTAATCATTCACCGTGCGTAAATATTCCGCTTGCGTCAACGCGTACGTTTTTAATGCATCGGCCACTTTATCGGCTTTTTCCAGGCCTGCGCTAAAATCTGCCAAAGCGGCTATCATCCAACGTCTGCCAGCTGCTGCACCTTCGGCAAGTTGTTGTTGTGCCTGATAATTAGCTTGAACTTGATTGTATGCTTCAGACACCTGAAACGGAATACCCGCTTGGGCAAATTGCGTTTTGTAATTCAAGGCTTCCAATTCAGCCTGTGCCTGGGCAATTTGTGCATTAGAAACGCCTGGCACCATGTCCCATTTCATTCCAACCACAGGCGTCAAACCAGCATTGTTGAATGGGTCATAAACATAAGGGTTGTTAAGCGTATCACGGCGTGAAGCGTAATTAGCCTGCCCAATTATGCCTGCATAAATATTAGGATAATTTTCCGCTTTCTTCGCCGCTACTAATGCACGACGTGCACGCATTCCAGCTTCCAATTGCGCCATTTCTGGGCGATTGGCAACTGCCGTATTTTCAAAATCAGCTAAGGTGCCTTTTGGTAGCGCTACTGGCGTAAGGCTATCATCAGCCACTTCCAATTTAGCATCCAAACCCACACCGGTAAGCAGTTTCAAACCATCCAGACTGATTTTTTCTATCGCTTGCGCTTGGCTACGATATTTCGCCAACATCCCATTTGCAGCCTGAAGTGCATACAAATCAGACTGTTTGGATTCACCATTATCAGCCTTGAGATTACGCTGCACACGCGACAAAGCGTCATCCATCCTGTGTTGTACATCCTCTAATAAGCGGCGGCTATCACGCGCAGTCAAATAGCCATAATAAGCTCGCTTAACTTCCATAACGGTATCCGCCTGGCTAATACGCACATCGCCACGCTTTACGTCGACATTGCCTTTGGCTGCTTCACTGTAATGCTCAATTTTGCCAAAAGTGTAGAGTGGTTTAATAATTGAAAACTGTAGCGAAGTCCAATCAGACAGGCCGCCTGGATAAGGACCGTCAGTACGTGGTGTAGTGCCTGACGTTGCCCCATTTTGATAAAAGCCACCTTTAACTTGCGGCGCCAAGCCCACAAACACATTCGCACTTAAACGCAACCCATCATTACCTTGAGCTTCATCTAATAATGCACGGGCGGATTCAACCAATTGCTCCCGTTCTTTGATACGCGGATCTGCGTTCAAGCTCATGCTCACAGCTTCAGACAAAGTCACTGTTTGTGCATTCGCCATAGGGCTCGCTATCGCTGCTGCTACGAGTAAGCTGATAAGGTTCTTTTTCATGGTTGCGTTCCTTGAGTAGGTGTTTGCGCTGCATCCGTTCTAGGTGCATCTGACGCTTTATTGTATAAAAACTGACTAATCAGATTTTCCAACACGACGGCAGACTGCGTAATTTTGATTTTATCACCAGTTGTGAAGTTTTTAACATCACCGCCCGGATCTAAGGCAACAAATTGCTCACCGAGCAAACCTGACGTCATAATTGCAGCGGATGTATCTTTAGGAAACTGATATTTCGCATCTAATTTCAAAGTCACGGTTGCTTCAAAATTTTGATTGTCAAAACGTATATCACTAACCCGCCCAACAACCACACCTGCACTTTTCACTGGCGCACGAACCTTGAGACTGCCAATGTTATCAAAATCGGCCTGCACCGTATAAGTTTGTGCAGTGTTAAAACTGGTCATATTACCAACCTTGAGTGCCAAACCCAGCAAGGCCGCAAAACCTGCCATTACAAACAGCCCTACCCAAAAATCCAGTTTGGCTCTTTCCATATTAAACTCCCTTAAACATAAATGCAGTGAGGACAAAATCCAATGCCAGTATGGCCAGTGATGAAGTAACCACGGTTCGCGTCGTCGCGCGGGATATACCTTCAGCTGTAGGCAACGCATCGAACCCTTCAAATAACGCAATTGTTGTAATTGCGAAACCGAATACCACACTCTTAATCACACCATTCAATATATCTTCACGTACATCAACTGCCGCTTGCATTTGTGACCAGAACGCACCTTCATCTACACCGATTAACACCACCCCGATGAGATAACCACCAAATACACCCACAATAGAAAAAATCGCAGCTAACAAAGGCATAGAAATCACCCCGCCCCAGAACCGTGGCGCGATGATGCGGGCAATAGGATCAACCGCCATCATCTCCATCGCCTTTAATTGCTCAGTGGTTTTCATTAATCCCACTTCTGCCGTAATTGCAGAACCCGCTCTACTCGCAAACAGCAAAGCTGCGACCACAGGCCCCAATTCGCGCACCAGGGACAAAGCGACCAGCACACCCAAGGACTGTTCCGTACCATAGGTTTGTAAAGTTTGATAACCTTGCAAACCCAGCACCATACCAACAAACAAACCTGAAACAACAATGATAATGAGCGATAACACACCACTGGCATAAATCTCACGCACAATGAGTTGAAAGCGTCTCCAACTAAGTCCGGAGCGCCATAGCACCTGCATTAAAAAACGAGTGCCCACTCCCAGCCGCCAAATACCATCTATTACGCCATGGCCAATACGACTAATCGGATTTTGCTTAGCTTTCATTTAGCGGGGACTCCAACTAGCCCTAAATCACTCGCATAATCAGGTGCAGGGTAATGAAACGGCACAGGGCCGTCTTCTTCTGCATGTATGAATTGATGTACAAACGGCAAGGTGGAAGCGCGAATCTCGTCAGGCGTTCCTTCTGCTTCAACCACACCATTGGAAATAAAGTAAACATAATCAACAATCTTCAACGACTCGTGCACGTCATGTGTCACGACGATAGACGTCAATCCTAACGCGTCGGTCATGCGCCTGATCAGATTGCCGATCACGCCCAGTGAAATAGGATCTAAACCAGTAAATGGTTCATCGTACATAATCAACTGAGGATCCAGCGCTACCGCCCGTGCCAAAGCAACTCGCCGCGCCATACCACCGGATAACTCATGTGGCATTAAATCATGCGCACCACGCAAGCCTACAGCGTGTAGCTTCATCAACACCAGATCACGTATCATTTCTTCAGACAAATCGGTGTGCTCGCGCATTTGAAAAGCAACGTTATCAAAGACGGACATATCCGTAAATAACGCGCCAAATTGAAACAGCATGCCCATTTTACGGCGTATCTTGTAGAGCTCATCATTACCCAGCTGATGGATAATCTGCCCATCCATGCTCACTTCACCGTGTGTGGGACGCAGCTGACCACCAATTAAGCGGAGTAAAGTAGTCTTTCCGGAACCGCTACCACCCATAATGGCAATGACTTTGCCACGAGGAGCGTTGAGATTGATACCTTTTAATATCGCGCGACTACCATAAGCAAATGAAACATCTCGAATTTCAATCAGATTATCAGAGGACACGGCAAAAAATCGGGGCATTAAAGGCTTCATTCTAACCTAAATAACACATAGGCAACAAACTTAAACTCAGATAGTCATGACAACAAACAGCCTTGGTATTTTCCTTGTTACAATGGCATCATAGACAAAAATCACCGATTACCACCCTATGCAACTAGACCTATTCTACGAAATTTCCCAACCGCCGCAAATTCACCGTACAGAAGCGCAGGCTTTTGAACAATGCATGCAGGAAATCGCCTTGGCAGACAGCTTGGGTTTTGGTATCGCCTGGCTAGTTGAGCATCATTTTATGCGTGGCTATTCACACTCATCCAAACCAGACCTGGTGTTAGCAGCACTCAGCCAGCGCACACAGAATATCCGGCTAGGTTTAGGTGTCACCCCGCTACCCTACCATCATCCTATTCACGTTGCAGAGCGGGCAGCCACTCTGGATATTTTATCCAATGGCCGCTTAGAACTGGGTATAGGACGAGGATTCTCCCCTCAAGAATACCGAGCATTCGGCGCAGACATGGCGCACAGTCGCACCATGACGGCCGAGTCATTAGACATCATCAAACTCGCCTTTGCCCGCCAACCCGTGACTTATCACGGTCAGCATTACCAACTAGATGCACTCGACATACTTCCCTACCCGGTACAGACCCCGCACCCACCAATCTGGAGTGCAGCAGTCAGCCCCGACACCTTCACCTGGGTCGCACAAGCACAATTGGGAATGTTAGCTGGCCCATTCAAACCCTGGCTCATGGTCAAGCAAGACATCAAGCATTACCTGGAATCCTGGCAAAATCCGCAGCCTGCCCGCACAGGCATGACCGTGGGCGTTTTATGCCTGCCTGATGGCAAACGGGCTAAAGCGTTAGCAAAGGAAGCCTTTGTTTGGTTTTATCAGCAATTATTCGCCACCACCCTGCCTGTATTGGAAAAGCTATATCCTAGCTATGAACATTTCCATGATTTAGGAAAATTCCGCAATCTGTTAAAGCTGGGCATCAACTTAACCATGCTGGAAACCTTTGGCATGGTGGTCGTCGGCTCACCTGACGAATGCATCGACAAACTACAAAAATATCGTGAAGCCGGGGTCACCAACCTGCTTTGCGCAGTAGGGGCTGGCGCAGTACCGACAGAAATCGTACAAGAATCCATGCATTGCCTGGCGCAAGACGTGATGCCTGCGTTACAAGATTAAGTATGCGGGTTCTAGTAACAGGCAGTAGCAGTCATTTAGCGCAGGCACTACTGCCTTTGTTGTGCGACCATCCAGACATAAGCCAGGTCACAGGCGTTGATATCCAACCCGGCAATTATCAGCATCAAAAATTCACTGCCATCCAGGCTGATTTAACCAGTACTGACCTGCCTGCTCTGCTGCATCAGCAAGACGCACTCATCCATTTAGCCTTCGTCGTGCTTCGTGGCAAAACACCTGTCGACGTAATGCGTACTATCAATATCACCACCTCACAACGGCTATTTGACAGCGCAGTTGCATTGGGCATACAGCACATCGTACATCTGTCCAGCGCGTCAGTTTACGGTGATGGAATATGGCTTAACGAGGACGCGCCGCTGCGTCCGATCAGTGGCTTTCTATATGCGGAACACAAAACCGAACTGGAACATTGGCTGATAGAACATCACCCACAGATTTGCCGTTTGCGCCCGCACATCATATTGGGAAAATACGCACAACCCTTACTTATCAATCTGTTACGCCAACCTTTTTACGTCAAGCTGCCCGATCCGCAGCCTGTATTGCAATGCATACACGAAGATGATGTTGCCCGCGCCATCATTGCCGCATTACTACTACAGGCACAGGGTGCATATAACCTTGCAGCCAACCCCTGCTTCAGTTTCCGTGATGCGATTATCAAACGTCATCGCCTGGCTATTCCCGTATCACCCAAGCTGGCTAAATTCGCACTGGATGTTATTTGGCGTCACACTGGGATAGGCGGTGAAATTGGCTGGATAGATGGGGCAAATAAAAGCCTGAGTCTGGATTGCAGCAAGGCCGAACGCGACCTCAAGTGGGAACCGAACATACACACCCATAAAATATTATTTGGTGAGTTATAGCAAAGCACAATGGATTTCAGCAATTAAAAGGCTCAATCCCACCGTCAAATAGCTTTAAATCCAATTCTATCGGCTTCAACACGTATTCATGCCCATTGATCAGAAGTGGCGGAAGTTTGATGTAATATTTCGACCGAGATTGCTCACCCAGACTGCTTTCTATTCGAATTGTCGTGCCTGACTGCAACCCCTTGACCACAGTGGTACACGGAACATCATACCAACCGAAAAATACAGAGAACTGATCAAAATAATAATGCTGCACTTCAGTCGCTTTAACATCTTCACCACGAATCTCATTTGTTGTGAATTGCCACGGCGCCACATTGTTAATAACCAAACTTAACTGCCCAGAAAGCTTGGGATTTCTGGTGTAACCGGCCATAAACAAGCGGCCTGTCATTTCAAACGCAGTAGCGTCAAAATCATATCCTTCATCAAGAACTTGCAGGATGTTTTCACAATGAAGATGAGGGGTTTCCTTCAGGCAGCGCGCATATTTCTTTTCACGTAATTGTCGATGCTCCCGAGTTTCATATTTCCACCAGCCCTTATCTTGAGTATTCGCAATAAGTTGCAAAGGGGGAATAGCTATAGCAGCCCCATTGGTATGAATTGAGGGCAACTGCAACGAAATGACTTCGGGATGAAATTTTTCATTTCCTAAACTGAAATCAACATGAGCTTCACTAACTTTGCTGCCAGGATGAGTCTGAATGAATTGTTGCACTACCTGAGATGTCACTGGGCCAATGCGATCCATATCGACCACATCCTTACTATTTATCGTAGACAGCAATGCCCCAACCTTGAAAGATGGCGCGACTTTACTACCCTCGCTATTTTGCCCATCCGAGATGCGCAGGTCATCCGACAGGAATTGAACGGTTACGTTCGATGGCACATTCATCGTGATAGTCAACGGAATGTCTTTCCTGGTTCGTTCCGAATACGATTTAGCTGTAGTTACGGTGAAAGTCACGCCATTTGCAACGGCAAATGTGAGTATCGAGGGAGGCCCCGCTTCGCCGCGACAAAACTCCTTGATGAGCGTCGCGGAACTGTCTGGGTAAGACGGCCTGTAATAGGGGCCATAGGGTGCGGGAACACACGCGGTGAGCGAACCAGTCAACAGCAAGAGCGCAATATATCTCATATACCATCCCCAAAAAACGCTTTGAAATTGATCATATCCGCAATTGTAACCAAGCGACTAACTGGCTGCTAAACGCTACTCATGCACGCTGGCTGCCATCACTTTATTAAACGCCGATGTACCAACATAGCCATCCGCATCCAGCGCGTTTTTACGCTGGAAATCACGCAAGGCTCTGCGAGTATTGGGTCCGACCACGCCGTCAGGCTGACCCAGGTTAAATCCCAGCGCGTTCAGCGCAGTCTGCAACTCACGGGTTTGGGAACGGGTCAATGGCACATCATCTTTCGGCCAAGATCCTGCAATGGCATCGCCACCAGCAATACGCTCAGCCAGATAGGCAACCCCGAGCGCATACGCAGTGGAATTATTGTAGCGTTTGATCACGCCGAAATTTGAAAAAGTCAAAAACCCCGGCCCAGACCGACCCGCAGGCAGCTCCAGTTTTGCAAAACGCATCAAGTCATCTGCTGGCCAGGACGCATCCCCAACAAGATGCAGACCTCGCTTCATCCATTCGTCAACCATAAGACTACGCTCCGGATCCCACTGATTCAGGTCAAAGCCAGCAGGAACCACCACCTCCTGAACAACAGGCGCACCGGTCTGCCAACCTGACTGCTGGAGTAAATTGGCAGCAGACGCCAGAGCATCAAACTCATTAGTCCAGATATTGCGACGCCCATCGCCATCCCAATCAGCGGACCATTGCAGATAAGTGGTCGGGATAAATTGTGTTTGTCCCATTGCGCCCGCCCATGAACCAGTGAGCTGATCACGGGTCGCGAAGCCACGATCTATCATTTGCGCTGCAGCGATGAGCTGGCTCTCTGCCCAGTCACGGCGGCGGCCTTCCCAGGCTAATGTGGCCAGAGATCGAACGACATCATTCTTGCCAATAACCGCGCCATAGGAACTCTCCAGCCCCCAAATAGCAAGCAGGATTTCGGCACGTACGCCGTAGTGCAAGGCAATCGCATCAATGGTGTCTTGACGCAATGCATAAGCGTTCTGCCCGTTGGCTATCCGCGACTCGGATGCAGCACTGTCGAGATACGACCAGATAGGACGGACAAATTCAGGCTGACTTTGATCACGCTGGATAATACGCTCGTCAGGCTCAAGTCCATCAAGCATGGATGCAACGGTTTCAGGTTGCGCACCAGAACGGCTCAAACGAGCGCGAAAACCAGCAAGCCAGTCAGCAAAGCTCTCACTCTCAGGCGTTGCCTTCGTCAAGCCTGCAGCCTCCGAATCACAGCTGGTGCATACCGCTGCCGGCAAAGGCTGGCTTTTTACAGCGGGCGTATATGCCACAGGCTTATTTGTCGCGCAACCTGAGGTTGCCAATATAACGGCTAAGGTAGCGGCCTTCGCAACTATGCTCATATTTTATCCTCTGGCCTTAATTCTCATAAATAACGAATCAGTCTACTATGGGGTTTGCAAAATAGGAATAAATACCTCATCGAATCTGACTGCAACATTTGCAAACCAAAATTCATCATGTGAACTGTGTTATGATCAACTTGATTTTGTAACTTTATTCAAGATGACACAATGACTGACAAACCCAACCACGGCGGCAAACGATCAGGTGCAGGCCGCAAAACAACATACGGCGAGCCAACCAGACAGGTTCGCATCCCCGCCAGCCAAGTCCCTGTGGTACTGGACTATCTCGTTGCATTACGTCGTCAGCAACGCATTGTCCCTCAGCAAGCCTCAGGCATGATCACCCATATCAGCCCCATGCTGATGGAAGCACCGCGCCGGGCTATTCCGGTGATGTCGCACACTATCCCGGCGGGCTTTCCCAGCCCGGCTGATGACTATGTTGAAGACCGTATTGATCTCAACACCCACCTTATTAATCACCGTGAAGCGACATTTATATTGCGGGTATCAGGCTGGTCCATGATTAATGCAGGCATACATGACGGCGATGAAATTATTGTTGATCGCGCACTCAATGCAGTGCACGGCAACATCGTAGTCGCCATCATCAACAATGAACTCACCGTTAAGCGATTGCATAAAACCAGCACTGAAATCCGCCTTGTCCCAGAAAACCCCGAATTCAAAGACATCATCATCGGCGCAGAAGAAGAGTTGACCATCTGGGGTGTTGTCACCCGCGTTTTACACAAAGTATGACGGTGGACAAATCGCAGCCTGCCCCACCCCAACGCATCGCGTTGATAGACGTCAATAACTGCTATGTATCCTGTGAGCGACTGTTCCGTATTGAGCGACAATTATCTTGTCTGGTCTAGCGACAATTAACTTGTCTAGTTGATCTGATAGAGTTCTGCACAGCAAACCACTAGGAGGCGCTGTGTCAGGTAAACACATTTCAGATAAA
>Ga0265297_10000628_pt1 | contig 100978 bp, 104 predicted proteins | sample Munlanlwell13791_FD_192502 | JGI IMG/M metagenome (GOLD analysis project Ga0265297, IMG submission 192502) | Leachate microbial communities from a municipal landfill in Southern Ontario, Canada - Leachate well 137-91 | ecosystem: Engineered > Solid waste > Landfill > Unclassified | place...
GTTCTATCAGGATTTAGGCCTGGAGTGCAAATTTAAATCCTATGATTACCTTTGCGCGCGGGGGGATTTAGCGGAGCTAAAAGGCAATAAATTCAAGTCTAAGCGCGCAAGTTGCAATTATTTTACCAGACATTACGATTTTAAATTTGAGAAGCTTTCCTTAAAAGATAAAAACGGTTGCTTTCGGCTTTACGATCTTTGGATGCGGCAGCGCCAATCCGTGAATGCCGATCCTCTTTATCAAGGGATGCTGGGTGACAGCCGGATCTCCTTAAAAGAAGCCTTGGCCGGTTATTCAGGGTTAGGTTTTCAGGGAGGCGTAGTAAAAATCAATAAAGAAATAAAAGGTTTTACTTTCGGGTTTGTCTTAAATCCGGATATTTTCTGCATATTATATGAAATAACGGATTTATCCATAAAAGGCCTGGCCCAATTTATCTTCCGCGCCTTTGCCGAAGAACTGAAAAATTATAAATATATCAATATTATGGACGATTCTGGTTTAGAGAACTTGAAAAAAGTAAAATTATCATACCATCCAAAAAGATTGGTTCCGGCGTATATTGTGAGAAGAAAGGCAGTCCAGAGGCTAAGATAGTTATATTACTATGAATAAAAATATAGATGATATAGAATTTGTAATTTTTGACAGCGAGACTACCGGCCTTGAGCCTGCCTCCGGGGAGAGGATAGTTGAGCTTGCCGCGTTAAGGTTCCGGGGAATAAAGAGGATATCCGAGTTTCAAACTCTGGTCAATTCCGGCCAACCGGTCTCTGCGGCGGCATTTGCGGTAAACAAGATTAGCCCGGAGATGCTTCAGGGTGCGCCTTCCCCTGCCATAGTGCTGCCTAAATTTATGGATTTTATTCAGGGTAGCTGCCTCTGTTCTTATAACGCAGGTTTTGACCTGGATTTTTTAAATAACGAGTTAAGAATTTTAGAAATCCCCGCGTTAAAAGATATCTTTGTGGTAGACATACTCAAAATGGCCAGGCGTCTTGTCCCGGGCTTAGAACGCTACGCCCTCTGGTTTGTAGCGGATAAATTAGGCATAAAGACACAGCAGGAACACCGCGCGTTTTCCGATGTCGAACTTACCTTGGGGGTATTTTATAAATTGCTGGCTATGCTCAAAACAAAAGGGATAGCAGATTTTAATAAATTTCTCGGGCTTTTTAGTATCGACCCGCTTTTCCTGCAAAATGTAATTGCGCAAAAGATCACCCGGATTCAGGAAGCTTTGAGTTTGGGGGTAAAAATTAAAATAGAATATTTATCCGGCTCCAGCGCCCAGTTCACTGAACGCCAGGTCCTCCCGAAGGAGATTAGGGAGGAGAATGGCCGGATGTATCTGGTAGGTTACTGTTGCCTGAGGAAAGAAGAGCGCTCATTCAGGATAGACAGCATTTTGCATATTGAAATTATCAATGAAAAATAAAAAAATCAACTTGAGCGTAGCCAGGAGATTACCAGGCGGCGAATATATAAAATTGCCTTTTAAGCTGAAAAGGCCGGTTTTAGCTTTGGGTGCACAAACTAAGAATACTATTTGTTTTGCCCGGGGGGATAGCGCGTGGGTCAGCCCGGTGCATGCGGACCTGAATGCTCCGCAAGACCTGCTGGCTTTTGAAAAAGACCTAGAGTACTTCCTGCAAAAGCGCCCCGAAATTATTGCCTGCGATTTACACCCCGAGTATCAATCCAGCAGGTATGCCTCGCGCCTATCCGTTAAATATCGCCTGGAGTATGTCCAGCATCACCATGCGCACATTGCCTCCTGCATGGCGGATAATAATTTGGGGAACAAAAAAGTCATTGGCGTAGCTTTCGACGGCACAGGCTTAGGCGCGGATAACCATATTTGGGGAGCGGAGTTTTTACTTTGCGATTATAAAAAATTTTTGCGCTTAGCGCATTTAAAGGAAATCCCGCTGGTGGGAGGGGAAAGAGCAATAATGGAGCCGTGGAGATTGCTGGCTGCCTGGTTCGACTTTGACAAGACCATAGATAAGGGGCACCGGTTAAAAAAGATTTATCAGTGCGGGATTAATTCTCCCCTAGCCAGCAGTATGGGCCGGTTATTTGACGCGGCCGCAAGCCTTATCCTGGGTAAAAGAAAAGCGGGTTTTGAGGCAGAGTTGGCTGTGGCCCTGGAAAAATTAGCCGCAAAAAATAAGCTTAAGACCGCAGGTTACGCATTTAACCTGGTTAAGCTTCAAAACGGTTATATCCTGGACCCGGCAGGATGTTTTAAACAAATAATCCAAGATTTAAAATCCGGAAAGCCCCGGGAACATATTGCTTGGCGTTTCCATCGCAGCGTAGCCGAGATGATTGTAAAAACGTGTTTAGCGCTGAGGAAGAAAAATAAAATTAATCAGGTTGTCTTATCCGGAGGGGTCTTCCAAAATAGTCTTTTACTTCGCGCCGGTTTAGATTTATTATGTAAGGAAGGTTTTCTGGTTTTTACACACAGGTATTTACCTTGTAACGACGCGTGTATCTCTTTGGGCCAGGCGGCAATCGCTGATTATAGGAGTTAAATTATGTGTTTAGGAATACCCATGAAGGTTATAGAGATTAACGGCGATTTCGCTCAAGTTGCGTCCGGCAGATTGCTGCGTAATGTAAATATCCAGATGCTCCCGGGGGTAAAATCAGGCGATTATATACTGGTTCACGCGGGCTTTGCCATTCAAAAGGTGGACCCCAAAAGAGCTAAAGAAACTTTAAGGATTATCAATGAAATACGTTGACGAATTCCGTAATGCTAAACTAGTTCGTAAGCTTAGCGCTAGGATTAATTCCATAAATCCCGGTAATAACCTGAATATTATGGAAGTTTGCGGCACGCATACGCAGAATTTCTGCCGCTTCGGATTGGCTAAGCTTCTGCCTAAAAATATAAGGTTGATTTCCGGCCCGGGCTGCCCGGTATGCGTAAGCCCGCAAGGCTATATTGATGCCGCGATCAAGTTAGCCAAAAATAAAGACGTGCTTATTGTTACTTTCGGCGATATGCTGTGCGTGCCCGGAAGCGTCTCTTCCTTAGAAAAGGAAAGGGCCAAGTTTGGAAACGTGCGCGTAGCCTATTCTCCTTTGGACGCTTTATCTATCTCGCGGGATAATCCGGATAAAAAGGTAGTTTTCTTAGCGGTAGGATTTGAGACTACCGCGCCTACCATTGCTTTAAGCGTTATGGAGGCAAAGAAAGAAAGTTTAAAGAATCTCTTTTTTCTTTCTTCTTTAAAATTGATCCCCGCGGCTATGCACTATCTGCTGCTGGATAAGAAGCTTAAGGTAGACGGTTTTCTTTGCCCGGGGCATGTCTCGGCGGTTATTGGAATAAAAGATTATGCATTTATTCCGAAAAAGTATAAAATACCTTGTTGTGTTGCCGGGTTCGAGCCGGTGGATATCCTCGAGGGCATAGATATGATTCTCGAGCAAATAGTAACAGGTAACCCTTACGTTGCTAACCAATATACGCGCGTAGTCGCTCAAGCTGGCAATCCTAGGGCCAAGGAAATAATCAGGCGGGTTTTTAAAATAAGCGATTCCAGGTGGCGCGGGCTCGGGATTATACCGGGAAGCGGGCTTAAATTAAAAGATGAATTTTCAGGTTTTGATGCCGGCCGGATTTTTTCCGTTGCCAGTATGCAGAATAAGGCTGAACCCGTAAAGCGCTGCAGGTGTTCCGAAGTCTTAAAGGGGCTTATTTCTCCGCCCGGTTGCCCTTTGTTCGGCCGCAGGTGCCAGCCGGATAATCCTTTTGGGCCGTGCATGGTTTCCAATGAAGGGGCCTGTAATGCCTATTATAAATTCAGGCAATAGGTTTTAAAGAGTAATTAAAAATATGGCAAAAGACGAACATTTAGGAAAAGAGAAGCGCCAATACCTGCGTTTAGATACGGTGTTTCCTGTGCAATTCCGCCTGGTGGCCCTTGACGGGACGAGCCTTTTATCCGACTGGCTGCAGGGTTTTACCAACAACCTGAGTAAGGGCGGGATATGCTTATGCGTCAATAATCTTCCTTCGGAGCTGGCGCAATTATTGAAAGAGCGTAAAGTAAAGCTGTCGCTAGAAATAGATTTACCCATTACCAGAAAGCCCATAGTCGCCCTGGCCGCCCCAGCCTGGATTAAAGACGCCCTTGAAGGTACGCCTAAATGCTATGTCGGACTCTCCTATGAGAAGATTGATGCGGCTCAAAATAATAAACTTATGCGCTATGCCCGGGGGAAAAAGTTACTGGTTCCGGTTGGCTTAGGGATAATTATTTTCTTAGGACTGATACTCGTATTAAATAATCTTATCAATATGAAACTGATTGAAGGTAATAAGCTCTTGGTTCAGCGGCTAGTGAATGTTATTCAGGAAGCTGATGTTGCCAGGCAGAAGATAAAGGACGTAAGCAAAGAAAGGGGAGATTTAGAGAAGAAAATTCAGGCATTATCATCCCGTATTCAGGCATTATCATCTCGTATTCAGGAAGTGGAAGGAGAAAAGAAGAGGCTAGGGAGTAAAACCAGCCTTGAGCTTGGCGAGCAATCTAAAAAGATAAAGGAGTTGAGTAGCCTTATCCAGCAGCTCTCCCAGGAAAAGAATAACCTTAAAGAACAGTTAGCTTCCGTGCAGCTAAAAGAGAATGCGGTCTCTAAGGAGCTCGTGCAGATAAATGAAAAGAAAGCTACTTTAACGCGGGCCAACCTGGATAAGATGTATAAGTGGGTGCAACAGCATCAGAGTCCGCGCACCGGCCTGGTGATGAGTTTTGAGGGGGACAGCGATATCAGCGGCTGGGCATTTGTCTATGACCAGGCGTTGGTTGCGCAGGCCTATACTTATTTTTACGATTTTGAACGGCTGCATAAAATATTAGACTTTTTTAATCATAAAGCCAAAAAGAGAAACGGTCTTTTCTTTAATGCCTATTATGTTAACGACGGCGAGCCCGCAGAATATATAGTGCATAGCGGGCCGAATATCTGGTTAGGTATTGCCGCCTCCCAGTATACCCAAAGGACCAAAGACAGGAGGTATCTTAATTTAGCCGAAGATATCGCCCAGGGTATCATAAATTTGCAAAAACAAGACCGTGAAGGCGGCCTGCGCGGCGGCCCGGATGTAGAGTGGTATGCTACCGAGCATAACCTCGATGCCTATGCTTTTTTTAATATGCTACACAAGCTCACGGGTAAACAGAAGTATATAGAGGCGCGGGATAAAATTCTCGCCTGGCTGGTAAAACATACCTATGATAAAATGGATATCCCGGTTAAGCGCGGCAAGGGCGATTCTACTATTGCCACCGACACTTATGCCTGGTCAATTGCCGCTTTAGGCCCGCAAGAGTTAGAAAACTTAGGCATGAATCCGGATAGGATTATGGAGTTTGCTGAGCAGACCTGCACGGCGGATGTTTTCTATGCCCGGCCTGATGGCCGTAAAGTCAAAGTTAAAGGTTTTGATTTTGCTCCCCAGAGTCATCTTGCCCGCGGCGGAGTGGTTTCTTCGGAATGGACCGCGCAGATGGTTATTTCTTTTAAGATAATGGCAGAGTTTTATCTTAAAAAAGGTGAAACCGCCAAGAGCCACAGCTACCAGTTGAAAGCCGATGAATATCTGGCTTCTTTAGGCAATATGATCATTTCCAGCCCTTCGCCCTCCGGCCAAGGCGAGAGTTGTCTTCCTTATGCTACCCAGGATTCCGTAGATACAGGGCACGGCTGGTTTACCCCGAAAGGTAAATCTACCGGCTCGCTCTCGGGGACAACCTATACGATTTTTGCTTATTATAATTACAATCCCCTGGAATTCAAAGACTGATGTCCGGCGCGCGCCCAAGCTTAAATTTAATCTACCGCAAGTTATATTCTCATTTCGGTCCGCAACGCTGGTGGCCGGCGGATACTGCTTTTGAGGTTATGGTTGGGGCAATCCTTACGCAAAATACCAGCTGGCTGAATGTGGAAAAAGCAATATCCAACCTAAAAGAACACAAGGCCTTAGAACCAACCAGGCTTTATCATCTGCCGGATAAGAAGCTCGCTAAGCTTATCCGGAGCGCAGGTTTCTACAATATCAAGGCTAAACGCCTGAAAGATTTTCTTAACTTTTTTATCAATGATTACGGGGCGAGCATAAAAAAGATTTCGAAAGTAAAGATTACGGCTTTACGTAAAGAACTCCTGGCGATAAAAGGAGTGGGCCCGGAAACCGCCGATTCAATATTGCTCTATGCTTTGCATAAGCCGGTTTTTGTCATTGATGCCTATACCAGAAGAGTCTTCTCCCGGCATAAGTTTATCCAAGAGGATGCTACTTATGACCAGGCTCAGCGATTATTCATGATTAATTTAAAAAAAGACGTTAAGTTATTCAATGAATACCACGCGCTTATTGTGGCATTAGCTAAAAACTACTGTCTTAAATCGGCCCCTAAATGTTCTCTTTGCCCGCTGGATTTTTGTTAAAATTCTGATATAATAACCTTAAAGTGGATCGATATGATAAATAAAGTTCGTCTGATTAAGCTTACCCAGAAGCTTATTAAAATAAATTCTGAAAATCCTCCCGGGAACGAAGCGCCGATAGCTGATTTTTTGCGCAGGTACATTGAGGGTTTAGGTTTAAGGACGAGGATCTATGAATTTCAGAAGAACCGTCCTAATCTAGTGGCGTATCTTGAGCGTCCGGAGAATACGCGCGCGCTTCTTATTACTCCGCACTTGGATACTGTTCCCGCCGGAAAGAGCTGGACCGCGGATCCTTTTGCGGCAAAAATAACCAACCATAAAATCTATGGGTTGGGCGCGACGGATTGTAAGGGTAACCTGGCCTGTGCCGTAGAGGCAATGAACAGCCTGGTAGAGGATAAAAAAACCTTAGATTATAATCTTATCTTTGCCGCCACCGCGGATGAAGAATGCGGTTCTGACCGGGGCCTCATTCCTCTCTTAGACAAAAAAATATTACGGCCGGATGCCGCTTTAGTTTTAGATGCCGATGATTTTGAAATTATTATTACCCAGAAGGGGCTTATTCACCTTAAAGTAAAGATTGAGGGTAAACGGGCGCATGGGGCGTATCCTTATCTGGGTGTTAATGCCATAGATATAGCGTTGGACGTCATCGGCCGGATAAAACGCCACAAATTTTCATATCGTAAAAATAAATACCTTAAGCCTCCCACAATTAACGTCGGTACACTCAGGGGAGGGGATAAAGTAAATGTGGTGGCTGATTGGTGTGAATTTGAATTGGATTTCAGGTTTCTGCCTGGTACCCGTCCCGAAGATATATTGGGTATACTCAAGGCTATTCTTAAAAAACGCGCCAGAAACTTTAAAATAGAAATCCTGGGTATCCAGCAACCATATTCAATCTCTGCCGGGCATCCCCTGGTAAGTTATTTAAATAATGCCATGCGTAGCTGCCGGGTTCAGGCGCACCTTGAGGGTTCTGAGGGAGCGACCGTAATTACTTTCTTCCAGGATAAGAATATTCCGGCCATTGCCTCTGGGTTTGGTTCAGCTGGTTGCGCGCACTCCAGCAATGAATACGCGAAGATTGATAATCTTTATAAAGGCGCGCAGGTTTTAGAAAAGTTTTTAACAACTTATAAATTCTTGTAATATTATTTTAATAAAAAGGAGCAGTAATTATGGAGGGAATTAAAATCTTAAAGAGGCCGCGTTTAAGAAAAGCGTATCTGATTGTTGCCTGGCCGGGAATGGGCGAAGTCGCTTTTAAGGCTGCCTCTTTTTTAGTGGAGCAGTTAAAGGCCCAGGAGTTTGCTTCCATCAACCCGGAAGATTTCTTTTACCTGGCCGGAAGCGTGGTCCAGAATGGCCTATTAAGCGCTCCGGAACTTCCCCAAGGCAGATTTTTTTACTGGAAAAATAAAAGGGGAGAAAATGACCTTATTGTGTTTTTAAGTAATGCCCAGCCGGATTTGGCCCGGGCCGAAAGTTATTCCAGGCGGATTATCCAGGTAGCCAAGAGCTTCAGGGTGGATACGGTAGTTAGTTTTGCTTCTATGCCCCAGGCTATTGACCATACCCAGGGTTCCCATGTTTGGTTTGCCTCTACCGCAAGCGAACTAACCAGCAGCCTCAAAAAATTAAATCTTAATACGCTGGCCGAAGGCCAGATCAGCGGTATGAACGGGCTCTTCCTTGGAGTAGCCAAAAGAGAAGGGTTCAAAGGGTTCTGTCTTTTGGGCGAAATTCCGCTTTATACTATTCAGATTGAAAATCCCAAGGCCTCCGCCGCAGTCCTGAAAGTGTTGGCCGGGATTCTGAAGATTCACCTGGATTTATCCGGACTTACTGCGCAGGCGCAGGTTATGGAGGGTGAGATAAATAAACTCCTGGATTATTTAAAACTTGGATCCCAGGCCGCCGGCCCTATCGGAGAAGAAGATGTGGAAAAAATAAAAAAGACCCTGAACCAGCTAACCAAGCTTCCTCTTTCCGTAAAGGACAGGATTGAGCAGCTTTTTACCCAGGTAAAATCAGATATTTCCAAAGCCGGCCAGCTCAAGGCCGAGCTGGATAAGTGGAATGCTTACAAAGAATACGAAGACAGGTTTCTGGATTTATTCAAAAAGAGGGACGAAAAGAATAACTGATGGATGAGGGCATAAAAGTAGTTTTATTTGATTTAGGCAATGTTTTGATTGATTTTGACTATAATATATCTGCGCAAAGGATCGCCCGTTTTTGCGACAGGAGCCCTAAGGAGATAGCCGGTTTTTTCTTTGACTCTGAAATAACCGTTCTTTTTGAAGAGGGAAAGATCTCTCCGGTAGAATTTTTTACCAAGGTAAAAGCAATGCTGGATTTGAAGCTTTCTTACGCGGCCTTTGTGCCGATCTGGGATGAAATCTTTTTTTTGAGTACCAAGAATCGCAGCGTTTACAGCCTGATTAGTAACCTGAAGCTGCGTTACCGGATAGCCTTGATATCCAACATTGACATTTTACACTATGAATACCTTAAACAACGTTTCCCGGTGTTTAATGTTTTCGATAACCTGTTTTTATCCTATGAATTAGGGTTGGTTAAGCCCAGCCCTTTAATTTACCAGAAGGTGCTCGCAGCTTTAAAGGTAGGTCCGGAAAATGTATTTTATACTGATGATCGGCCGGAGTTGGTTGAAAGCGCCCAAGGCCTGGGTATCAAGTCTTGTGTTTTTAGTGGTGTCCCGCAGCTTAAAAATGACCTTTTAAGAGTAGAAGTAACCGTTAATTAAAATGGCTACGAAAAAAATATTACTTGGGCATGGCAGTGGCGGAAGGCTGATGCATAATTTCATTAAAGAAACACTGCTTAAGAAATTGAATAATCCTATTTTAGGCAGGCTCTCGGACAGCGCCGTTATAGGCTGTGAGGGAAAAATCGCTTTTACTACTGACTCCTTCGTGGTCAGCCCGCTTTTCTTCCCCGGAGGAGATATCGGTAAGTTAGCTATAGCCGGTACGGTCAATGACCTGGTTATGCTGGGGGCGGTGCCTGAGTATATATCTCTGGCGTTAATCATAGAAGAAGGGCTAGGGCAGGGATTTTTAGGGCGGATAATTGATTCTATTTCTTTTTATGCTAAAGCCGCGCGGGTCAACATTGTTACCGGCGACACAAAAGTAGTGGAAAAAGGCGCCGCGGATAAATTATTTATTAATACTTCCGGGATAGGCAAGTTAGTAAGTAAAAAAGAACTTTCTATGAGAAATATTTCTTGCGGCGATAAAGTTATTATTACGGGCAATATCGCCGAACACGGCCTGGCGATTTTAGCTAAAAGAAAAGAGTTAAGTTTAAAGCTTAATATTAAGAGTGATTGTCAGGCCCTGAACGGATTAATTATACCGTTGTTAAAACAGGGCTGGGGGATAAAATTCATGCGGGATCCTACCCGGGGGGGTCTGGCCACAACCTTGAACGAAATTACCGAGGGTTCCCAGCTAGGCATAGTCATTGACGAGAAAAATATACCTCTCTCGGAAAAGGTCAGGGTTGCTTCGGAGTTGTTAGGCATAGACCCGTTATATGTCGCCAATGAAGGGAAGGCGGTATTAGCGGTTGATTCTAAAGAAGCAGATAAAATCATCGGTTTCTTGCGGAGACATCCGCTGGGCCGCAATGCCAGAATTATCGGTACGGTTGTTGAGCGGCCAAGGGGCAGGGTTATTTTACGCACTGTTTTTAATACTGAACGCGTTTTAGATATGTTAACTTCCGAACCGCTACCGAGGATTTGTTAAAATGAAATCATCCAGGTTTATGAAACGTTTTTACCGCGATTGGACAAGAGCCAAAGAGTTTTATCCTACGCATATCGTGGCCAAAGAAACGGACTTGTTGGTCTTTACTAATAAGCCGCTGAAAGCCGGTTTTGTCGAAGAGAGGATCCGCGCGTACCGCTGGGATATTGAGAACTACATAAACAGGGACCACCGTTTTCTTACTGCGTTAAAGCCTATACCGGTTGAAATTAATGCCAGCCCGATTGTAAAAAATATGGCCGAGCAGTCAAAAAAAGCGAATGTCGGCCCCATGAGCACAGTTGCCGGGGCAATCGCTGAATTCCTGGGCCACGACCTGCTCAAGGCCGGGTATAAAGATGTAATTGTTGAAAATGGCGGCGATATATTCTTAAAGACTCGTTCGAGGCGTAAAGTCGGGGTCTATGTCGGTCGTTCTAAGCTTTGGAGTAAATTGCAACTGGAGATAAAACCTAAAGACACGCCGTTGGGCATATGCACCTCCTCGGGAACATTAGGGCATTCTTTAAGCTTTGGCTGCGCCGATAGTGTCGTGATCATCTCCAAGAGCCCATCCCTTGCCGATGCCGTGGCTACCTCGACGGCCAATCGCATTAATTCTAAAGATGATTTGCAGAGAGCATTGGACTTTGCCCGCTCAGTGAAGGGCGTTTTAGGGGTAGTTATCATTTTAAAAAATAATTTGATTACCTGGGGTAATGTGGAATTCTGCAAATAGCCATTTTCTCGTCGGAAAAACCGATACTTAAAGTCTTTCTAAAAATCAAAAATTTCTTGACAAAAACAATATATTATGATAAAAAAATAATATAAACACAATATTTAAGATAATTTTTTGGAGGCAGGAAGGACTAAATTGGAAAAACCAGGGATAGCGTAGAGGGCTCTTTAATATACCAAGAGCCCTTTTTTATAATAAAATGAAAACAGTCGGACTAACCTACGATTTAAAGACAGATTATCAGTTTAAAGACGGGGATCCGGAGGATGCCAACGCCGAGTTTGACCATCCTTCTACTGTTGATGTCATTGCCGAGGCCATTGAGGCAAATGATTTTAAAGTAGAAAGGATAGGTAACGCCGAGAACCTCCTGGAAAAATTTACTTCTTTAAAAGTGGACATTGTCTTTAATATTTCCGAAGGCCTTACCGGCAGGAACCGTGAGTCCCAGGTTCCCATATTGCTGGAGATGGCTGGGATCCCCTTTGTCGGGGCAGATGCGCTTACTTTAGGGTTGACCCTGGATAAGATAATGGCTAAAAAGATTTTTATCGCTGAAAAAATTCCTACCCCCAAGTTTTTTGAAATTAGTTCTGCCGCCGAATTAATCCATACCAATCATCACAAATTCCCGCTTATTGTCAAACCGCGCTTTGAAGGTTCTTCTAAGGGCTTGAGCGAGAACTCGCGTGTCGCAACCAAAGAAGAGCTGGTTAAGCAGGTTGATTACGTCGTTACTGCCTATAAACAGCCGGCATTAGTTGAAGAGTTCATCTCGGGACAGGAATTTACCGTGGCCCTGGTCGGGAACGACCCCGTAGAGGTCCTGCCGATTGTCCAGATTAAAATCGACGGTAAGCTCAAGTTGAATAATAAATTTTATACCTTTGCCCGGATTACTTCCGACAGGCTGGAATATATTTGTCCCGCCAAAATCCCTCAGGAGCTAAAAAAGAAAATTGACGAACTGGCTTTAAAAACTTATAAGGCAGTAGAGTGCCGTGATTTTGGACGAGTGGATTTTCGCGTGGATAATGAGGGCAGGCCTTATGTTTTAGAAATTAATCCCCTGCCTTCACTCTCTACGGAAGATGTCTTTATGCTGTTAGCCCAAAATATAGGTATTACTTATGAGCAGATGATCGGCAAGATTTTAAACAGCGCCATCAGGCGGCATAATTTAAATTAGATGAAGATCGCCCTGACCTATAATTTAAAGAAAAAAGACGACACCAAGCCCGCGGATTATTTTTCCGAGTGCGATTCCGCGGAAACGATTAACGCGATTGTCGCAGCATTAAAGAAAAAGGGGCACCATGTTGAGGCCATAGACGTAGAATACCCCCGGCTCTTCTCATATTTTAGAGAAAATAGCGTGGATATGGTTTTTAACATTGCCGAAGGCCAAAGCGGCAGGTTCCGCGAATCAGAGGTACCGGCAATACTGGACTATTTAAATATTCCTTACACTGGCTCGAACACATTCTCCTTGGCTTTGGCGTTAAATAAGGCCCTCACCAAGAAAATATTGAAGGCCGAAAATATCCCCACCCCAAATTTCCAGGTTTTTCTAAAAGGCACAGAAGAATTAAGCCCGGAATTAAAATTCCCTTTAATCGTAAAACCAAACTGTGAAGGTTCGGCCAAAGGTATCAATAAGAAAAATGTAGTGCATAACGCCGCAGACCTTTTTAAGAGGGTCAGGGAAATCCTGGATACTTATCATCAGGAGGCCCTGGTCGAAGAATTTATTGAAGGCAGGGAACTTACCGTCGGGATATTGGAAAACGGCAAGCCCAAAGTTCTGCCGATTTTAGAGATAGATTTTTCCGGATGCAGGAATAGCGGCGAATATTTTTATTCCTGGAAGATGAAGGAGCACCAGGGGAATAAGCGACTGGGGTTGGTTCCGGTTTTTCACTGCCCTGCCCGCCTGGATAAGGAAACCGAGGAACGCGTGAAAGACGTTGCCCTTAAGACGCACCGGGCAGTAGGGTGCTTGGATATTTCGCGTACAGATATTCGCCTGGATAAATTCAATACGCCTTATGTCTTGGAGATCAACCCCTTGCCGGGGCTGGACCCTAAAGAATCAAATTTCCCGATTATGGCTTATGCTGACGGTATGCAATACGAAGATCTTATCGAGGCGATAATTCTAAACGCCTCAGAAAGGAAAGGTTTAAATTGACGAACCTTCAGGCGGTTGAAAACCAAAAAGTGCAGCAGGAGAGCTCTCCCGTCGTTCGCAATTCCAGGAGGCAGCGTGATTATCAGCAGATAGCTATTTATAAAGATGTTAATCCTCTGGATTGGGAAGATTGGCATTGGCAGATAAAAAACAGGATTTGTACAAAAGAGGCGCTTACGCAGGTTATTAATTTGACGCCTGATGAAGACAAGGGAATAGATAAGGCCAAGGGAAGATTATCTATGGCGATAACTCCTTACTGGGGAACATTACTTGATCTGGAAGACGCCGGTTGCCCCCTGCGCCGTCAGGCTGTCCCGGTAATTCAGGAGTCCATAATTGCCCCGCATGAAATGACCGATCCTTGCGCCGAAGACAGGGATTCTCCCGCTCCACACCTGGTGCACCGTTATCCGGACAGGGTTTTGCTATTGGCTACGGATCACTGCGCGATGTATTGCCGGCATTGCACGCGCAGGCGCCTGGTCGGCGACCACGAAACAAAAGACTCTAACTCTTCAAACAGGTTTGACGCGGCTATAGAATATATAAAATCCGACCGCAAGATAAGGGATGTGCTTATTTCCGGAGGCGACCCTTTAATTTTAGAGGATGAGGAATTAGAGAGTTTGCTGCAGAGCCTCCGCGCGATATCGCACGTGGAATTTTTAAGGATCGGCACGCGCGCGCCCGTAACTCTCCCGCAGCGGATTACCGAAAAATTAGTGAATATGCTCAAAAAATATTCGCCAGTTTGGGTGAGCATACATTTTAACCATCCCAAGGAAATAACCAAGCGTTGCAAAATCGCCTGCGATATGCTGGCGGAGGCAGGTATTCCTTTGGGTAGCCAGAGCGTACTCCTTAAAGGAATTAATGACCGGCCGTATATCATGAAGAAGCTGGTTCATGAATTACTGCAGATAAGGGTCAGGCCCTATTATATTTATCAGTGTGATCCGGTAAGAGGCACGCAGCATTTTCGCACCCCCGTTGCTACCGGTATTAATATTATGGAGAAATTACGCGGGCATACTTCCGGATACGCTGTTCCTACCTATGTGATTGACGGCCCGGGCGGCGGCGGCAAGATTCCCGTAGGCCCAAATTATATTCTTTCACAGGCAAAAGGTAAATACGTACTGCGCAACTACAAAGGTAAGATTTATACCTACCTGGAATAGGATTTTTTATACCTCTGCCTTCTTAGCTTAAGGATTATGTTATGGATGCTAAGAACAAGCGTAACTTTATCCTCTTAGGGCATGCCCAATCAGGCAAAACCACCCTCGCCGAGAGCCTGCTTTACTTTACTAAAACCACCACCCGTAAAGGCAAAATTGAAGACGGCACGACCGTAAGCGACTACAGCTTTGATGAAATAGAAAAGAAAAATTCCATAAATTTAAGCCTGCTCTTTTGTGATTATCAGGGTACCCGTATCCAGATTATTGATACGCCTGGCTATGCGGATTTCTTTGGCGAGGTTATTTCCGGCATCCGCGCGGTAGACAGTGCGGTTATTGTAGTAGATGCAACCAGCGGCGTGCAGGTAGGCACTGAACGGGCCTGGAAGGTTATTGAGGAAGCGCAGCTTCCCTGCATGGTATTTATCAACAAAATGGATAAGGAAGGTGCGGACGTGAATAAGGTTTTGGCAGATTTAAAGTCCAGCCTCTCTAAAAATTGCATTATTATTGAATCCCTGGAAGACCCGTTACTTATGGAAGCCATCGCTGAAAGCGACGACAGCCTGTTGGAGAAATACCTGGCGGTCTTACGGCTCTCACCGGATGAAATTAAAAGCGGATTAAGCCAGGCAGTGCTTAAGCGTAAGCTCTTTCCGGTAGTCGTTGGCTCGGCGCTTACCGATAAGGGGATTAAGGAGTTTCTGGAGGATATCCTGCAGTATCTTCCTAGCCCGCTGGACAGGATTCCCGTAAATGCCTTTAATCCGCAAAAGCCCGATGAGAAAAAGGATCTGGCCTGCAAAGAAGACGCGCCATTTAGCGCCTTTGTCTTTAAGAATATTTCTGACCCCTTTGTAGGCCAGTTGACGCTGCTGCGTATTTTTTCCGGGCAGCTTATGGCTAATACCGGTTTTTATAACATTAATAAAAAAACAAAAGAGAGAATCGGCTCTATTTATTTCTTACGGGGCAAGGAACAGCGCCAGATTGACCTTGCCTCCTGCGGGGATATTATCGCCATAGCTAAATTGAAAGAAACAGCGGTTTCTGATTCACTCTCGCAAGATAAGGAACAATTTTTATGTGAGCCGATTGTCTTCCCGGAAGCGGCGATATCCGCTTCGGTCAAACCTAAATCCCGCGAGGATGAAGAAAAAATTTCCGATGCCCTGCACAAGCTCGCGGCAGAAGACCATACTTTCGGAGTCAGGCATGACCCGCAGACCAAAGAATTAATTATCTCTGGGCTAGGAGACCTGCACTTGTCGGTTATGGTCGCTCGTATGAAAAAAAGATTTAATGTCGCGGTAGAGTTGGGCACGCCCAAAGTTTCCTATAAAGAGACCATTAGCAGGCAGGCCAAGGTTCAGGGCAAATTTAAGCGCCAGTCCGGCGGCCGCGGCCAATACGGCGATTGTTGGATAGAGGTGCAGCCCTTAGAAAGGGGCAAGGGTCTGGAGTTTGTGGATAAGATCTTTGGAGGGGCTATCCCGCGGAATTTCATTCCTTCGGTTGAAAAAGGCGTGCGCCAAGCAACCCTGGAAGGCGCGGTAGCCGGTTACCCAATAGAAGATATCCGCGTGACTTTAGTTGATGGTTCATACCACGAAGTTGACTCTTCGGATATGGCCTTTCAAATTGCCGGGGCCATGGCTTTACGCAAGGCAGTGATGGACGCAGGCCCGGTATTGTTAGAACCGATAATGGATGTGGATATTATTATTCCGGAGGAATGCCTGGGGGCAATTTCCGGAGATATAAATTCTCGCCGCGGCAGGGTTATAGGTATGGAAGTAAAAGGAAAGCAACAGGTGGTCAAGGTCCAGGCGCCGTTAGCGGAGATGTTTAAATACGCTAATGACCTGCGCTCGATAACTGCAGGCCGCGGAATGTATACTATGCGTTTCTCGCATTACGAAGAAGTACCGCATAAAGTTGCCGCCCCAATTATTACTCAATATCAAGCTTCAAAAAAACAGGAAGAACAGTAAAAATTCTATGAAGATAAGCGCGCTGGGCTTACCGGAGATAAACCCCGGTAAGCATAATGTTAAGGATTTTCGTCTAGATGAGGTGGACAGTATAACCCACGCCAAGAAGAAAACTTATATTCAGGTTGAGGTTACCGGGGAGCAAGGGGCAATTGACGCGGATGCGCTCCTTACGGCTAAAGATTCGGCAGCTGACCTTATCCTTAAGGACTTGGAGTTTGTGGAAACGCGCCTTGCGCGTTCAGCCGATGAAGCGGAAAAAACTTTATTCAATAAACTAAAAGGGATATTAGAGAAAGAACGGTTTATCTTTAATGCCGGCTTAGCTGAAGAAGAGAAGAAGGAGTTGATTAAGTATGGCTTGCTTACCGCCAAGCCGGTTATTGCCGCAGAGGTAAAAGATTTGGAAGACAAAAATGCCCTTTTGCTGCAAGCTTTAAAAGAAGGCGGCTTCATCAGTTTTTTTACGACCGGTGAAAAAGAGACCCGGGCCTGGCTCATCAGAAAAGGCGCTAATGCCTGGGAAGCGTCCGGCGCAATACATTCGGATATCCAGCAGGGATTTATCCGGGCTGAGATTATCGCTTTTAAGGATTTTATGGAATGCGGAGGAGAGAATAAGGCTAAACAGGCGGGTAAAATGCGTCTTGAGCCAAAAGAATATATAATGCAGGATTGCGACTTGGCAAATTTCAGGTTCAATAAATAAAATAATCAATAAGGAGAAATTATAATGGTTAAAATCAGGCGGGCATTAATCAGCGTATCGGATAAGACAGGGGTATTGGATTTGGCCAAAGAATTACATAAGTTCGGGGTAGAAATTCTTTCTACGGGCGGCACGGCAAAGTTATTGCGCGAAAATAACATTCCGGTTAAGGAGGTCTCGGAATATACCGGTTTTCCCGAAATGCTCGACGGCCGGGTCAAAACCCTGCATCCTAAAATTCATGGTGGGCTTCTGGCCTTAAGAGATAATCGAGAGCATATGCAGACGCTAGAGGCGCAGGGTATCGGCCTGATCGATATGGTTATAGTAAATCTTTACCCCTTTGAGAAGACCACGCAAAAGCCCGGGGTTTCCATTGAAGAGGTAATTGAAAATATTGATATCGGCGGGCCGTCAATGTTGCGCTCGGCCGCCAAAAATCACCGTTCGGTCGCGGTGATTTGTAATCCCGAACGTTATCCGCAAGTCGCCGAAGAATTAAAAAAGAATAAGGGTGCTTTGCCGGATAGCCTAATGCGGGATTTGGGCGTAGAGGTGTTTAGCCGGACTTCCAAATACGACGCGGCGATATTTGAATATTTGCATCAATGGAATAACGGTGCTTCTCTTTCAAGCTCAGGCTTTCCCGGCACACTGACTTTATCTTTTGATAAAATTCAGGAATTGCGTTACGGAGAAAATCCCCATCAGAAAGCGGCTTTTTACCGGGAAAAAGGCAAGAGCGCAGGATTAATAAATCTTAAGCAGCTCCAGGGCAAGGAGCTTTCTTTTAATAATATCCTGGATTTAAATTCTGCTTTTGAGCTGGTGCGCGAGTTCGCCAATCCCGCTGCAGTGGTTGTTAAACACAACAACCCCTGCGGAGTAGCGGAAGATGAAACCCTGGAAAAAGCGTTTTTAGCTGCCTGGAAATGCGACAAGCTCTCCGCCTTTGGCGGGATAATCGCCTTAAACCGCAAGATGGATTTAAAGACCGCTAAAACAGTTGCGAAGAGCGGGTTCCTGGAGTGCATTATTGCTCCGGGGTTTGACGAAAAGGCATTAGCGCTCTTTAAAGAGAAAAAGAATTTACGCCTCCTGGAATTTGGCGATTTTAATCCTATCAATGAACCGGATCTTAAACGGGTTAGCGGTGGGTTATTGCTGCAGGATAAGGACCTGGCTACGCTGGATTTAAATAATCTTAAGGTGGTTACCAGGAGAAAGCCGACAAAACAGGAAATGGCAAGCCTGATCTTCGGTTGGAAAGTAGCCAAGCACGTAAAATCCAACGCTATTGTTTTAACTAAAGGCGCCCGGACCGTAGGGATAGGCGCGGGCCAGATGTCCCGGGTAGATTCGGTGATGATTGCCAAGAAGAAATCCGGTAAAGCCAGCAGCAATTGTTGTTTAGCTTCCGACGCTTTTTTCCCCAAGCCCGACGCTATCCTCTGGGCGCATAAAGCAGGAGCCCGGGCAATCATCCAGCCCGGCGGCTCAATCGCCGACCAGGAGATAATCAGGGCCTGCGATAAATACAAGATAGCCATGGTGACTTGCGGCATACGGCACTTCAGGCACTAATGTATGTCCTACCCAGAAGTAATCCGATACCTGGAATCTTTAAGTAATTACGAGATAATTTCCCGCTATCCCTATCAGAAAGCATTTCAGTTAGGGCGCATTCAGGGATTTCTGGATTTAATCGCCAATCCGGAAAGTTCCTTAAAGTGTATTCACGTTGCCGGCTCAAAAGGTAAGGGCTCGACCTGCGCTTTCCTTACCTATATATTAAGGGAAGCGGGCTTTAAAACCGGTTTATATACTTCCCCGCATCTGGCAGATTTTCGTGAGCGGATAAGGATCCTTCTGCCTAAGCCCCAGAGCTTAAAATCCAGCGTTGATTTTGAAGGGATGATCCCTAAGGCTAAGCTGGCGAGCCTGGTTAACCGTTTAAAACCTGTAATTGAAAAATATAACCGTACTTCTAAACTTGGGCCGCTTACCTTTTTTGAAATCTACACCGCTTTAGCTTTTCTTTATTTCCAGGAAGAAAAAGTTGATTTCGCGGTTTTAGAGACTGGCTTAGGCGGCAGGTTGGATGCGACTAATGTTGTTGTGCCCCTGGTAAGCGTGATTACGCCGGTAAGTTATGAGCATACCGATAAATTAGGCCGCACCTTAAAGAAAATAGCGTCGGAGAAAGCCGGGATTATAAAAAACCGGAAGTCAGCGGTGATCAGCGCAGCGCAAAAAAGAGAGGCGCTGGCTGTTATCAGGAATAAATGCAAAAAATTGGGCGCAAAACTATTGGTCGTAGGAAAAGATATAACCTACAGGGGCTTCGCAAAAAGATTTATGGTCCGCGCTCTTTATACAGATTATAGAGGCCTAAAGATAAAATTATGCGGAAGCCATCAAGTGGAAAATGCCTGCGTTGCCCTGGCCGCAATCGAGGCTTTACGCCGGCACAATATCAAAGTCAATATTGCTTCTTTAAAGGGAGGCCTTTATAATACTTTATGGCCGGGTAGATGCGAGGTGGTGGCCAAAAACCCCCTGGTCGTTCTGGACGGAGCGCAAAATGCCGCTTCCTCCCGGGTTTTAAAAAAAGCTATAAAAGAAAGTTTCCGGTATAGGCGTTTAATTCTTATCTTCGGCGTTTCCAACGACAAAGATATACGGGGAATGGCGGATGAGCTTGGGGCCTTAGCCGATGCGGTTATCCTGACCAAGTCTATTAATCCGCGCGCAGTCGAACCGGCGACGCTTAAAAAATATTTTCCAGTTAAAGGCAAAACAGTGTATATTACAAGCAGCGTAAGAGAGGCAAAAAAACTTGCCTTGCGTCTTGCCCATAAAGAAGATTTAATTTTAGTTACCGGATCTCTTTTTGTCGTAGGTGAATCTAGAAATGATAAGAAATGATTTAACCGATACAATCGCAGCGATTTCTACTCCTGTCGGTGAAGGGGGGATCGGGATTGTGCGCGTAAGCGGTAAAGAGGCGCTAAGGATTGCCGATAAAATTTTTGTTTCACCCTCCGCTAAAAAACCCTCTACGCTGAAAACTTATACTACGCATTACGGCACTATTGCGGATAACGTAAGGGTAATTGATGAGGTTATCCTGACGGTCATGCGCCAGCCCCGCTCTTACACCAGGGAAGATGTCGTAGAGATAAATTGTCACGGAGGGATAGTAGCCCTACGCGATGTGCTTGAGTTGGTTTTAGAGAGGGGGGCGCGCCTCGCTGAACCGGGTGAATTTACCCGGCGGGCATTCTTAAACGGCAGAATTGACCTTACGCAGGCCGAGGCAGTAATAGAGATAATCCGTGCGAAAACAGATTCCGCCTTAAAAATCGGAGTTGACCAGTTAAAAGGCGCGTTATCAAATCAGATCAATAAAGATAGGGCTTTTTTATTGGATGCATTGAGCGTCTTAGAAGCAGGCCTGGATTTTCCGGAGGAAGAAGCAACTACCGCAGATTTAGAAAACGTCGGCAAAAAAATTGCAGCGGCAGGTAAAGATCTGGAGGAGTTGATCGCTAACTCTAAGCTTGCGCGGGTCTTACGCGAAGGGATACACGCGGTTATCTGCGGTAGGCCCAATGTCGGTAAGTCTTCGCTTTTAAATGCCCTGCTTAAAGAAGAGCGCTCTATTGTAACTCCTGTCCCCGGGACCACCCGCGATACAATTGAGGAAATAATCGATATTCAAGGGATACCGGTCAGGATCGTCGATACCGCCGGAATATTAGAGCCGCGGGATTTAGTGGAAAAAAAAGCAGTCCAGCGTTCAAAAAAGCATATTGCCGCTTCGGATCTGGTGATTGTTTTATTTGACGGCAGTAAGAAACTGTCCAGGGAAGATAGGTTCCTCGCCGGGAAGTTAAAAAATAAAAAAGTCATTGCGGTTATCAATAAGATGGATCTTAAACAGAGATTAGAGCGCCCGAAGATATCAAAAATATTTAAGCGTGTCATTGATATATCGGCCAAAAGATTAAAAAATATAAACCTTCTGGAAAAGGAAATTGTGGATTTAGTTTACGGCGGGCATATTGCCGGAGCTGAACCGGTTCTGGTAGCTAATCTAAGGTATGTAAAAATGCTCCAAAAAGCAAAGATTGTTATTGCGCAAGCCCTAAAATCGTTAGATAATAGGTTGCCTTCGGAGTTCATTGCCCAGGATATAAAAGAGGCGTTAGGATACCTGGACGAGATATTGGGTAAAAAATTTTCCGATGACCTTTTGGATAAGTTATTCGCGGAGTTTTGCATAGGTAAATAAAAAATGAATAAGAAAAAAATTGAGCGGGCAGTAACGGATATATTGGAAGCGATAGGCGAGGACCCTAAAAGGAAAGATTTGCTGGAAACGCCTAAGCGCGTGGCGGAGATGTATGAGGAGATCTTTGCCGGGATTAAACAGGATCCCGAAGAGGAGTTAGAGGTTATCCTGGATCAGAAGCACCATGAAATTATTTTGCTCAAAGGAATTCCGCTCTATTCTGTCTGCGAACACCATCTCCTTCCTTTTATGGGTAAGGCCAGTATAGCCTATATACCCAAAAACGGCCGCGTAACCGGCTTAAGCAAATTAGCCCGGGTAGTAGATATTTTAGCGCGCCGGCCGCAGGTACAGGAGCGCTTGACTACGCAGATAGCCGAGATTATCATGTCTAAGCTAAGGCCGTTAGGGGTGATGGTTGTGCTTGAAGCGGAACATCTCTGTATGTCTATGCGCGGGGTAAAAAAGCCCGGGACACTTACCATTACTTCAGCAGTACGCGGGATTTTTAAGGAAAATGAAAAAACCCGTTCAGAAGCCCTGGCTTTGATTAGATCATAAAAGTGAGAGAGGGCGGTTATGGAGATAAAGAATCAAGGTAAGTCGTCTACCGGTATTGACGCAAATTTAACCGCACTCTTAAGTTACCTTTTGGGCTTTATCACCGGGATTATCTTTTATTCCCTGGAAAAAAAGAACAAGTTTGTGCGTTTTCATGCCCTGCAGTCAATGGTAACCTTCGCTTCCTTATTTGTCCTGGATATTGTGCTCAAATTCCTGCCTATTATAGGATGTACCCTGGCCAGCCTGTTGGGAATAGCAGGTATCATCCTCTGGGTTATCCTTATGTTTAAAGCCTACCGGGGAGAGTATTTCAAATTACCGTTTGCCGGCAGGATTGCCGAACAAAACTCCTAAAGAAAACGTTTTCAAAAACAGCGAATATCCCCTTGAAACCATCCACAGGCGTAAGGCATACTAGTTATAGACAATACGTACTATAACTAGAAAGGATCAGCCCATGCCTGATAACTATACTATAGAAAAAAGGAAGCTTGTCCGTTTTCTCGTCACTATGCCGTTAAAATATGCCAAGCTGGCTATCAATGGCCTCAGCGGAACAACCTGTACGCACGATATCAGCGCGCAGGGTGTCGGCCTGATTACTGCCGAGGAATTGCCGGTGAATTCGCCTTTAAATATATGCCTTAAGGTTCCGGACAATGGCGAAGAGATTCAGCTAGAGGGAGAAGTAGTCTGGTCAAGGCAGGTAGATGTGTCAAAATACAGGTGCGGCCTGAAATTAAAAGGACTGCAAATAAAACCCATTCCTCTAGTCCTCAGGACAATCTATTCCAGGTTATAATGTTAATTGACATGCCCCGGTCAAAGTAGTATTATAATAAAGTTAAATCAATCCTTAAAAATCAAAAGTAAAAATTAAATGACCGGGTCCAAAATACAAGTTTTTATCGTACTCTCCGCTTTATTCCTCTCTGGCTGCGCCACTTACAGCGTGCAAAAGGGCGAATCCCCATATAACAAAGGATATGTGGTGGCAAGGTATGGAAGGGTCTTGCCGGAATACACCCTGGGTAAAGATAATTCTGTCCCGGATGAACAGGTTGCCCGGGAGCGCTTTCAGAGGCGCAAGAAACAAGTCGAAGCTTATTATAAAAAAATGGGTTATATTGAGAACCGTTTTAAACAGAACTTCATTGACCCGCCGATTTTTATGCTTCAGGCGGCTATCGGAGTATTGCGGATGCCGGCTGTCGCCATACGGGACTACAAATATAACCATGACCCTCAATATAAAGAAAAGATAGATAAGCAGGAAGATGCCGAATATAAGGCTGAAAAAGAACGGGTTAAGGCCATAAAGGACCAGTTAAGCGCTTATATACAGGAAGACCTGCAAAAAGAGGATTCTGTTCCAGGGTCGGCTAAGGTAATACCTCCGGCCCAGGTAGCTGAGGATAAAGCGCCTGCGGTTGCTGCGGCTAAAATTGAAGAAAAGGCAGTGCCACCGCCGGTTAAAGCCGAAGAAAAAGTAGAACCGCCTGTTGCAGCTAAGGATGGAGAAAAAACAGAGCCATTGCCCGCAGCTAGAGTAAAAGAAAAGCCGGTTCAAAAGAAAGCGGTTAAACCGCAGATTACTTATAAAGCTCCCAAAGCAGTAATTATTGCCAGGCCTGTAAAAGGAGCGTCTCCTTTAAAGGTGCAGTTTTACGGCTCCAGATCTTCTTCGCCTAACGGCAGGATAGCCGCGTATGCCTGGGATTTCGGTGACGGAGATACCTCGGCACAGAGGAACCCCATTAATACTTACTGGAGCGCTACTTACGGCTCGCGCCAATTTACCGCTACCTTGACGGTAACAGACAATAAAGGCATGGCTGCCAGTACCAGCATGGTAATCGAAGTCATTGCACAATAGAATCCCACGGAACAGATAGCCCGCCATCTTAAGAAAGACACTGATTTTAAGCAGCTTAGCGGTACAATAAAACATTTATGCAAATAGGGTATCCTTCCCGTAGAATAATCATTATCCAAATTATTTTGTTGGTAGCCTTGAGCCTGCTCTTGTATGCCAACATATTACCGGGAAAGTTTCTTTGGGATGATTACGGCTTGGTAAGAGATAACGCCCAGATTAAATCCTTAACCGGCATTAAAAAAATTTTTGTGACCGATATCGGGACAGGCTCAAGCACGGCATCTAATTTCTACCGCCCCATACAGATGCTTACCTATGCGCTGGACTATTCCCTGTGGCAGTTAAATCCGACGGGTTATCATTTAACCAGCATTTTTTTTCACCTTGCAGTTGCGCTGGCGGTCTATTGGCTGGCCAGCCTGCTCTTTAAAGATTATTGGCTTTCTTTTCTTGCCAGCGCATTATTCATTATCCATCCTATACATACCGAGACAGTTGCCTATATTTCATCCAGGGCGGATATAATCGCAGCGCTTTTCTTTTTATTGACGTTTATTTTTTATATTAAACACCTTAATTCCGGAAGCCATAAACCGCTGGTTTTTGCGTTATTGTTTTATCCCCTGGCACTTTTAGCTAAAGAAAACAGCCTGGTTTTGCCGTTATTGTTGCTATTCTACCATTATATTTTTAGAGTGAAGGTCAAGCTGCGAATCTTCCTGTTTTTCCTTCTTGAAATATCCGGTTATTTTTTACTCCGTTTAGCCGTTTTAAAATCGCAACCGATTATCCCGTTCGGCAATGAACCTTTCTATTATAGATTGCCGGGTTTCTGCCTGGCTATAGGCGAATATGTCAGGTTAATCTTGTTACCCTTCAATTTACATATGGAATATGGGCTCAGGCTTTTTAAATTTAGCCACCCCGGAAGCACTGCCGGAGCATTAATTCTTAGCGCGGCGTTATTTTGTATGTTTAAGAAATGGAAAAATAAAATCTGGCCGTTTGCCATAGGCTGGTTCTTTATAACCTTATTTCCCGTATCTAATATTTATCCGATTAACGCGTATATGGCCGAACACTGGATATATCTGCCGTCGGTGGGGGTCTTCATTGCCGCATCTTACGCAATATTGAGCCTGCATAGATTAAAATATTACCGGCTTTTTGCTAAAATATTAATTATATTATTGGTTTTTTATTACGCGCACCTGACAACCCAACAGAACAATTATTGGAGGAGCCCGCTTCTTTTACTGGAGAGGACGTTGAGGTATGCGCCTTCCAGTCCGAGAGTCAACAACGAGTTAGGCAATGAATACGCCGGGATCGGGGATAGTAAAAAAGCGGCAGAATTCTATAAGAAAGCGATTATAGCTAATCCGCGCTATAAATCGGCCTACATCGGATTGGGCAATCTATATTATGCGGTAGATAAGCCCGTGGAGGCTTTAGCGATGTACCAAAAGGCCGCGGGGTTTTTCCCTGATTCTCCCGAGCCATATGTAGGGTTGGGCAATACGCTGTTAAAATTAAGGCGAGGGGAGGAGGCGGTAAGTGCGTATGAGAAGGCTATAGCGCTGCAGCCGGATGCATCCTATATCTACCATAATATCGCCGTAGCCTATTTTTCTTTAAAAAAATACGGCCCGGCGGTTAAGTATTTTGATAAAGCAAGCAAGCTCGGCTATCCGCAAAATCCTCAATTAGAAGAATCCCTCAGGCCTTATCGATGAAATATCTTGACGGCAAGGAGCGCTTATTATATATTCAGGCAGGATCAGCGGGCGTTCTAAAAACACTGAAAAAATGAGCAAGAAAATATTTTTTAAAATTGTTGCAGGCGGGGTGCTTATTATTGGCATAACAGCTTTTATCGGGCACTGTATAATAACAGTCCGCAAGCCGAATATTATTTTGATAACCCTGGATGCTTTAAGGCCTGACCATCTTGGATGCTATGGTTATAAACGCAATACCAGTCCGACTATAGACAAGTTGGCTGAGCAGGGGGTTATATTTACTGATTTTATCGCACCTGGAGCACATACAGCTCCTTCCAACGCATCTTTAATTACTTCCACCTATCCCAACTTGCATAATGTTAAAGATTGGGGCTATCAATTCGTCCAGGAAATGCCCAGAACCCTCCCTGTACTTTTAAAAGAAAAAGGTTACAACACAGCGTTTATTTCCGACCAGATAGGCTTGACATCAATCCAAGGGTTTAAAAGTGGCTTTGATACATTTGACGTGGTAAGATCAATAAACCGTAACCCTCTTCCCAAGCGGATCATCGAAATAACGGATTCGGCGATAAACTGGCTGAGAGATAATAAGCATAAGAAATTTTTTCTCTGGGTATATTATCTTAGTCCCCATGGGCCGTACGTTCCGGGCCGGCCTTATAATAAAATATTTTTTCAGGATGAGTATTATAACATTAATAAAACCATACCGATTTCTCAGGATTCCTACAACCAGACCTCAATTGGAACTATACCTGGCTATTTGTCGGTTAACGGCATTAACGATGTTGATTATTATATTTCGCAGTATGACGGAGAAATCCGGCGGGTTGATTATCAAATAAGTCGCTTACTGGAAGAATTAAAAAAGGGGGGCCTGGATAAGAATACGGTCATTATCATCACTTCCGACCACGGGGAAGCCTTAGGTGAACACGCAAGGTATTTTTGCCATGTTAATTCTTTATACGACGAGCTGATCAGGATCCCTTTGATTATCAGCTGGAATAAAAAAATCCCCTCTCCCATGGTAATTAACCAGCAAGTCCGCTTAATTGACCTTATGCCGACAATCTTGGATATTCTAAAGATAAAATTTGATCATATGCAGGGCCAGAGCCTTTTACCGTTGATTACGCAGCGGGTAGGTAATTTTCCATTATTTGCATATAGTGAACAGTTTAATTTAACTTCGGTGAGGATGAAAAAATGGAAGCTTATTTACGACCAAGATAGCATGCGGTACGAGCTTTATGATCTAAAAAATGACCCTCGGGAAGAGAGGAATATTGTTGCTCTAAAAAGTGGTATGTTTAAATTTTTAAAGTTTAAGTTAAGCGAATATCTATCTGACTCAAAGGTATATAATAAACCGGTTAAATCTTTTATGCGCAAAGAGGCTAAAGAAAGGCTGCGTGCGTTAGGATACGTTCAATGAATTTCATTTCTCTAAAAATCCGCAGGATACCTGTGCCTAAGCTATATGCTTAAAGTAAAGCTTGACTATTTCATTAAAAAGATTATAATTTCTACTAAGGAGTAAATAATGAAAGCCACTAGAATAAATAAGGCCCTAAAGGCAAAAAAGAAACTTTCGCGTTATTGCCGTTCCGGTAGAGTGCTCTGGTAAGCCTATTCTTGCGCTTATCCTGTGAGTATAAATAAAACCCCCACTTTTAAACCTCCGGTTTATCTCTTCAAGAAACTCGGCCGTTATCTTGGTATTTCCACCGTTTCAGGCGATTTTTACGATTTATCACCCAGCACATATGCTGCTTTACAGCAATGGAATAATGAACTTTCCAATTGCAAAGCAAGGCCTTCTCCACGCACCGTCTGGAGGTTAACGCAGAAATACCGCATCCCGCAGCATATCGTTGATTTATTCCCCTTGTCGGCTTGTAGATCACAGCTTCAAGAAGAACCTGTCGCCAAGGCCATTACCGATATTACGCTTAATTTGACTTCTCACTGTAACCTGCGCTGCAGCTACTGTTGGAATGACCAGGGTACCTACTCTAACCGGACCTTCCGAAAAGATAAAACTTTGGAATCGACCGGCTATGTTAAAAACAGCCAAATGCCTATTCAAGTCGCGCGTAAGGCCGTGGATATACTGATAGGGTCATGTGGAAAAGATAAAGACCTGGTAGTTGATTTTTACGGCGGAGAACCTCTCTTAAACCTTAAAACTCTTTTGGCTACTGTTGATTATTGCCGTAAGAACCAAAAAAGGTGGGGAGTAAATTTTCATTTTCTTCTGGCTACTAATGGTACGCTCCTTACTCCCAAGATTGCCGGTACTCTTCTTAAAAAAGGTGTCCAGATTGCGGTGAGTATTGACGGCTCCAAGAAAGTTCATGATCGGAACAGGCCTTTTGCCGGCGGTAAGGGGAGTTTTAACACCATTACGCGTAACCTAAAAGGCATGCCGAAGGGGGTTATGAAGAGGTTGGTTGGTCGCGCTACGGTCACACCCTTTTACCCTGATATGAGTAGTTTATATAAAAATTTGCGCAAACTCGGCTTTGAACGGGTTGAGCTTTTTGAGAGTGAAGATGCCTGTCATCGTCTAACGCCGCAGAGGGAGCGTTTTTTCTTTAGCACCGACAGGCAGCACCGGCGGCTTTGCCGTCAGTACGAACGCCTGGCCAAGCGCTATATCAAGGATACAGTCAGCGGGTTCCTGGATTACCGCAAGACCTTTTTCAATCGGTTCTTCAAACTAATGCAGCGGCTCTATTACCACCATGAGGTAACTGGTGGCTGTCCGGCGGCAGTAGGGCAGCTTGCTATTGATATTGATGGCGGTATCTATCCTTGCACTTCTTTTCTGGGTATAGAGGAATTCAAGTTGGGTAATATTAATAACGGCCCGGAGAAGAAAAAACTCAGCATTTTTCTAAAAACAGTCAGTAAGCGCTTTAAGCACTGCCGGGGGTGTCTCTTATTTTCTCTCTGCCGCACCACAGGCTCATGTCTTAACATTAACTACTATTTTAACCGTGACCCCGCTCTCCCCTACCAGAAGAGCTGCGAGCTCTTCCGGGAAAAAATGGAGTTGGCTATTGCGACTCTAAGTATTCTTTCCGAGAAAATCCCCGAACGCCTGGAAGAACTCTTTGGTTTTGACCCAGTAGGAAGAAGGGGGAACAAGCTTTACTAATGGAACAAGCGCTCTCGGTTTAAACGAAGAAGTTCCTATCTAAAGAACGGTATTGAATTGCTTCTGAGAGATGCTCCGCTTTAATATTAGCGCACCCCGCTAAATCCGCAATAGTCCTTGAAACTTTCAGTATTTTGTCATAAGCTCTCGCGCTAAAATTAAGTTCACCCATCGCCGTTTTGAGCAGTTTGTTTTCCTCCTCGCCTAAAATACAGAACTTGCGCACCTGTTTATGGTTCATCCGGGAATTATAGAATAGGCCTTCATTCTTAAACCTTTCCCTTTGGATCGCTCGGGACTTATTTACGCGTTCTTTAATCTGAATAGAGCTTTCGGCAGGTAAATTTTCGCTTAATTCCTGGTAGCGGGCCGGAGGGAGTTCAATATGGATATCTATCCTATCCAACAGTGGCCCGGATATTTTTGAGCGGTACCTGGCGATCTGGGTAGTGCTGCAACGGCAGGCGCGATAAGGGTCAGTATAGTAACCGCACGGGCAGGGGTTCATTGCGGCTACTAAAACAAAAGAGGCGGGGAAGACAAAGGATTTAAATATACGCGAGACGCGTATAGAATTGTCCTCTAATGGCTGGCGCAATGCCTCCAGGCAGTCGCGCCGGAATTCCGGGAATTCGTCCAGGAAAAGTACCCCTTGATGCGCCAGGCTGATTTCTCCCGGCACAGGCAGGGAGCCGCCGCCTACCAGGGCTGCGCTGGATATACCGTGGTGCAGGGAGCGGAACGGCCGAGTAACCATAACCCCGTCTTTATTCAATAAAGTACCCACCACCGAATGCAGCTTACTTATTTCCAGCATTTCTTCTAACGTTAAATCCGGCATAATCGTAGGGATTCTTTTGGCCAGCATGGTTTTTCCGCTGCCCGGGGGGCCAATCATCAGGATATTGTGTCCTCCGGCGATGGCTGTTTCCAGGGCTCTTTTAGCCAGGAACTGGCCTTTTACTTCTGAGAAATCTAGACTGTAACGGTTTTTCTCCTGGGATAAACTGAACCAGTCTAACGTGACCGGCTTAACCAACTCCGGGCTGTTTAAAAATTCTACACTAGCCTTTAGCGTTTTTAGCGCAAAGACAGAAATCCCGGAGACTATAGATGCTTCTTTGGCGTTTTGTTCCGGTACGATCATTTTCCCGGATAAGGATTTTGCCGCGGCCATAGCTATAGGCAAGATTCCCCGGACTGGCCTGAGCGAACCGTCCAGCGACAATTCTCCCAGGATGAAATATCCGGCTAACCCGGTGCTGTTTATCTGTTCTGTTGCCGCCAGTATCCCCACGGCAATTCCCAGGTCAAAACAGGCACCTTCCTTTTTAATTCCGGATGGCGCCAGGCTGACTGTAATTCTTTCAGCTGGCCAGTTAAACCCGGAATTTTTAATTGCCGACTTTACCCTTTCCTTGCTTTCTTTAACTGCGGAATCCGGCAGCCCGACTAAATTTAGCTGCGGCAGCCCCCGGGAAACATCTACTTCTATCTCCACAGGGTAGGCTTCTATCCCGTATAAGCCAAAACTTAAAACTTTTGCCAGCATATTTACCTCCTTTTTACCTTAATAGACGCAGGAACAAAGGAAATCTAATGAATATAATGTTTAACCAGGCAGGTTACCCAAGAAAAGGCTTGCAATTTAAAAGGCTGATTATATAATATTTTAATATGAAGAAGCCCCTGAGAAACGTCCTTATCCTGCTTTTGGCGGCCGGCTCTATCCTGGTTGTGCTTAGGTATGTTGCTTCCTTGAAAGATAATATCGCCTCGCTGGAAAATCAGAAGCAAAACCTGTTGCAGGACTTAGGGAAAGAAAAGAAAGCCGTGGGGCAGCTTAAGGCCAGGAACGCGGGTTTAAAGACCTACTTAAGGGCTGCACATAAGAAGCTGAATAAGCTATTGCTGGATTTAAGCCTGGCGAAAGAACAGATAGGGAAGTTTGATTTAAAATTTTCCATACTTAGGGCGGAGAATAAAGCGCTTTTAGACGAAAGGCAGGAGCTTGTCCAGGAAAATACCAGCCTGAAAATGAAACTAAATTCCATTGATGAGCTTAAAAAAGCCATACGCGAGCTTAAGCGGCGCGCAAAAATAGAGGGTAACCACGGATTCCTGATGAAGAACAGCCAGCCGACAACCTCTCCGAAGGTTAGGATAGAAGTAATACCTGTCCCCAAGGAACAATAATGAAAGAGATATTCTTGCAATTGTCCCAGAATAAGATTTTTCTCACTACCCTCTCTGCCTGGTTGATTGCCCAGGCAATGAAAGTGTTTATCGGGGTGGTGCAGAAGAAAAGGTTAGACTTTCGCCTTTTTGTCGGCACCGGAGGAATGCCTTCAAGCCACGTTGCCGGAGCAGCGTGCTTAGCCACTTCCGTAGGCCTGGAATACGGTTTTGACAGCGTCCTTTTTGCTTTAGCTGCTTCATTCGCCATTGTTGTCATGTTTGATGCTCAAGGTGTGCGCCGGGCAACCGGAAAACAGGCCCGTATCCTCAATAAAATTACCGATGATATTTATTGGCAGGGTAAGATACACGATGGACGTTTACGTGAACTTATCGGGCACACCCCCTTAGAGGTAATCGGTGGGTTTTTAGTTGGTGTGCTCATAGCGGTATTGGCACGTTAGAAGGGAGATATACAGTGAGTAAAAAAGTTTTGTTAGCAGCCGGGGCAGTATTTATAATCCTGGTTTTGGTCCTGTCGTTTACGGCAAGAAAAGGGAAAAATTATTTTGCCGGGCAAAAATCCGGAGGCACAAGTACGCAGGGCCTGTTAAATGAAGCAAAAACCTTACAGGCAAAAGGCGACCTACCGGCCTTAAAAAAAATATACCAGAAATTAGTGAATGATTTTCCTAATTCCGCAGAAGTAATGAGTTGGCAGAAGAAGATAGACGATACCAATATGAAGCTTTTGTTTTCTTCCGCCTTAACCCCCAAGAGCGCTCTCTATATGATAAAGCCCGGAGATACCTTAACTAAAATTGCCCGGGAGTTTAAAACTACGCCGGAATTAATAAAGAAAAGCAACGGCCTAAGCGATGATAAGATTATTCCGGGGAGGAAGATTAAGGTTTGGAAGGCGCCTTTTAGCATAGTCGTGGATAAGTCCCAGAATATCCTGCTTCTTAAAAGTGACGAAGAAATAATGAAAACCTATATTGTATCAACGGGTAAGAATAACTCTACGCCTGTCGGAAATTTTAAGATTACCTCCAAGCTAATCAATCCTACCTGGTTTAAAGCTGGAGCAGTTATCCCTGCGGGGAGCCCCAAGAATATCCTGGGTACGCGCTGGTTGGGGTTGGATAGACCCAGCTATGGCATACACGGTACGACCGAGCCCCAGAGCCTAGGCAGGCAGGCAACTCAAGGCTGCGTGCGTATGACTAACCAGGACGTAGAAGAACTCTACATTATAGTCCCTATCGGTACGGAAGTAATCATTGTCGACTAAATAATTAAAATATGGCCGGATTGGATTTCGAAAAACCCATTTTTGAGTTAGAAAATAAAATCCAGGAGCTCAAGCATTTTATCTCGGATAAAAGAATAGATCTTTCTTCCGAAGTCAGGCGCCTGGAGGATAAACTCGAGCACCTGAAGAAAGATACTTATAGCCATCTTTCTGCCTGGCAGAGAGTACAGCTCGCCCGCCATCCCCAGAGGCCATATACCCTGGATTACATTAGCCTGATTATGTCGGATTTCATAGAGTTGCATGGGGACAGGCTCTTTTCCAATGACAAGGCTATCATCTGTGGCCTGGCTAAATTAGATAAACAAAAAATAGCAGTTATTGGTCACCAAAAAGGCAGGGATACCAAAGAAAACCTCAAGCGCAATTTTGGCTGTGCCCATCCGGAAGGATACCGCAAGGCGCTTAGGGTTATGCAATTGGCGGAAGAATTTAATTTGCCGGTAGTAGTTTTTATTGATACTCCCGGGGCATATCCCGGCATAGGCGCAGAGGAACGTGGCCAATCCCAGGCTATCGCTCTGAATTTAAGGGAGATGGCTTCTCTTGCTACGCCGATTATCTCTATAGTTATCGGAGAGGGCGGTTCAGGCGGCGCTTTAGGCGTGGGAGTAGCTGACCGCATTTGCATCTTAGAAAATTCCTATTATTCAGTTATATCACCAGAGGGTTGCGCGGCCATATTGTGGAAAGACGGGGCAAAAGCACCCCTGGCAGCGGAAGTCTTAAAGCTTACCGGCGAAGACCTCCTGAAACTTAAGATTATTGATGAAATAATCCCGGAACCTTTGGGCGGAGCTCACCGTGACCCGCAAAGGATAGCCTTGAGCCTCAAGGATTCCATTGTGAAGAACCTTAAAGAATTGAAATCCCTGTCCAAAGAAGAACTTCTGAATTTAAGGTATAGTAAATTCCGCAGTATGGGCGAGGTAGCATGATTGAGCAGGAGTTATTATTGCTGGGGTTGCTTCGCGAGGGCCCTAAACACGGCTACGATATCAAAAGTAAGATCAAGCAGATACTTTCTCTTTTCGCCGGAGTAGACCTCAAGTCCATATATTATCCGCTGCGTATACTTAAAGAAAGAGGTTTAGTCGTAAAAAAAATAGTCAAGCCGGGAAAGCGTCCGGAGCGTATCGTGTATGCCTTGACTTCTAAAGGCCAGGCGCGCTTTGAGGAGCTTTTAAGTAAGAGCTTGCTCAGCCTTAAGCGGCCGCAATTCAGCCTGGATTTAAGCTTGTATTTTTTACGCTATATGAAACCGGCTATTGCCTGCCGGAGGCTGCAGGCCAGGCTCCATATGTTGAATAAAATATCGCGGGGCTTAGAAAAAATGGCTCAAGGCCCATCCAAAGATAAAACTATCTCCTTAAACCGCATCCTAGAACACAATCTTAAACTGCTTAAAGCAGAATCCCGATTTCTGGACGGACTTATTCAAACGATGCGCTGATTTTTTTAAGACGCACAACCGTTTTTTCTTGACAGGGGGAAGTTTATTTAATAGAATAGGTTAAAGCTATATAGTAAAATTTTACTATATTAAGGAGTGTAAGTTATGCAATGGGATAAAGCTACTCAGGAAAAACTAAAAGTCCTGGTTGCCAAGATTCCGGTTTTTCACCGCCATATCACGGAAGAAGCGGTAACTAAGGGTGCCGAAGAAAATGCCAGGGCCAGGAGCTCTGCGCAGGTAGAAGAGGTGGATGTAATCAGCGCTTTTTTTTCGGATGTCCCTTCGCCGTTTTACAGTATGATGGTCAGGCTTCTGGAACAAACCGGGTTTGAATATAAGAAGTATGGTTTTCCCAAAAAATAGGGGATTTTAATGAGGATAGCAGTTATCGGTGCGGGCGCTATTGGCAGTTTGGTGGCAGGTTATTTAAAAACCGCAGGGGAAGATATTTATCTGGTCGGCCACAGTGACGCGATTAAGGCAGTAAAAGAAAACGGCCTTAAGATTAGCGGCGTGCGGGGGGATTTTAAAGTTAATATCAGTATCTATGAAGAGCTTGTTTCTAAGCCCGAACTCCTTATCCTGGCAACCAAGACTCAGGATATTGAAGAGGCTTTAAAGAAAAATCTGAGCTTGATTAGAGACAGCGTTATCCTGACTACGCAAAATGGTGTGCAGGCCGAAAATATTATTAGCCGGCTTCTGCCCGCAAAGAATATTCTTTCCAGTATAGTGATGTTTGGTGCTACTTATTTAGAGCCGGGTAAGGTAGTGCATAATTTTGAGGGAAGTTGGGTTTTGGGCAGTACCTTCTCTGCGCCTCTTAATACCAGCGCAGTTCCGATGAGCATGATTTTAAATAAGATATTCCCTGCGGTTATCAGCGAAAATATGGTAGGGATGAAATACCTTAAGATGTTCGTTAACGCCAATAATTGCCTTCCGGCCATACTGGGTATAAGTATGCAGGAGGCTTTTTCCGACCAGCAGGTAAGCCGGATAAGTATCGCCATTTGGAAGGAAGCCTTTGCGGTAATTTCAAAATTAGACATTCAACTAGTTTCTTTGCCAGGTTTTCCCATAGAACATATAACTAAGCTTATCTCCATTCTCCCGGAGGAAGCGGCTAAGGTTTTCTCAAGTGCCATGACTAAGTTGAGCAAAGACCCCCTCTATGGCTCAATATTACAGAGTATTAAGAGGGGAAAGACCTCAGAGATTGATTATATTAACGGAGAATTTGTAAGCTTGGCCCAAAAATACGGCTTAAAAGCCGAATTAAACCAAAGATTGGTGGAAATGGTGCATGAAGTTGAAAAGACAGGCAAGTTCCTTAGCAAGGACGAACTCCTGCATATTACGCGGGGGTTAATAAATTAAATGTCCGAAATCAATTCGCCTTTCCCAAAGCTAAAACTTACTGTCACGGGAGTCTTCGGAGATTGTTACCACGGTTATAAGGCGGGCGATGAAATTCTCCTGGAAGATTTTACCCACCCTCCCAAACATTTCTGTTTAGGGTTGGCCCACGCATTATTTCCGGTAATCTATGCCTTAAGTTTCGGCGCTAAATTCGGTTTCCGGGATAATCAACGTTCACTCCTGGTCACCTGCCCGGACGGCGGTAAGCTGGAATTTAAGGCGGAGATTCTGGATAAAGATGACAAAGTAGAAATCCTTGCCAAGGATCCAAGCCATAAATTTAATCCCCAAAAGATGATTGTTGAAGTAGTTAAAGCCAAGGGAAAATGTACCTTTGGCTATAAGGTTGGAGACAAATGGGAAACCCTCGGCTTAAAATGTATACCCGATTTTTGCGGCGCGGCATTTCATACCGCTTTCCCGGCGCTCTTTGCTCTTAATTTCGGGGCTAAATTTTTCTTTATGGATGACCCGGATTCAGTCGATACGGTAACCTGCCCTGACGGCGGGAATATTGTTTTTAAGGTAACAAGAGTAGAAGAGGAGAAAAAATAATTTTATGAGCAAGCGCAGAGTAGTGATAACCGGCATAGGCGTAATTTCGCCTAACGGCATAGGTAAAGAAAAGGTTTTTCAGGCAATGAGCTCAGGGATTTCCGGAGTAAGGCGGGTGGACGGTTTTGACGTCTCGGTGTTTAATACCAAGATCGCCGCTGAAGTGCGCGACTTTGATCCGTTTAAGCTCGGGCTTACGCACGAAGAAGTTATGCGCATGGATAGGTATGTGCAGTTCGGGGTAGTGGCCGGAGACATGGCGATTAAGGACAGCGGCCTTAATTTTTCTAAAGAGGATCCTGAGCGTATCGGGGTCTGCCTGGCTAACGCTATCTGCGGCACAAAATATATGGAAGAAGAGTTTGCCCTGGTTACTGATGACGGCAAGAATCCTATTGACCCGGCAAAAGTCCGTCCGGATTTGTATGATGCGGCAATGTTTAATACTCCTTCCATTGAATTATCCGCAAAATATCATTTTAAAGGAATATGCAATACTCTTTCTACGGGCTGTACCGCCGGGACAGATTCGCTCGGGTTTGGTTTAGAGGCGATTCAGGATGGTGAGCAGGATATTATGCTCTGCGGAGCGGCAGAAGCACCAATCACGCCGATTACCTTTGGCGCGTTTGACGTAGTCAATGTTTTATCCTGCCGTAACGATAATCCGCAGGCGGCCAGCCGTCCGTTTGATAACAAGCGCGACGGTTTTGTCTTAGGTGAAGCAGCAGGGTTATTAGTTTTAGAAGAGTTGAACCACGCGCTTTCGCGCAATGCCCGCATTTATTGCGAGGTCTTAGGGTTTGGCACAAGCTGCAATGCCTTCCATATGACTGACCTTCCGGCTGACGGCCAGGCAATGACCAGTTGTATAATCCTGGCTTTAAAAGATTCGGGGATCAAGCCGCAGGAGATAGACTATATTAACGCCCATGGCTCAAGCACCAGAATGAATGATATATTTGAGACTACTGCTTATAAGGAGATTTTCGGAGATTATGCGTATAAACTTCCCATAAGCTCGCTGAAATCCATGATCGGCCACCCATTGGCCGCGGCCAACGCCGTGGAAATGACTGTCTGCTCTATGATTTTTGAAAAGAATATACTTCCGCCGACGATCAATCAGGAAGAGAAAGACCCTCTCTGTGACTTAAACTATATTCCCAACAAAGCTGTCAGTAAAAAAGTAGATATGATTCTTAAGACCAGCAGCGGATTTTCCGGTATTCATTCTTCATTAGCCTTAAGGAGATATAATGGCTAAGATTGCGATTACGGGGATTGGTATAGTCAGCCCTTCGGGTATAGGCAAACGTCAGTTTTGGGCGAATATAAAAGCGGGGCGCTCATTTATTAAAGAGATTACCCGTTTTGACGCCTCCAAATACCCCTCGCGTATCGCCGGACAGATTGATGAACTGAATAAATACAGTAATATCTCGGAGCGCTTGCTGAAAAAAATTGACGCTTTTTCGCACATGGCCTTAATTGCTTCGGAATTAGCGCTTAAGGACGGCGGGATAGATATTAAAGATGAAGACCCGAATTTAGTCGGAATATTTTTAGGTAATGCTATCGGCGGATGGCTTTACGCCGAAACTGAACTGCGCGATCTATACCTTGAAGGCCGCGAAGGTGTTTCGCCCTATATGGCTTCAGCCTGGTTTCCGGCTGCGCCGCAGGGTCAGGTCTCTATTTATTACGGCATTAAGGGTTTTTCCAAGACCGTGGTCGCGGACAGGGCCGGTTCTCTTATGGCCTTAGGTTATGCCGCTAAAGTCCTAAATAAGAATAAGCTGAATATGATTTTAGGCGGCGGCATGGAAGCGCCGGTTACGCCTTACGCGCTTTTATGTTGCAATACTTACGGCGCTCTCTCTAAAAATAATACTCACCCGCAGGAAGCTTACCGTCCGTTTGATAAAAAGCGCGACGGTTGCGTAATCGGCGAGGGCGCTGGTATCGTGGTTATGGAAGGGATTGAGCGGGCAAATAAAAGAGGGGCTAAGCCTTTGGCTTATATTTCTGGATATAGCGCAACCTGTGACGGCGTTGACCGGATTAACTGCTCTGGCGACGGAAAAGAATTGGCTCGGGCAATTAAGATGGCACTCTCTGAAGCTAAAGCCAACGTGGATGAAATTGATTACATAAGCTTAGATGGCCTGGCAACGGACCTCTGGGATGATTCTGAAGTCAAAGCCATAAAAACTGTCTTCGCAGGCAAGTTAAAAGATATCCCGATAAGCTGCCCCAAATCCATGTTCGGCAATTTACTGGGCGCCTCCGGGGCGGTGGATATGATTACTACTATTTTAGCGATGGAGCATGCCCTAGTCCCGGTTACCTTGAATTTAGACGAACCAAATATAGAAGGATTAAATTATGTTACTAGAGAGGCCAAAGAGCACAAAATAAACAAGGCTCTGGTAATTTCGCGCGGTCGAGGAGGGATTAACTCGGTCTTAGTGGTTGAGAAAGGAGAAAATTAATGAAGATATTATTTGTCATGCCTAAGGTAGGTGCCTGGGCAACACACGGCATCCATCGTTCACCGAACCAGCTCTATGCCCATTGGGCTTCTTATGTGCGGGAGAGGGGCTATGGGGATGTGGCCGTGATAGACGGTAAGGCCAATCAAATTCCAATGCATGAACTGGTCGAGCAGGTTAAAGAGAAGAATCCCGATGTTGTGGTGATGGGTGAACAGTTGCACGGCTACGGCGGATACGGAGTTTTACGGCATTTTAAAGAGGCAGCCCTGGAGATTAAAAAAGCTCTTCCTCAAACAAAAATCATCTTTGGTGGGTTATGGTATTCGGCGATGCCTGTGTCTACCCTGGAAGAGAACCCGGCAGTAGATTTTGTAGTTATGGGAGAAGAAGAATCTTTTGGCGACCTTATCGAGGCCATAGATAAAAATAAGCCTCTTAAGGATGTCGGAGGAGTTACTTCGCGGATTGACGGCCAGATTGTTATGGGCCCGCATAAGCCGCTGATGGATGACTTGGATAAATTACCCTTGCCGGCATATGATCTGTTTCCTATGGATAAATATGTAGGCCATACTTACTGGAAGCCGTTTGTGGATATGGTAACCTCGCGCGGCTGCCCTTCGGCATGCACCTTTTGCTATGAGTGGGACCAATTTGACCCGCGCCACCCGTCGGATTTCTTGAAATGGCGCGCCAAAAGCCCGGAACGCGTGATTGAAGAAATGGAATTACTGCAGAATAAATACGGAGTGAAGGTAGTCGTAATCCAGGACGACAATTTTAATGTTGACCCGGAGCGCGTCAGGAAGTTCTGCGAATTAAAGAAGCAAAAAAAGATTGATATCAAATGGGTTTCTTTAGGCCGGGCCATTGATTGGGTTAATTGCGAGAGCGTTTTGCCTTTAATGAAAGAAACAGGGCTATTTATGGGCGTATTCGGCATTGAGGTTACCACACAGTCCGAGCTTAAAAAAATCGCCAAAGGCATAACCCTGGACCAGATCAAAAAGACTATTGAGATCCTGCGTAAACACGATATAGCGATAGTCGCGGATATTATGATGGGTTTTGACTATGATACCGAGGCAATTATCAAGCAGCGTTTTGAATTCACCGATCAAGTTGACCCGGATATCCTTTGGGTTGGCTATGTTACTCCTGCTCCGAACTCTCCGATGTGGAGGATTGCTTTAAAGAAAAACTGGATTGACCCGAAAAAAGTGGATTTTAGCACCTGGGATTTCCTGCATCCGGTTATTCCCACCGACCATTTAAGCACTGAAGACTTAGGCCGCCTGGGTTCTTGGTGCATGCGTGAATTTTTCTCTAAGCCCGGCAGGATTAACAGGATCATGGAGAGTAATTTTGACCCTCTCGCCAAGCTTTGTTTTAAGGATGTTATGGACGGGGTTGGAAAATGGGAAGCCGGCGCCACTAAAGGCGAAGTACACATATAAAAACAGTATTTAACATATAGTATGTAGAATGTAGGGGGAAAAGATGGCGACGAAAGAAAAAATTAAAGAAGTTTTGGTGAACCTGCTTAAGGTAAAAGCCGAGGAGCTAAAAGATGGCGTGGCTTTGCAGGAGAGTATCGGCGTGGATTCTACCGAGATGGTTGAGTCAGTCATTGCCTTAGAAAAGGCATTTGGGGTAAAATTAAGCCCCAAGGAGATTACCAAATCCTCAAGCATTGACGATATTGAAAAAGTGCTCCAATCAAAATTTGCCAAATGAAGATAGTTGACTTAAGCCTCCCTATTGACGATAAGGCATTTGAGGTGCATAAGGTAGCCATTGAGCGCGTAACCCATAAGGCTGGCGTGGAAAAATTCAACCGCGTGATTATGGGTAAGACCCTTGTCGGTAAAATTAAATATTTATTAGGAAAGCGCATCCTTAAAAAAGAAGACCTGCCCGATGAAGAATTTCTTTCTTTGGAGATAGTGCATTCGCCGGTGCATGTTGGGACCCATCTGGACTATTCATTCCATTATGGCTCAAAATCAGAGAACCGTCTTTCAAAGACCTCAGACGAAATTCCGCTGGAATATTGTTATCAGGACGGCATAAAGTTGGACCTCACCCATAAAAAACCCAACGAGACCATTAAAGCTCCGGATATTGAAGAGGCCCTGCTAAAAATTAATTATAAGTTAAAGCCCTTGGATATTGTTTTACTGCAAACCGGAGCGGATAAGCTTTACGGCTCGGCAAAATATTTTTCGGATTACCCGGGGATAGATACTTCCGCCATAGATTATCTTTTAGATAGAGGTATTAAAATCTTTGGCGTGGATACGATGGGCATAGACAGGCCGTACAGCTTCATGCTTAAAGAATTTCTCGAGCAGAAAGACCCCAAAGCCTTGTATCCGGCGCATTTTTACGGCAGGAAGAGGGAATTTATTCATATTGAGAGGTTGGCGAATTTAGATAAGCTTCCGCCATGCGGCTTTAAAGTTATTTGTTTTCCGGTGAAGATTAAACAGACAGGCGCTGCCTGGTCAAGGGTAGCAGCAATTTTATAACACCCGGCCTTAAAGGATAGGCCGGTGTGCGCTTTCTGCGCAAGGAGGGAAAAATGGGACATACCTGCAATTCTATCATTATTAACGCGCCTTACGATTTGGTATTTGATATCTCTAACGATATACCGCGTTGGACAGAATTATTCGGCAGCGAATATAAAAAAGCGGAAGTCGTCAAGCAAGAGGAAAACAAGATAACTTTTCGCCTGACCGATGACGAAGATAAATCCTGGGTTTCCTGGCGTCTGCTGCATAAGGATAATTATTTTACTTATGCCGAAAGGGGGGAACCAAAGTTTCCTTTTAAATACATGAAGATCGTCTGGCTTTACACACCCAAACCCGAAGGCATAGAATTAATCTGGATTCAGCATTTTGAAATGGATGAAAAAGCTAAATTTAACGATGAACAGGTTGAGGGTTTCATCAATAAGCACTCCAAAGATAATCTTTTAATCTTTAAGGATGTAATTGAAAAAGTAGCAGCAAAGTAACTTTTAGCCTGCCGCTAGGCAGGTAGGGAGGGTAATTATGAGCCAGGAATTGAAAGGTAAAGTTGCGATTGTCACCGGCGCCAGCCGGGGCATAGGTAAGGCGCTGGCCGCTACAGCTGCCGGACTGGGCGCCAACCTTGTGATAGGGGCGCGTAACTACGGGCCGTTACAGGAAGCAGCTAGCGAGCTTGCCAAAAAATATAAGGTAGAGGTTTTGGCTGTAGCTTGCGATGTCACGAAGTTAGAGGATTTAGAGAATTTGGTTAATAAGGCCAAGGAAAAATTCGCCAGGATTGACATCCTGATTAATAATGCCGGAGTTTCTTCGCAATACCCGTTTCAGGATCAGCCGCTGGAGGACTTTGAGCGCTTGGCGCATACTAATTACTTGGGTTATGTGCGTTTAATCCGCCTGGTAATCAACGATATGATTAAGAATAAGAGCGGAGCAATAATCAATATGGTTTCCGGTTCAACCCTTTGCGATCCGCTCCCGAGGAATTTTATCGTATACAGTTCGCTTAAAGTCGGTTTACGCGCGTTTTCCAAGGGCCTTTTCTGGGAATTACGCGACCACGGGATTAAAGTTACTTCTATATTGCCCGGAGTTACAGATACTGACCTGACCGGCAAATTAAAAGAAATTACCGGCGATACATCCCGGCTTATGACTACCGAAGCAATTGAGAATGCGGTAAGGTTTGCTTTGACTGTGCCGCAGAATGTCTGTCCATTAGAGATAGCTGTAATCAATCAGCAGACGCCCTGGACTGCTCCGGTTATCCCGTTTAAACAGCAGCATCCCGGAAAATAAAAAAAGGAGAAGACCGATGAAAAAGATTTTTTTAGCAGTAGTATTATTTTTATGCGCCGCGGGAATAAGCCTGGCAGCAGACGGCGATTTATTAATTGATGATTTTGAGATTACTGCGGTAACTATCGGTCCGGAAGGCACAGTTGATTTTGGCGCAGGTAACGGTTCGACCGTAAACGTAAGCGCGTCAACAGATATTAAAAATACCGGTAAGCAATCCCTGAAAGTAGATTTTGAAGCAGGTAACGGCGGTTATATTTATGTAGCCAAAGGCACAGGCCTGGATGCCAGGAATGCCAGCTGGAGCATTAATCCGGAAGATATCCAGTGGGTAGAGTATCAGGGGTTTTCTTTTTATATGTATGGCACGGATTCCAAGGCTAGGCTAGCTTTTGATATAAAAGACAACGGCAATGAGTTATGGCGTTTTGTTGTCGCGGATGATTTTAAGGGCTGGAAAAAGATCGTCTGTAATTTTGATAAGTTCATGGTGCGCGATGACTGGCAGCCGGATACCGCCGATAAAAACGCAAAAATAGATTTTCCGATTAAAATATTCCAGTTTGAGCCTTTAGCCGAATCAAAAGGCACCCTTTATTTTGACACCGTGGAACTGGTAAAGAAATAATGCATAAGCAGGATTCAAGAAACTTAAAAAAACGCTACCTCATCTGGTTTTATAAGACCACTAAGGAAGCGCTGGATAAGATTGAGCGCAAGTTTACTCAAAGCGACATCGACCGCTTTATCCTTAAGGAGCTAAAGAAAGCGGACAAGGAAAAAACAATTGAACCCTTCATCGCGCAATTTGAGGATTATATCCACAAGAAAGAGCAGGATGGCTTTAATCTGAAGTTTGAAAATAAAAAGCCCAAAGCTCACTATGTATTCCTCGTTTTAAAACTGCAGGCGATTGAGAAGGCAATCGCTAGAGAATTAGGTAAAAAAGCGCTGGAAGAAATAAAACTTCTTTATGAGATAGAGATGACTGAACGCATCTTAAGGAGCACCGAACATTAAATGATTATTGACAGCCATAGCCACTGGTTACCAGAAGAAATTATAGCTAACGCCCATTTTTTCCCTAAAAGCTGGGGTGAGATTGAGAGCCAGATTAAGGCCATGGATGAAGCGGGCATTGCTAAGGCGATTTTATCCTATCCTACAACGGATGCGCATCTGAAATTAGGAAGCATATCGCTGGTCGCGGAGATGTTTAATGATAATGTAGGGAAAATCCTTAAAAGATATCCGGATAGATTTATCGGCGCGGCGATTCTGCCTATAGATAATGCCCAGGATATGCAGGATGAAGCCAGGCGGGCGGTAGAGAAGTTTGGGTTTAAGGCGCTCTCGCTGGCCAGCAGCTTTAACGGGATGTATCTGGATAATAAGATATTCTTACCTATATTTAAGCTGGCGCAGGATAAGAATATACCGATTTTTGTGCACTCCCAGATTATTAAGCCTATCGGTATTGAACGCGTAGAAGATCCCTTGCTTACTCCTGTTATTGAATATGTCTTTGATACGACAATCTGCATCGGTAAGCTCTTAATGTCGGATATCCTGCGCGATTATCGAACGAAGTTTATCTTTGGCCATTTTGGCGGGGTTATCCCGTTCCTGGCGAATAGATTTGACGCGACCTATCAAATGCTCCGGGGGATCAATTTTGTTAAGGACTTAAAAGCCAAACCTACGGAATTATTAAAGAATATTTATGTGGATACCAGCGGTGATACGACCAAAGCGAATTTTCAGGCAGCGCTGGAATTATTTGGCCCCAAGCATATTTTATGGGGGAGCGACTGGCCAGCCAAGCGCGACATCGCCTCCGGCATCCAAGCAGTTAGAGATTTAGATATATCCGAAGAAGATAGGAATAATATTTTAGGTAACAATTTAGCCCAAATTTTAGCTCTTTAACAGTTTTGTGTCTGGCTTGTCTTGTTTCTCGCAGGAACGCACGATTTTCCCCAGCGTGGAAAATCGCGCTCGGCTCCTCGGCCTTCGCTCTGCCGATACATTTATTGGGGGCAACCTTGCCCGCTCCGGCCTGCGGACGCCCTGCTCCGAAACAAGCCAACCCATCCACAAAATAGTTTTAATACAACGATGAGAGATGAAATTATAAAAACTTGATCTGTTTTTGAATGAACACAGTCCTTTAGATAAGGAATGTTGTGTTGTTTATTTAAAGTATTAGGGACCGTTTCCCTATATTTTAGTGGGTGGCGAGCGAAAGGGGCTGTGCGCGGGTGACACTGAAGAGGGGCATCCCGTTCCGAGGACGACACTTCGCCCGCAGGAATGGGGAGACTTCAGTGGCAGGACCCGCTGCATAGAGCGAGCAGCAAGACGCTAAAGGAGGAGAGAATGGCCGACAATCCAGTAGTTAAAAAGGAAGATGCGGGGTTTGGGATTTCAAATACTGCTTTCGAGTTGATCATATTGGCTGTTATTCTCACCTTTGTATTTATAATTTCGTTTTTCTTTAATGTATTTGGGTTCCTGGTAAGATTCTTTGAGGGAAACTCTGCTGCCCTGAATTTTGTCGATGAAATTATTGTGGCCCTTCTGATTTTAAGCATCGGATTTGCCCTCATCTCCTGGCGCAGATTGCGGGAGTTGAAAAAAGAAACTGCCGAGCGCATGAGGTTACAGGCAAAAATTATTGAGGATTACGAAATAAAATTAGAAACGGAGAAAATAATCTGCAAAGGCCTGCATTGCGACATTGAAGAGTATAGGAAGATGGAGAAAGATATTTTATCCAGGAGGCGGGAAACGCGGCAGCAAAATCAAGAGAATACGTCAGATATTCAATAAACAAGGAGAATTTACATGCAGATGATTAAAGATATGCATCTTACGGGTAAAGATTTGACCGAGATGGTGCAGCTCAGGCCGCAGGACGTGGGCAAATACGCCATTGTCCCCGGCCCAAAGGACAGGCTGGAATTTTTGCTCAAGAAGATTGAGAATCCCGTGCGCAATTTTTCCTTTATGGAATATACGATGTTCACTGGCACCTATCAGGGCATAAGAATCAGCGCGATTAACGGCGGCAGGTTTTCAACCGATACCTCCATCACTACCGAAGTAATGTGTAACGCAAAGATAGAAAATATTATCCGTGTGGGTACGGCTGGCTCTTTGGATGAAAATATAAAAGTAGGGGATCTATTCGTAGTGGATGAGGTGCTCCGCGGAGACGGGGTTACGCCTTATTACGTGGGTAAGGATTTCAAGACTGTCGCGGACAAAAAAATTTCCGATACGCTCTATGAAGTCGGTAAAAGCATGGGGCTGAATATCCATCGCGGCCTTGCCTGGACCACGGATGCGCTCCTGCGCGAGACGCGGGAAATTATTGAGGCCAAACGCAAAGAAGGCGCTCAGGTCGTAGATATGGTATCTTCTGCCCTGTTGACCATTGCCCAGACTTATAATATTAAAGCCGGCTCAATTTTAGCGATCAGCGATAATGTCATCACCGGGGAGATGGGCTTTATGAATCCACTGTATTATATGGCGGAATCAAACCTGCTGGCGATTGCCTTAGAAACAGTTAAAAAACTGGAAGGAAAATGAGTCTTTCTCCGTTATTCTGGCCAATTCAGCTTAAGTCCAAGGTGATTTACATTTTAGACGAGACGCTTCTGCCGCGTAAACTTTCTTATATAAAAGCCAGGAATTACGAGGAGGCTTGCCGTGCGATAAAAGAGATGAAGACGCGCGCCGTTGGCCAGGTACTCCTGGTGATGTATATTTTCCTGCAGTTGCTTAAACAGGGAAAGCGAAAAGACTTGATTAAGGCCGCTCAAGCCATAAACGCGACCCGGCCGACGCTATCTTTTAAATCTTTGACGGATATAGTTTTGGGCTGGGCTAAAAAAGGCGCGCCCTTAGAGAAATGTATCTTGGGATTTTTAGAAGGATTAAAATACAGCCGGATTAAGCAGGCAGAAGAGGTAAGTAAATTAATCCGAGACGGGGATGTCATATTAACCCATTGCAATATCAGCGGTTTAATGCCGCTAATCGGGGAATTTTGCCGTCAACAAAATAAAAAAGTAAGTTTCTTTACCACCGAAACACGGCCGTATCTGCAGGGCTCGCGCCTGACTGCCTGGGAGTTAAAGCGCGCCGGGTTCGATGTGACTATAATTACCGACAATATGGTGGCTGCGGTAATGTCGCTGGGTAAAGTCAATAAAGTTATTGTTGGCGCAGACCATTTGGCCAAAAACGGCGATATCGCCAATAAAATCGGTACTTACGGCATTGCCGTATTAGCCAGGCATTTTAAACTACCTTTTTATGTTCTATGCCCGCCGGCTTCGCACTTAAAAAGCGGCCGGGAGATTAAGATTGAAATGCGGCCGGATAAAGAGATACTGGAATACCAGGGCCTGCGCCTGGCACCCCAAGGCGTAAAAGGGTATTATCCGGCATTCGATGTCACCCCGGCCGGATTGATTACTAAACATATTTATATGGAGATAAAAAGATGATTTTTTGTAAAGAGAGGGCGTTAAAAAAAGAGATGATTAAAATAGGCCAGCGGATTTATCAAACTGGCCTGGCCGTAGCTAAGTCCGGAAATATAAGCGTTCGGCTTGGCGCCGAAAATATACTCATTACGGCCACCGGGACATCTTTAGGCAATCTAAAATACAGGGATATTGTAAAGGTAAATTTAGATACCGGTAAATCCTGCGGAAAAATCCAACCGAGTTCAGAACTTTCGTTGCATAACCTGGTCTATAAAAATTTTAATGCCCGGGTCGTAGTTCATTGCCATCCGCCTTTAATCAACGGATATTTTGCGGTTACCTCTGACCTGAAGGCCTTAACTTTTGAGACTAAGTTTTATCTGGGTAATGTGCCGGTTATCGGGCAAGAGACTCCTACGGTAACTCAGCCCGGGCCGGTTATTGAGGCCTTAAGAACCAATAGCTTGGTGGTACTCAAGAACCACGGGACAGTAGCTATCGCTGATAAATTTTCTGACGCCTTAAATATTACCGAGGCCCTGGAAGAAGCAGTACGTACGATAGCCGTAGCGAAAATATTTAAACAAGATATTCTCGATGAGTTGGATAAAACCATAAAACAGGACTTAACCGCTAATGTCGCTCTCCCTATGTTTTCTAAAGAGCATATCCAGGCCATCGTGGACCTGGTAAATAAAGATGAGTTTATCGCCTCTAAAGGAAAAGAGCTGGATTTAACCGTGAAGCTGGCCATAAAACTTGACGGAACAGATAAGGCCTACAGATTCAATTTTGAAAAAGGCAGAATCGTAAAATTGGATTTTGATGTCGATGCACCGTTTGTTATTTCTGCACCGGCCAACTCCTGGGAGCAGGTCTTTTTAGGTAAATTAGATTCATTTGTGGCGGTGACGCAGGGTAAAATGAAGCTGGACGGCCAATTAGGCCAGCTTTCCAAATGGTATGTTCCTTTTACCCGGTTATTCGCCTTATTTAAGGAAGTGAGGATAAAATGATCCCGCTCTATCCGCTATATATAAATGGAAAATTTATGGAAACCAAGGATAGGCAGAATATCCTTAATCCTTCAACCGGAAAAGTAATTGCCGAAGCCTCGATTGCCTCCTTAAAAGAGGTAGAACTTGCGCTGAGCAGCGCGCGCTTTGCTTTTGATAAAGGAGACTGGCCGAAGTTAGCCTTATCCGAGCGCAGGAGCCTTATTTTAAAGGTCGCCCGTGGGATTTTAGATAACGCGGGAGAATTAGCGGCCCTGGAAAGCGCAAATACCGGTAAGCCCATTAAAGAAACTACTTTTATGGATATTCCTTCGGCGGCCAAGACATTTGAATATATTGCCGGCAGTTTTGAAAGTTTTTTGAACAGTGAAATTGTAAATGTCCCGGAAGGCAGCCAAGCAGCTTTAAGGCGCGAGCCAAGGGGAGTCGTAGTTTTAATTGTCCCCTGGAATTATCCGTTTTTAATTGCCTCCTGGAAATTAGCTTTTGCCCTGGCCGCAGGCAATAGCGTGATCTTAAAGCCTTCCAGCCTGACTCCGTTAACTACCCTTAAATTAGCCGGAATTATTCACGACGCGGGTTTGCCTGCCGGAGCCGTGAATATCATCAATGCCAGCGGCCCAAAAGTGGGTGAAGCGCTTTGTACCGATAAAAGGGTGGATATGCTTTCTTTTACCGGAAGTAATGAAGTGGGCAGGCAGATTTTAGAATACTCATCCCAGAACGTTAAAAAATCCATTATGGAGCTGGGTGGAAAAAGCGCAAGTTTAATTTTTGGCGATGTGGATGTTGATACGGCGGTAAACAGCGCGCTCTGCTCGGCATTCTTAAACCAGGGCCAGATGTGCACGGCGATGTCGCGCATATTTGTTCAGGATAGCCTATATGATAGGTTTGTGGCCAGTTTCGTAAAAAAAGCCAAAGTCTTAAAACTCGGCCCTTCCGATAATCCTGAAACGCAGATGGGCCCCTTAATCAGCGATAGCCAGCGCAAAAAAGTCATTGCCTATATAGAAAAAGCCAGGACCGAGGGAGCAAAAGTGCTTTGCGGAGGTAAAATCCCGTCAGGAGCGGAACTAAAGAACGGTTATTTTTTTGAGCCTACGGTTATTGCCGAAGTCAAGCCGCAGATGCATATATTTAGAGAAGAGGTATTCGGTCCGGTAGTTCTGATCGGTAAGTTTACCGATGCCGACTCAGCCGTAGAGTTAGCCAATTTTAGCGATTTTGGCCTGGCTTCTTGTATCTGGTCTAAAGATATCCCCTTTGCCGAGCAGTTAGCTAAGCAGCTTAATAGCGGGACCGTTTGGATCAATACCTACGGCATGTTTTATCACCAGCTTCCCTATGGAGGATTTAAGCAAAGCGGCTTCGGTAAGGAATTAGGCCAAGCTGGATTTCTTGAATATACCCGGATTAAAAATATAATCACCGACCAATCGGCCGAAGGCAGGCCCCTGGTTAATTACTGGTACGGTTTCTAAAATAAAATGAAGATTCTTCTCTCTATATGGTTCTGGCTGGCCAGCACAATGATTACGATAATTTTATTTTTTGTCGTGTTTTTTATTGTCGTAGCTACCTTCCCTTTTGATAAAAAGAGGAAACTCGCCCATGCGCAATGTTTCTGGTGGTCGAATTGCGTTATCCGATTGAATCCTTACTGGAAATTACGCGTTGAGGGCCGGGAAAATATTGACCGTAATAAAACCTACGTGATTATTGCCAATCATCAGAGCTTAGCCGACATAGCCGTGTTGTATAAAACCCATATGCAGTTTAAATGGGTTTCCAAAGAGAGCCTTTTTAAGGTTCCTTTTATCGGATGGTGCCTGGCGCTGACTAAGCATATAAGGTTAGAAAGGGGAGATTTTTCCAGCATTAAGAAGTTATACCGCCAAGCCGGCGGATGGTTAAGAAGGGATATATCGGTATTATTCTTCCCCGAAGGCACCCGCAGCGACAGCGACACCATGAATGTCTTCCAAAACGGCGCCTTTAAATTAGCTATAAAAGAAAAAAAGCCTATACTCCCTATTTGCATCCGGGGGACGCGCGAGGCGATTCCTAAGGGCAGCTGGATATTTAGTACAAAAGTTTGCGTAACTCTGAAAGTGCTTCCTGCCCTGGACACCAGTTCATTGAGCCCGGGAGATTTTGGGGCCTTAAGGGATACGGTTTTCGCCAGGATTACCAGTGCCTAGCCATGAAAAGCAGGGTCTATTTTATCAAGGTCAGCGAAGCTGATTCTATATCGGCTGTGCAGGATAAGCTCCTGCGCCTTTTAAATAAGAGCAACCTGTTTGCTTTTATCAAGCCCTTTGATTCAGTCGCCGTAAAGCTGCATTTTGGCGAAGAGGGAAATACCGGTTTTGTCCGGCCGGAATACCTTAAGGTTATCTGCGCTAAAGTTAAAGAAAAAGCAGCTCTGCCTTTTTTATCCGATACCAATACGCTCTACAAAGGTTCGCGTACTAATTCCAAGGATCATCTTAAGCTCGCCTATAAACATGGTTTTACTCCCGCAAATGTAGGCGCGGAGGTGGTCATTCCCGATGAGCGGGACAAGGCGCAAATCCGGGAAGTCAGCCTGAATCAGAAGTTTGTCAAAAATGCGCAAGTTCTGTCGGTCTACCTGGAGGCTCAAGCCTTGGTGGGCGTCGCGCATTTTAAAGGGCATATTATGACCGGTTTTGGAGGGGCGTTGAAAAATATCGGCATGGGCAGCGCTACACGTCAGGGTAAGCTTGAGCAGCATTCCAATATCGCGCCTATTGTTTATGCGGATAATTGCGTAGGCTGTGCGGCCTGCGTCGAGGTTTGTCCGGTTAAGGCTATCAGTATTAAAGATAAAAAGTCCTGTATTGATAATGCCAAGTGCATCGGCTGCGCCACCTGTATAGCCGTTTGTAATTACCGGGCTATTGATGTTTGCTGGGATTCCGGTGGAGACTTAATCCAGGAGAAGATGGTTGAATACGCAAAAGCAATTCTGGAGAGTAAAAAGAAAAAGAGCGCTTTTCTGAATTTTTGCATTAAAGTTACCCAGGAATGCGATTGCCTGGCCCAGGATGACCCGCGCATTGTCCCGGATATCGGCATATTCGCTTCGCTTGACCCGGTGAGTATTGATAAGGCCTGCCTGGATATGGTCAATAAGGCGGCCGGAAAAGATATCTTCAGGGAACTCCATCCCCGGAGGGACGGGGCCAAGCAACTTGAACATGCCGCAAGCCTGGGCCTGGGCAGTTTGGAATACGAATTATTAGTGGTATAATAAGTTATGAATATCTACATACTTTTATTTCAATGCCGGGACCAGCGGGGGGTTGTAGCAAAATTAGCGGATTTTCTTTTTAAGTCCGGGGCAAATATTATTACTGCCGACCAGTATTCTACCGATCCCCGGGGCGGGTATTTCTTTATCCGGCTGGAATTTATAGTTGATGCCGCTTCCCGCAGTAAAAGCGCCTTAGAAAAAGGCCTGGGTATTATTGCCGATAAATTGGGCGCTCGATTTTCTCTTTCTGATAAGCATAAGCCGCTACGCATGGGTATATGCGTTTCTAAGCCCGGCCATTGCCTGGCGGAGATATTGTATCTCTGGAGGGAGCGGGAATTAAACGTAGATATACCTTTTGTTATCAGTAACTTTAAGGGCCACCGGAAATTTGTAGGGCAATACAGAATCCCCTTTTATTTTATTCCGGCAACCAAAAGTAACCGCCGGGAAAATGCGCTATTAAAGGTTGTTGCCAAAAGCACTGATTTTCTGGTACTCAGCCGTTATATGCTCGTCCTTTCTAAAAAATTTCTCAGTGCGTATAGGAAAGATATTATCAATATCCATCATGGATTTTTACCCTCGTTTAAAGGGAGCAGCCCGTATAAGCAGGCATTCTCTAGCGGCGTAAAAGTAATCGGGGCGACCTGCCATTTCGTGACGGAAAAGCTAGACGACGGGCCGATTATCACTCAGGCGGTAGAACATATTTCGCATAAAGATGGCCTGGGGGATTTGGTGCGTAAAGGTAGAAATTTAGAAAAGAGGGCTTTAAGCGATGCCCTGCGCGCGTATGTAGACTATCGTGTCATCAGGCACGATAATAAGACCATAGTTTTTTAATTAGGAGGAAAAGTGAAGAAGATAAATAAGATTATGCTCTGGTTCCTTATTATATTTTTTAGTATTTTTATCCTCGTCAATATCGCTGTTTCCCTCTTCGCTAAGCCAATACTGATTAAACAGCTGGAGAAGAATTTAAAACTTCATACCAGCCTGGGCAGTATAAGCGTAGGCTTGCCTTTCTCGATCAATTTAAATAACCTTGAAATCGGGGATTTGTTCAGGGCTGACCAAGTATCCGTTACTCCCAATGTATTTGGTTTTTTTGCCGGTAAGATTATCCTTAGCAATATGACCCTGGTGAACCCGGTGATTAAGCTGGAGCAGGCTAGCGACGGAAGCCTCTCCCTGCCTAAGCCAGAGTCAAAAGATAAACAAGGACAAAAACAAGGACAAAAACAAAAACCGGCACCGATTTATTTAACCAGCCTGATAATAAAAAATGGCAAGTTTACTTTTATAGATAGAAAAATAGACCCCACTGGCTATAAGATTATCCTGGGTAGGATAAATGCTAATATTGCCAAAATTATGCTTCCCCCGTCTTCACTTAAGACGAATTTCAATGTCGTGTTGGATTTTCTGAACCCTGATACGCAGAAACTGGGGGGCCTGAATTTTTCCGGCTGGATTGATTTCGGGCCTAAAGACATGGACGGTGTTTTAAGCATAAAAGACCTGGATTTGACTTATTTTTCCCCCTATTACGGAAATTTTATCTCTAGCAAGAAACTCCTTTCCGCCAGGCTTAACATCAGCGCTCTTTTTAAGTCTAAAAATAATGCTTTAGACATCGCGACAAACTTCCGGCTCTCGGATTTAACCTACGCTCCTCAGGAAGAACAACCGGAAGGCGAGCTCCCCGAGTTTAACTTAGCGCAGAACGCCCTGGATTTATTCACCGATGAGCACGGCAACTTAATATTGGATTTTAATATTAGCACGAAACTGGACAATCCTAATATTACCATCGGGGAGCTGGAGAAAATTATCTTAAAAGCCGCGGCTAAAAATCTCTCCAGACAGTCGCCGGAGACGTTGATTAAAAAAGTCAGCGATAATATCGAACAGTTTAAGGCCATCGGTAAAAACTTAGAAAGTATATTTAAGGGAGAATGATTGATGCCTAAGCCCAAGAGCCTCCAGAATATTGAAGAGAAAATGTCCGGCCTCGACGCAGGGTCCTTGCGTTACCATGTGCTGGAGAGCGCTAAAAATTTTAAAACCTCCTGGGTTGAATTAGGTCGCTCGCTCTATTCAGTATGGAAAGATAAGCTGTATAAGGAATGGGGCTTTAGCACATTTGATGCCTATACCGCTAAAGAAATCGGGATTAAAAAACCTACGGCGATGAAGCTCCTGCGGTCGTATTATTTTCTGGAGAAGGAGGAACCGGTATATTTAAAAGATGATTATATTGAGTCAGCTGATACCGCTAAGGTTCCCGGCTATGAAGCGGTGGATTTGCTGCGCCAGGCAAAAGGTAAGAAGACGCTGGATTCCGGGGATTATGCAAAACTGAAAAAAGAGATTTTTGAAGACGGTAAAGACGTACAGCAGTTAAAGCGCGATCTAACCTCGCTTATCAGGCAAAGAGAGGAACTTGAGCCTGAAGAGGCATATAGGAAAAGACGGATAGCTACATTAAAAAGATTTATCGGCAGCCTTAAGGCGCTAAAACAGGAAGCGGAAATATCCAAACTGCTTCCCGCCCCGCTTATTCAAGAAGCCCAGGAATTAATCAAAAAGATAGAAGAGCAGATTAGCTAGGATGAATATAATTGAGATATTAGATAAAAGGGCAAAAGATACTCCGGATAAACCCGCGGTTATATTCAGGGAGCAGGCCATTTCGTTCCTTAGGCTTAGCGATAGCTCATCCCGCCTGGCCGCTAGCCTTAAGGGATTAGGCGTAAATAAAGGCGACAAGGTAGCGCTATATTTACCCAGTTGGCCGGAGTATATCTTTAGTTACCTGGCGATCTGGCGCATAGGCGCGACCGCGGTGCCGTTAGATTTTATGCTTACCGAAGATGAATTAGTATCTTGCCTGGAGCATGCTGAGGCTAAAATTTTAATCGCTAAGCCCAAGGCCAATCTTTCTTTGGAAGCGCTTAGAAAAAGATGCCCGGCTTTAAAAGAGATAATTGCCTGCCAGGATAAAATTGATGGGTGCCTGTCTTTTGGTGAATGCGTGGAGAAAAATCCGGCCGGCGGCTTAGAAGCGCAAATAGAGGATAAAGACTGCGCGATTATTTTTTATACCTCGGGGACAACCGGCAGGCCCAAGGGTGTATTAATAAATTACCTGCAGTTGGGAGCGCCCCCTAAATCCATGGAGTTTTTTGTCAATTCTGACTTAAGCGAAAAAGATACGACTCTCTGCGCCCTGCCGTTTTCACACCTTGGCGGGCTGATCTATATCCAAAACACCATTGTTTTTGGTTTAAGGCTGGTTTTGATGGAGCGTTTTATTCCGTCAGAATTTTTAAAGAATATCCAGAACCATAGGGTAAACTTTTTTTGGATTGTCCCTTCCATGTATTACGCGCTCCTGCAGCTAAAAGAATTTGAAACTTTTGACTTATCCAGTTTGCGCTGGATAGTCACCTTTGGCGCTTCCAGTTCTCCCGAGGCCCTGCGTAGGTTCCAGCGGTATTGCCCTAAGGCGCACCTGTTGAACGGCTGGGGTTTGACTGAAACTAATGCGCCGAGTGTGGTTTTACCGATGGGCTCAAAGAAACTGGAAAGCGTAGGCAGGCCTGCTCCGTGGATAGAGGTAAAGATATTCGATGATCAGGCTAAGGAGACCAAGCCCGGAGCTATCGGCGAGATTTGCGTAAAAAGCTGGGTAGTTACCGATGGATATTATAAAGACGCGGCCTTAACCCGGCAAGTCCTAAAAGACGGTTGGTTTCATACGGGCGATCTGGGGAAATTTGATAGTGAGGGAGATCTCTATATCGTGGGTAGAAAAAAAGAAATGATCAAGGTCGCCGGAGAGATCGTTTTTGAGCCGGAGATAGAGGCAGTTATCCATACGCATCCTGACGTAGCGGAAGTGGCGGTAGTCGGGGTTACGGATCAAATGAGAGGGGAAGTCCCCAAGGCCTGGGTAGTCTTAAAAGAGGGTAAGGCCTTAAGAGAAGAAGACCTGCGCTATTTTTTACGCGAACACCTGGCGCATTTTAAAATCCCGCATTATTTTGAATTTAAAGACATGCTTCCCAAGAACCGCACCGGAAAGATCGACAAAGAGCGGCTCAGGGCAAGGCCTATCTAAAACCACGCTCTCCAGGAACGAAGCAATTGTAATAATTTCTGAAAGATGTATAATAAATAGGGAAATAATAAATTAAGCGGCCTGGATAGGATAGCGCTTTAATTGTCAGGGTAAGAGGAGTCAATTGTGAATAATTATTTATATTCAGGGATTTTATTAATTTGCGCTTATGGCGTTGGTTGGTTGTTTTATTTGGTTGTTGTAATTTTGCTCAGGCGCTGGGGGCACACCGTATCTTTAAAAAATTTTAATATTAGTTTAGGGCCGTTTAAACGCCCTTTACGTTTCTTGATCCCTATTCTGTGTATTTTAACGGTTATCCCCTCTTTGCGGTTGACGGAAAAAGAACGCTTATTAATGAGTTATCTTACCCATGCCATTTTTATCGCTTTAGCCGGTTGGGCAGCCATAAAAATCGTCCATATCCTGAGGGATGCAATTCTGGACCGTTATGATATACAGGTACGGGACAATGCGCGGGCCCGGGGGATACACACGCAGATGCGCATGCTCGCCAATATTATCAACGCGGTTATAGTTTTGTTAACTATTTCTTTCATCCTGATTAGAATTCCGGGAGCCGGGCATATAGGAGTAAGTATTCTGGCTTCTGCAGGGATTGCCGGTATAGTTATAGGTTTTGCCGCCCAGAAGGCGCTGGGGAACCTTATTGCCGGAATTCAGATAGCCATTGCCCAGCCAGTCAGGCTGGATGATGTAGTCATCGTCGAAAATGAATGGGGCTGGATCGAAGAGATCAGCCTTACTTTTGCCGTGGTGCGTATCTGGGACTTGCGCCGGATGGTAGTCCCGATATCCTATTTTCTGGAAAAACCATTCCAAAACTGGACTCGCACGAATGCCGACCTCTTGGGGACGGTCTTTATTTACGTCGATTATAACATACCGGTTAAGGAAATCCGTGATGAATTGTTGCGCATTCTTAAAGAGAGCCCTTTATGGGACAAGAAGGTCAGCGTATTGCAGGTTACTAATATGACTGAAAAGACGGTGGAATTGCGGGCGCTAATGAGTGCCGCGGATTCTTCGTCTTTATGGGACCTGCGCTGCGAAGTGAGAGAAAAGCTTCTTGAGTTTTTACAAACCCGTTTCCCGGAGTGTCTGCCCAGGGTACGCATTGAAGGAGATAAACTATGAAAAGATTACTCTTATTCATTTTACCTATCCTTATTATCGTCGCCGTAGTGTTCACGGTATCGGGAATAATGCAGGCGCGCTTTACCGAGGACAAGTTAATGGACGACCTGCAGAGAAAGGCTAAAGCTGTTAACGAGAGCCTGGAGGTCTCGGCAAGGTATATTCTTATAAATAATGACTTAAGATCAGCTAAACGTTTAGTGGAGGGTTTTCAGAGAAGAGAGAGGCTGCAGGGTTGCGCCATTTATGATAAAGAGGGTAATATCTTCGCGATTACGCAAAAGTTTGCCGGTTGGAAGGATAAGGACAAGCCTTATCTCAAGGATATACTGGCCAAAAGAGTTCCCCGCGGAGGTTTAGAAAATTTTCAAGAATATTCCGTATATAGTTATATTATTCCCGTTACGGATGATGAAAATAATGTATTAGGGATGGTGGAGGTTATTTACGATACTTCTTATGTCTTTACGACGCTGGCTGCGCTCTGGAAAAAATTAAGCGTATCCCTGATTATTTTATTGATACTTATACTTTTAACCATGCTTTTGATACAGAGGCAGATATTTACTTTGCCCGTGCGCAGACTTACTCAATGGTTTACTCATTTTCAAAAAGGAGAGACCGAAAAGTTAAAACCTTTTGAAGAAAAGGGAGAGTTCGGAAAGCTAATCAGCGAGGTCGAACAGGTCGCCTTAGGCTTAAGAGTCGCGCGCAAGGTCGTTACCGAAGAAGCACATGTCCGTATTAAAGAGGAATTATGGACAGAAGATAAACTAAGAGACCTTATCCACGCTAAATTAGGAGAAAATGCTTTTTTTGTTGTATCCAACCGAGAACCCTATATGCATGTTATGGGTGACATAACCGGTACGCCTAAATGCATCCGGCCGGCAAGTGGCGTTGTTACTGCGATAGACCCAATACTGCGTGCTTGCGGGGGTACATGGGTTGGCCATGGCAGTGGTAACGCGGACAGAAAGTTTGTAAATTCCAAGAATAAGCTCGGCGTGCCTCCCGGAGATAACCGCTATATTCTTAAAAGAGTATGGTTAACCAAAGAAGAAGAGGACGGGTACTACTATGGTTTTGCCAATGAAGGATTATGGCCTTTGTGCCATATGACGCATACAAGGCCGATATTCCGGGGAAGCGATTGGCAGATGTATAAGAAAGTTAACCAGAAATTTGCCGATAGCATTTTAGAAGAGCTCCCGGCAAAAAATCCGTTTATTTTTATCCAAGATTACCACTTTACTCTGCTTCCTAATATGATTAAAGAAAAAAGGCCGGATGCGACAATAGCTTTATTCTGGCATATTCCCTGGCCAAATCCGGAAGTTTTCGCGATATGCCCCTATTATCATGAGATTTTAGACGGCATGCTTGGATGCGATCTCATTGGTTTTCATGTCCAATTTAATTGCAATAATTTTCTTGATACTGCTAACCGGTTGACCGAATGCCGCGTGGATACCGAAAAATTCAGCGTGGTGAAGCAGGATAGAGAGACGTTTATCAGGGCATTTCCTATCAGCGTGGGAGGGCCTCTGCCCGCAGGCCCGACTCCTCTTGAGATAGGCGAGATAGCTAAGATTAAGGAGGAGTTTAAGCTTGAGGATAAGATAGTCTGCGTAAGCGTCGAAAGAATTGACTATACCAAAGGTATAGTTGAGCGCATTATGGCAATAGATAGGTTCCTTGAGAAATACCCCCAATATCAAGGTAAGCTCGTATTTATTCAGTTAGCCGCCCCCAGCCGTACGCATATTAAGCGTTACCATGAGCTTATCTCTGAAATAGATGAATTGGTTGAGAAAACTAATTGGAAATATTCAGACGGCGACTGGAAGCCGATAATCTACTTAAAGCGCTATTTTTCACCGGAAGAGATAAAACCTTATTACTCCATCGGGGACCTTTGTATAGTAAGCTCTCTCCATGACGGGATGAACCTCGTGGCTAAAGAATACGTTGTTTCAAATACAGTTTCCGGCGGAGCGTTGATTTTAAGCAAATTCACGGGAGCAGCCCGGGAATTAACGGATGCCGTGTTAATCAACCCTTACTCTATAGAGGAATTTGCCGAAGCGATTAAGTTTACCATTGAGATGCCTAAAGCGGAAAAAATCAAACGTATGGAAAATATGCGCAGGGTTGTCTCGGAAAATAATATTTATAAATGGGCAGGGAATATTATTACGGAATTGGTTGCTCTTAAAAAGAGTTAAGGTACGGGACAAAACAATGGTTCATCTTTTTAAAAAGTTGGACAAACTAAAAAACAAACTAAAAAAAAAGTTTTTGTTCATTTTTCTGGATTTCGACGGTACGCTGGCGCCTATCACCAAGACTCCGGTTAAAGCGGATATGCCCGAAGAAACAAGAAAGATACTCCAGGGTCTATCAAAAAAATCGTCCTGTAAAATAGCCGTTATAAGCGGTAGATCGCTGGAAGACGTCAAGAACAAGTTTACCGGTTTAAGCAATATTATTTATTCGGGTAACCACGGCTTGGAAATAGAAGGACCAAAAATTAAATTCTCCCCTTTGATTTCTTCGGGGTACAAGTCAGCTATCAAGGCCATAAAGAATACTTTACAAAATAAACTTCTTCCGATCAAAGGTATCCTGCTTGAAGATAAGGGCTTTTCTCTAAGCCTGCATTATCGCCTGGTAGATGATAAACAGGTTGCCCTGGCTAAGACAATCTTCCACGAAACAGTAATAAAATACGTTGGCGGAGGCAGGATTAAGGTAAGGGCAGGCAAGAAAGTATTAGAAGTCAGGCCTGCTTCGGAATGGGATAAGGGTAAAGTTGTCCTGTGGCTATTGGCGAGGCAGAAGTTTGCCAAAGACGGAAGCAAAATTTTGCCTATTTATATCGGAGATGATCTTACGGATGAAGATGCCTTTAAGGCGTTAAAGCGCATAGGAATCACTGTTTTTGTAGGTAGACCGGTTAGATCATCCAACGCTAAGTATTATTTAGAGGATACCAGCGAGGTAACAAAGCTACTAAGGCATATTTTGGAGATCCACAGCGAAAACAAGTAATGAAAAATATAGCTAAAGCCCAAGAACCTTTCAAGTTTTGTACCAGATTACACTTATCGGAGCTGACCGGATTACGGGCCACTACCTTAGGCCAGCTTTTGGACCTTATTAAGGAAGTGCCGGGCTCATGCATTTATCACCATACCCATAGGTTCCTGCAGCAGCACCAGTATCTTTCGCCAGAACCGCCTAACGACTTTGCTTATTGGGTGGCCGATATTCTCGGTGAAGATGAACTCGGAGAAAGATTGGTTAGTATCGATACCATGCAATATTCGACTATCCGGGATTTGCGGGTAAAAATTGCCTCGACCATTGAAGACTATTTAAATGATAACCCGCTGGCTAAAATGAGATTTGCCCGTTCAGGGGAAGAATTTCATTTTATTAAGTCGGTAAGCTTTATTCTGCCGACAGCCTATGTCGTCTATGATTTAAAGGAATTCGTAGAGGTTTTAAAGAAAATTACCATTGATTCTATTTATTTTCATATTTTTGAGGCGCGCTTAAGGCTTGAAAAACCAACCAACGACTTTTCATTTTGGATAGAACATTCCCTGGGAGACAAGGAGCTAGCGTATGAAATTTCCCGTTTTGATCCCTATACAAGCACTTTGGAAGATTTGAGAAAAAAGATTGTTCAAATAATCGCAAGAAGAATAGCATAATAAAATGGCCAAGATAGAGGAATATATCCCCTTAGTAGGGCAGTCCGTTATTGATGATTTGAGTCTGCTTAGCGAAAGATTGAAGGGGAAGGTTATCCAGCATATAAATTCTACGCCTGTGGGAGGCGGGGTAGCGGAGATATTAAACCGCATGGTGCCGTTATTAAGGGAGTTAGGCGTAGATACAAAATGGGACGTCATAAAAGGCGGAGAGCAGTTTTTTGCAGTAACCAAGAAGTTTCATAATGCCTTACATGGTAGAGCCGAAGAGATAACTTCAAGAGACTTTGAGGTATTTATGGAAACAAGCCAGCAGAATGTAGAAGGCATTGATACCTACGGAGACATAGTTTTCATTCATGACCCGCAACCAATAGCCCTGGTAAAAAAGAAATCCGCGAATAAATGGCTTTGGCGCTGCCATATTGACGTGTCTAACCCCAATGACAGAATTTGGGGGTTTCTTATGGATTTTATCGTTCAATACGACTCAGCTGTATTTTCTGCCCCGGCTTTTTCCCAGAAGTTACCCATTAGGCAATTTTTAATTTCTCCTTCCATTGATCCCTTAAGCGACAAAAATAAGGAATTACCTCAAGAAACAATAGCCTCGGTCTTGAGAAAATACGATATCAAAAAAGATAAGCCTATTATTACTCAGATCTCCCGTTTTGACCGCCTGAAAGACCCGTTAGGCGTGATTGAGGCGTATCTGCGGGTAAAGAAATATACTGATTGCCAGCTAATTTTGGCCGGCGGTACCGCCGAGGATGACCCGGAGGGATCCAAGGTATTGGAGGAAGTTCAGGAAAGGGCTAAGAACGATCCCGATATCCATATCTTACTGTTATCCCAAAATGATATAGAGATTAATGCGCTGCAGAGGGCTTCGGATATAATTATCCAGAAGTCTATCCGGGAAGGATTCGGTTTAACGGTTGCGGAGGCTTTGTGGAAGGCAAAACCGGTTGTAGCTTCAAATGTCGGGGGTATCCCTTTGCAGATAAAACATAAATATTCAGGCTTATTATGTCATTCTGTCGGGGGAGCGAGTTTCGCTATGAAACAACTTTTGAATAGTCCCGAATACGCCAAAAAGCTAGGTGAGAACGGGAGAGAACATATAAAAAATAATTTTCTGATTACGCGCCATTTAAGAGACTATATGTTATTGTTTCTTTCGTTGTATCATCCGGAAGACATTGTTCGTCTGTGTTAATCTGCCAGCGTAAGGAGCCCGGAAGCGTTTTGTTTCCCGGAAGATTTAGATGGTCGGGCCGCCATCTTGCGTTAAAGCAGGATGGCGTTTTTTGATTATTTTCCGGGAGAATCTAAAATATTGCAGTAGATTAAAAAAGTGGAATAAATAAGAGGCCGTAGGAAGGGAATTAACCAAAGATGAAAAGAAGGTTTGCCGAAGAAACAATTTTACTTATAAGCGTAATAAAATGGGTTTTTCTGGCGACAGTAGTCGGAATAATTGTCGGTTTGTCGACGACTTTATTTTTGAAGCTGCTTGATTGGAGCAGGCTGTTCGGGGTTAACCACTCTTATTATTTTCTTTTATTGCCCGTAGCCTTATTTTTAAGCGCCGCGATAATTAAATACCTGGCCCCTGACGCCGAAGGCCATGGGACTGAAAAGGTCATCGAGGCCGTGCATAAGCGCTCCGGAAAGATCAAGGCAGCAGTTGTCCCGGTTAAACTCGTAGCGACGCTTATAACTCTGGTTGCCGGCGGTTCGGTAGGCAAAGAGGGCCCTTGCGCCCAGATAGGAGGAGGGTTATCCTCGGTATTTGCAGACTTGTTCAGGTTTGGTAATAGGGACCGCAAGAAACTGGTCATTTGCGGCATAAGCGCTGGGTTCGCCGCTGTTTTCGGCACTCCTATAGCCGGCGCTATCTTCGGAGTAGAGGTTCTTTTTATAGGGGGTATCCTGTATGATGTCCTTCTTCCTTCTTTTATTGCCGGGATTATGAGCTATCATATCGCGTCTTCATTAGGGATAACTTATTTTTATCACACCATAAACTTTGTCCCGGTTTTTAGCGAAGCCTTCTTTTTAAAAATCGTGCTTGCCGGGATCTTCTTTGGGTTATGCTCGGCTCTTTTAATCGAGATGCTGAAGTTAGGCAACAGGTTATCAGCCAGGTTGCAGATATCAAAACCGCTTAAAGGGATCGCTGGCGGCCTGGCCCTTGTTGGCCTGGTTTTCATATTCTCAACGCAGTACCTGGGGCTGGGTCTGGGAACAATCCAGTCTTCCCTAGAGGGGATGAAGACGGTTTGGTATGCCTTTATTTTAAAAATCATCTTTACCAGCATCACCTTGAATTTTGGAGGTAGCGGCGGTATTGTCACGCCTATATTCTTTATCGGGGCTACTTCAGGAGGACTGTTCGCTAACTTATTGGGGTTGGATGTGGGTACTTTTGCCGCAGTAGGGCTGGTAGCGGTATTAGCGGGAGCGGCAAATACGCCCATAGCCGCAAGCATAATGGCTGTTGAACTGTTTGGCCCGAAGATAGCGCCTTACGCTACTGTTGCCTGCGTAATCAGTTTCCTTATGACCGGCCATCGTAGCGTATATCCTTCTCAGATCCTTTCCACCAAGAAATCTCCTTCCCTGATGGTAGAAACCGGAGAAGAAATAGAAAAAGTAGAAGCACGGTTCCAACCACGCAACAAGAGCCTGATTGGGGTATTACTCGGTATAGTTAAAAAAATTAAGGATAAAACAAGAAAATAATTTCAGGTTTAAGGTGGCAAAACAATGCCGCCACCATCCGCGGGGCGGCGTTAATAATTATGCAAGATATCAAAGAATTAACCCTTAAAGGTCTGGAGGAGAAACTTCAGGCTTTTGGCGTTCAGGCATATCATGCCCAACAGATATTTACCTGGATTTATAAGAAGGCAACGATTGACTTTGGGCAAATGAGCGATTTGCCTAAAGGCTTAAGAGATAAATTAAAAGATAATTTTTATATTAGCGGTTTAAAAATAGCCCAACGGTTAAAATCCAGCGACGGAACACAAAAACTACTTTTTCAATCTCAGGATACAAATCTTATTGAAGCAGTAATTATCCCGGCTAAAGACAGGGTCACTGCCTGTGTTTCTACTCAGGTGGGCTGTAAATGGGCTTGTAGTTTTTGCGCCAGCGGCCTGAAAGGGTTTAAGCGCAACCTCAGATGTTCGGAAATACTAGACGAAATTTTGTATTTAAAAAAAGAAGCCTTGCCGCTTGCGCTTACGCATCTGGTTTTTATGGGGACAGGTGAGCCGTTGGATAATTATACGCAGGTATTGCCGGCAATAAAAATTATCAATTCCCCTCTCGGGTTTAATATCGGAGCGCGCAGGATTACTCTTTCAACCAGCGGTATAATCCCGGGTATCCAGAAACTGGCCGGGGAAGGCTTGCAGGTGGAGCTATCAGTCTCCCTGCATGCGGCGGATGAGGCCTTAAGGTCCAGGTTTATGCCGGTAAATAAAAAATATCCGTTAAAAGATCTTATTAAGGCCTGTAAGGAATATACCTTTAAGACAAACCGCCAGATAACTTTTGAGTATATTTTGATTAAAGGCGTAAATTCCAGTTTGTCAAACGCTCAAAGCCTAAGCAGGTTGCTGGAAGGTTGGAAGCTGGCCAAAGTGAACCTGATTCCTTCTAATACAATAAGCGGGCTTAAGGTTGAACCGCCTGGCAAAAAGGATATACTATTATTCAAGAACTACCTTGTGCAGCAGGGCATTAAGGTTACTTTACGCAAGGCGCGCGGAGAGGATATTAACGCTGCCTGCGGGCAACTGAGGTTAAACTATGCGCAACAGTAAGAGAAATATTATAATTTTAAGTATTTTTATTATTTTGGGCCTGGTTGTTTTCTTAGTATTGATGAGGGCAAAAAAAGAAATTACAAACAGGAACTCCGGCGGCCGGAGTATTATCTGTTTCGGCGATAGCGTTACTTTCGGGTATGGCGTGAACCCGGGAGAGGATTACCCGACAGCGCTTACTAAACTAATGGGGGCTCCGGCGATTAATGCCGGCGCGGACGGAGATACTTCGGCTCTGGGATTGGAAAGGCTCAAAACAGATATCTTGGATAAAGACCCTTATTTAGTTTTAGTAGAATTTAGCGGAAATGATTTTATCAAGAAAGTGCCTATTGATCAGACAATCAGCAATATTAAAGAGATTATCCGGCAGATCCAGTGCTCGGGTGCAATGACCGCCATAGTTGATGTAAGCGCGGGCTTTTTTATGCGCGAATACCGCCTTAGGCTTGCCGAGCTTGCCCGCCAGACAGGCTCAATCTTTATCCCGGCCGTATTAAACGGCATACTGACCAACCCAAGCATGAAGAGTGATTTTATGCATCCCAATGCTCACGGATACAAGATAGTTGCTCAACGCGTCTATCGCGCAATTAAGCCATATCTTCAGCAACCCTAAAAATAAAAAATGCCGAAGGAGGGAGTTGAACCCACATGGGCTTGCGCCCAACAGCTTTTGAGGCTGCCGCGTATGCCATTTCGCCACTTCGGCAAGAATTTTTTAGGTTGACGTCAGTTATTTTATATTCTAAAATAGCAAAGGTCAATAGATATAATTTAAGGGGCTGTAGCTCAGCTGGGAGAGCACTTGCATGGCATGCAAGGGGTCAGGAGTTCAATCCTCCTCAGCTCCACTTAAATTTTTCTGATAAAGAAAAATTTAAGTGGCACTCAAGCGAGCGTTAAACGGCGCGACAAGCGCCGTAGCGAGCGGAGTGCCTAAAACATATTTATCGCATAAAAGGACGGATATCATCCGTCCTTTTATGGTTAGAAGAGCTATTGACGGTCAACTTCCAGAGAGGTATAATTTAAAGACTATGATTTTAGGCGTGCATGTTTCCGGAGCTGGTAAGATCTACGAAGCGCTTGACCGCGCGCAGGCGTTAAAATGCCAAACCCTGCAGATATTCAGCCGGAACCCGCAGCAATGGCGCACCGCTCCTTTAAGCCCTAAAGATATAGAAGAATTTAAACGCAGGCGTAAAAAGTTCCATATTGATCCGGTTTTTATCCATATTTCTTACTTGATTAATTTGGCCTCGCCTAATCCCAGGCTTTATCAGGGGTCAATCCAGGCCTATATTGATGACATTCAGGAAGCGGATAAATTAAAAGCGGATTATATTGTCACCCATATGGGCAGCCATAAGGAAACTTCTGAAGAAGCTGGGATAGAAAGGCTGACGAGTGCCCTGAATAAGATTTTAGATAAGACCAAGGGGTCCAAGGTAGGGATATTGCTGGAGAATACTTCCGGCAGCGGTTCGTGGCTGGGGTATAAATTTGAGCACCAGAAGGAAATTATCGCTGGCTTAAGAGATAAGACGCGCGTCGGGTTATGCCTGGATACGGCGCATGCTTATTTAGCCGGTTATGACCTGGCCGCAAAAGCCGGCCCGGATAAATTAGTGGACGAGATTGATCGCCTCGTCGGCTTAAAACGGCTAAAATTAATCCATTTAAACGATGCCTACGGGAAATTAGCTTCGCATTATGACCGGCACGACCATATCGGCCAGGGCAGCATAGGGCTAGAAGGGATGAAAAGGATTATCAACCATCCGAAGTTAAAGAATATACCCATGATTTTAGAGACGCCTAAGGATGATGAAAAAAGCGACTCCCTGAATCTGGCTTTAGTGCGGAAATTAAGCAAAAATTAAAACCATGCATTACGACTTTAAAAAAATAGAGAAAAAGTGGCAGAACGCCTGGCAAAAGCATAAGGCTGCCCGCGCGCGAATTAATCCCGCTAAGGAAAAATTCTATCTCTTAGAAATGTTCCCCTACCCGTCGGGGAAAATCCATATGGGGCATGTGCGTAATTATACTATCGGCGACGTAGCCAGCCGTTTTAAAACGCTGGAAGGTTATAATGTCTTGCATCCGATGGGTTTTGATGCTTTTGGCCAGCCTGCGGAAAACGCCGCGATAAAAAATAAGACCAAGCCGGATAACTGGACGCATAAATGTATCCGCCAGATGCAGGATGAATTGAAAAAAATGGGTTTTTCCTACGATTGGGAGCGCGAAATCTCTACCTGCGACAGCTCTTATTATAAATGGAACCAGTGGATATTCTTAAAGATGTTTGAGAGGGGCCTGGCCTATAAAAAGGCCTCTACTGTAAACTGGTGCCCAAGCTGCCAGACTACCTTAGCCAATGAAGAGGTAATTGATGGAGGTTGTTGGCGCTGCCACTCTAAGGTAGAGCAAAAAGATTTAGAGCAATGGTATTTAAAAATAACCGATTATAAAGAGCGGCTTTTGGAAGACCTGGAGCAATTAAATGACTGGCCCGAGCGGGTATTAAACATGCAGGCAAATTGGATCGGAAAAAGCCAGGGGGTGGAGATTTATTTTAAAGTTAAGGTCGCGGGTAAAGTTATCCCGGTTTTTACTACGCGCGTGGACACAATCTTCGGCGCTACTTATATTGTTTTAGCTCCGGAGCATCCCTTGGTTAAAGAGTTGATTAAAGGTAAGTCGCAGGAGAGCGGGGCCTTAAAATTCATTGAAAAAGTTTCCCGGGAGAGTAAAGTTGTGCGCGCATCTTCCGATGTAAAAAAGGAAGGGGTTTTTACCGGAAGCTTTGCCGTTAATCCCGTAAATAACGAAGAGGTCCCGGTTTGGATAGCGGACTATGTCCTGATGGAATACGGCACCGGCGCGATTATGGCTGTGCCGACACATGACCAGCGCGATTTTCTTTTTGCCAAAGAACACGGTTTACCGATGCGGATAGTTATCCAAAATACTGCAGCCGTAGAAGGCAATGTCGAAGACCTTAGGGAAGCCTTCGAGGGAGATGGTCTTCAAGTCAATTCCGGAGAATTTGATGGTTTGCCCAATGTAGAAGCCAAAGTTAAAATTGCCGAATGGATGGAGGAGAAGGGAATTGGGAAAATTCAGACGCATTGGCGTTTACGCGACTGGCTCATCTCGCGGCAGCGTTATTGGGGTACGCCTATTCCGATTATCTATTGCCCTGAATGCGGGATTGTCCCTGTACTGTATAAAGATCTACCAGTGGAACTGCCCAAAGACGCTCCTTTTACCGGTGAAGGCGGCAGTCCGTTAGGAAAGGTCAAGAAATTCGTGGAGGTAAAATGCCCCAAATGCAGGGCTCCTAGCCGCCGGGAAACCGATACTATGGCAACTTTTTTTGACTCGTCCTGGTATTTCCTGAGGTTCTGTTCGCCTGAATTTAAGAATGGCCCGTTTGAACAAAAGGAAGCCGCGTATTGGATGAGGGTGGACCAGTATATCGGCGGAATTGAGCATGCGATCCTGCATCTTTTATATTCGCGTTTCTTTACTAAATTTTTTAAAGACCTCGGTATGATTGATTTTAGTGAGCCGTTCAAGCGCCTGCTTACCCAGGGCATGGTGTTAAAAGAAGGCGAGGTTATGTCTAAATCCAGGGGAAATATTGTTGACCCTGACATTATGATCGGAAAATACGGCGCAGATACCTTAAGGCTCTTTATTTTATTTGCTGCCCCTCCTGAAACAGAATTAGAGTGGGATGACCGGGGCTTAGAAGGCAGCCATAAATTCTTGAACCGCGTCTGGCGTATTCAGGATAACCTAAAGGAGAAAGCTGGCCCCTCTTTGCTCCGGGTTTTGCATAAAACCATTAAAAAGGTGAGTGAAGATTACCGGGGATTTAAATTTAATACTGCCATTGCCAGCCTTATGGAGTTAACTAATGCGATTTATCAAACCGGCGCGGATAAAGAAACTTTTTCGCGGTTAATTATTATGCTTAGCCCGATTGCCCCGCATTTTGCTGAAGAGCTCTGGAAGGTATTGGGGAATAAGGAAAGTATTTTCAAGGCCGGCTGGCCGGAAGCTGACCCCAAGATGCTGGTCGAAGATAACCTGATTATTATAATTCAGGTTAATGGCAAGGTACGTTCGAAGATTACAGTAGCCGCAGATATTTCAGAAGACAAGCTCAAGGAAATTGTTTTAGCGGATAAAGGGCTTATCCCCTGGATTCAAGACAAACCCATCAAAAAGTTCATTCTTGTCCCCCAGAAGCTCGTCAATATCGTCGTCTAAATCAATCAGGGACGGTTTTCAAACCAATTTTAAAGTGTCCCCCATTAGGGGTCACTTTTTTCTGCCTGCCGGCAGGCTTTGAGTTGAGAACCGTCCCTGACTTTTGTTAGATTTCGCTTCTTACCGCGTCTATTAAGGCAGGAGGTAGAAATATGCTTAATCTTACTCAGGAAGAACGTAAGGTGATGTTGTTTTTAGTGACGATTGCCCTGATCGGGGTAGGGAGTAATTTTTTGATTAAGCAATTCTCAACTGCGAAAAGCATTGCCTGCTTTAGCCAGGATCTGGCTAGAATCAATCTCAATAGCGCGGATAAGAAACTGCTTATGGGGATATCCGGTATCGGCGAAAAAATAGCCGGCCGGATTATTGAGTACCGTCAGAAGCGCGCAGGCTTCAGTAATGTAGACGAACTAAAAGCCATAAAAGGTATTACTGATTCCAAATTCGCCAAGATAAAAGAATATCTGACTGTTAAATGAAGCTCAATTTAGCAGAGCTTGGGTTTTATTTTTGCGGCGGGATAGTCTTTACGCATTTTATCAGGATATCATTCTGGCCGGCCTATTTTCTCGCCTTTACCTTGCTTCTTGCCTGTGCCTTCTTGGTAGGAAAGAATTTCATATTTAAGATATTATTTGCATGTTTAATTTTTATCCTCGGCTGCCTGCTTTTAAAGAATACCTATATTCTCCCTCAATCCCATATTTCCAGATTTATCTTTTATAAAAACAATTCCGTCTATACAGCCAGAGGTTTTATCAACAGCCAGCCGTATTCCAAAGACGGAAGAATTTCATTTATGTTTGCTACACAAGAGCTGCAATTTAATGACAGCAATTATAAATGTTCGGGAGATATCCTTGTCCAATTAAAAGACACCAGGGCTTTTTCTTACGGAGAAGCTTTAATCTTAAGGGGAAACATACACAGGCCGTTTAAGCTTTATGGTAAAAATATATACGCCATTATGCGTGTAAGTATGCCTGGTTCAGCCGTAAGGCTAGCTAAAAATTACGGACAGCCTGTACGTAAATTCGCTTTTTACCTTAAAGACCGGATAGAAAGCATAATCTACCGTAAGCTTCCACCCCTGACGGCAAGCATTCTGGACGCTATGGTTTTAGGCGAGAAGAGGGGTATCCCTGCGCAGGTTTACGATGCAATGGTCAAAAGCGGAACGGTGCATATACTGGTAGTCAGCGGTTTTAATGTCGGAATAGTCGCTTTTATGATCATGCTATTGCTTAAAGTCCTGCGCCTAACCAGAGCCTTGCGGTATATAACAGCGATACCTTGTTTAGTAATTTATTGTTTAGCTACAGGCGCTTCTCCTCCGGTTGTACGGGCAACAGTTATGGCTATATTTTTCTTAACCGGATTTCTGCTCAGAAGGGAGCCGGATGTGCGCAACTCCCTTACTTTATCTGCTTTGTTCATTCTTTGGATTAATCCCCGGGAGCTCTTCTCCATCAGTTTTCAGCTTTCTTTCGTCAGTGTAGCAGCGATAATCTTTCTTTACCCTCAACTTAAAGCCTTCTTTAAGGCCGAAGCCATAAAAGTAAGGCCTTTAAGATTCATCGCGGAAGGTTGCCTCGTTTCTTTGTCCGCCTGGCTAGGGACCTGCGGGTTTATCCTCTATTATTTCAAGATTCTTTCTCCGGTTACCGTGCTTGCCAATATCTGTATTGTGCCTTTAGCCACCTTGATTACGCTCTCCGGATTCAGCCTGGTTGTTATTACCCTGATCTTTCCAGCCCTTGCCGGGCCTTTTGCCTGGGCTAACGAGCTTTTTGTGGTTTTACTGCTTAAAACCAATAATTTTTTCATTCACCTGCCTTACGCCTGTCTGTATCTATAGCCCTCAATTCCTTGAATATGTTTGACAAACTTAACCCCTTGTGTTAAAGTTGTAATATTATGCGGCGGATAATTTTAAGTTTCTGCATTATTTTTGCTTTATCAGTCAGCCCTGCCTATCCCTTTTGGATCTGGACGCCTAAGACCGGCAAGTGGGTTAATCCCAAGAACGTTGCTAAGGATAGCCCTAAGGCCCAGTTTGACTATGCCTTGGGCTTCTATGCTGAGAAAAAATACCCTGATGCCCTTCGTGAATTCAAGAAGCTGCTCAAGGCTTACCCTAAGTCCTTTGAGGCCTCGGAAGCCCAGTATTACCTGGGCTTGATTGAGGAAAAGCTGGACAACCTCTACGAAGCCTATCTGGCGTATCAGAAGGTCATTGATAAGTATCCCTTTTCCGAACGGATTAAAGAAATTATTGAAAAAGAATATAATATTGCCGAGAAATTTATAGCCGGCTATAAGCGTAAGGTTTTAGGGATTACCCTGCCGGTTGACAACCCGGCAATAGAAATACTCGCCAAAGTTGTGGAGAACTCAACCTATGGCCCTTTGGCTCCGAAAGCAGAGTATAAGCTGGGGTTACTCTTAAAAAGCCTCCAGCGTTACTATGAAGCGGAAGACGCCTTTAATAAAATAATTACTAATTATCCGGATAGCGAGTGGGTTGAGCCGGCTAAATTCCAAATCGCCTCCTGCCGCGCGGCAGTATCGCGCGGGCCGGATTATGACCAGGGTGCAATGCAGGAAGCCAAGCAAAAATTTGAAGAATTCGTCAAAGAACATCCGGATGCCGTTTTGTCAAAAGAAGCCGAAGAAAATATCGGCAAGCTGCAGGAGAAAGAAGCAGCAGCCAGTTACAATATCGCGGTATTTTATGAAAAGCAGAAGGCCTACCAGGCCGCCAGGATTTACTACGGGAATGTAATAACCAATTATTCCGATAGCCCCTGGGCAGTAAAGGCGCTGGAACGTTTGCAGGCAATGGAGAAGAAGAAATGAAAAATCGCTTATCGCTTAAGGTATTCTTATTGTTATTTGCTATCGGCTATTTACCATTTACCGTATCGGGCTGCGGTTATACTACCCGCTCCATGATCACTAATAAATACCGAACGATATATGTAGCTCCTTTTGTAAATAAAGTAAATATTACCAATGAAGTCGATACCGGCAGTAAATACCGGATATACCGGCCGATGATTGAAAGCGATATTACCGATTATGTGATTAATAAATATCTCTTTGACGGAAACTTAAGGCCGGCAGAAGATACTTCAGCAGACCTTATCTTAAAGGGCGAGGTAATGGATTTCCGCAAGGATCCCTTACGTTATGATGATAGCGACAATGTGAAAGAATACCGCATCAATCTGGTGGTAAACATCAGCCTTTGGGACAGGCAGGAGAATAAGTTGCTTTGGCAGGAGAATAATTTTACCGGAGACACTACCTATTTTGCAGCAGGTCCCCAGACAAAAAGTGAAGATGCGGCGGTGGTCGACGCCCTCAATGACCTTAGCCGCCGGATTGTTGAGCGTACAGTTGAGCAGTGGTAAATAAAAATGGTTTATTTATTTATCGGCCAGGACTTAAAATCCCCAGACACTCCGCTTAGTTCTAAAGATACCCGTTTAAAACAAATCCGAGAAGAATTCCTCCCCAAAAGCGTAGAGCATTTTAATTTAGATATCCTTTACGCCGAGACATTAAAACTTAAAGAGCTGCAGGAAAAACTTTTAGCCCTTCCGGTAAAATCGCCCAAAAGGATTATCGTCATTAAGAATGCCCAGGAGTTAGCCCCGGGCATAGATGATTTCATCCTGCGCTGGGCAAAGCAGGCGTCTAAAGATATATTGCTGCTTTTGGATATGGAAAAGCAGGGTAAAAAAGAAGCCTTCTTAAGGAATATATATAAATACGCCAAGACCTTTCGTTTCCAGGAGGTTTTAGCGTTGAATACCTTTAATCTTAGCCGCATGATAGAGCAGCACAGCGCCGGCAATGCGCTTAAGGTGTTAGGACAGCTTTTGAAAGACGGGGAAAAACCGGAAAGGATATTAGGCGGATTAAGGTACGCGGTAGAAAACAGCCGCCTGAGCGCGCCGGAAACCAAATGCAGGATTAGATTTCTTTTAGAGTGCGATATTGAAATAAAAACGGGCAAGCTCAGGCCCGTTTTTGCTTTGGAAAAGTTGATCGTTAGGCTATGCGCCCTTGCCCAGCCGTTTCATTAGCCGGGATTTTTTACGGTTAGCGGTTGCAGGGTGGATCGTTCTTTTTTTCGCTGCTTTATCCAATTGGGAAAATACCTGAGCCAGGAATTTTTTAGCTTCAGCAATGTTCTTGGCGGTAAGCAGGCCATGGAATTGCTTGATTGATTTTTTAAGCTGTTGTTTTATCTTTAGATTTTGCAGGTGTTTCTTTTTATCTGCGCGCGTTTTCTTGACTGAAGTTCTGCGTCTAGGCATATTATTTTCTCCTTTATAATAAATTAGCATACTTCATTATTTATGTCAACAGACAAATATTCGCGGCCATTAACTAATCGGACAGTTGCCAGGTCGGCAGGCGTCATCGGCCTGGCTACACTCATCTCGCGCTTATTAGGGTTCCTGCGCGATATTGTCATTGCCCGGCTTTTTGGAGTCTATATCTATGCCCAGGCATTCGTCATCGCCTTCCGGATTCCCAACCTTTTTAGGGATTTAGTCGGCGAAGGAGCAACCAACGCCGCCTTTGTCCCGGTTTTTAGCGAATACGCCAGCCGGCACACAAAAGAAGAATTTTGGGAACTGGCCAATGTCGTGCTGAACATATTATTGGTAGTGCTTATGTCCATTACTATACTGGGCATAATATTTTCTCCCGTCATCGTGCGTTTTATTGCCCCCGGCTTTATCGCTTCTCCGGAAAAACTCGCCGCAACCATTAAGCTTAACCGGATTATCTTTCCGTATATCCTGTTGGTTAGTTTAAGCGCTTATTCCATGGGCGTATTGAATTCCCTGAAAAACTTTACTGTTTCCGCGTTCGCCCCCTGCCTTCTAAATATATCCATAATTGTTTTTGCTTTGGCTTTCGGAGAAGGGATCAAGGGTTTGGCTTGGGGAGTTTTGGTGGGCGGGGTTTTGCAATTAGCCATTCAAATACCGGTGCTTTATAAGAAAGGGTTCCGTCTTAAAGCCCCTAAGGCCCTCAACCACCCTGCCGCCAGGAGTATAGGGAAGCTAATGTTGCCGCGGCTTTTGAGTTCCTGCATTTACCAGTTAAATAATTTTGTTGATTCAATATTTGGCTCGTTAGCCTGGGTTGTGGGTGATGGGGGTGTAGCAGTTTTATATTTTTCATACAGGCTGATCCAGTTTCCCCTGGGGATTTTTAGTAACGCTCTCTCTCAGGCAATACTTCCTACATTTTCTACGCAGGCGTCTTTGGGAGAGATAGAAGATAAATTAAAGCCTACGCTTGCCTGGGGCCTACGCGCGGTATTTTTCGTCATGCTGCCGGCCGGCGTAGCTTTTATGGTTTTAGCTAAGCCAATAGTTGTGACATTATTCGGAGGAGGCAGGTTTGACGCTTATTCCGCAAATCTTACTGCCAGTGCCCTGTTTTTCTATAGCCTGGGATTATTTGCTTACGGCGGGACCAAGATGCTGCAGGCGTGTTTTTTCAGCCTTAGAGATACGGTTACGCCTACCAAGGTTGCTGCCGTATCGCTGGTATTGAATATTATTTTTGATGCAGTGTTAATTTTTCCGCTCAAGATTGCCGGTATTGCGCTGGCTACTTCTATTTCAGGGATTATTACATTTTTTATCCTGTTTTTTCTCCTGGAAAAAAAGATCGGATATTTTGAAAGAAGGGAGATACTGGTTTGTTTTTCGCGCGTATTGGCGGCCTCCTTAGGCATGGGGCTGGTCTGTTTCTTCGCGGGACAAATCCCCACTAATAAATTCCTGAATTTGGCGCTCAGTATTACGGCGGGGGTAATTTCCTATATTGTTTTTTGTTTCATATTCAGGGTTAAAGAGATGGGCCAGGTTTGGGGTTGGATTATGCTTAAGAATTCATCTGCCCTGTTTAAAAACAAGCCAGGCCAGCCGCTGTGATACGTTATGAATAATCTTAAGATATTAAAAAAGAAGGCTGCGCAGGTACCGGATGCCTCTGGTATATATTTGATGAAGGATGCTGCCGGGCGCGTCATCTATGTGGGCAAGGCTAAGTCGCTTAAAGCGCGTTTGAGTAATTATTTCGGCCGCGCACTTGATGCCAAGACGATGATGCTGATGTCGCATGTTTCCGATATCGCCTACAAGCTTACTCCTACCGAGAGCCTCGCGTTACTGCTGGAAGCAAGCCTTATACATAAATACGCACCGAAATACAATGTGTCTTTACGCGACGATAAAAGTTTCCCGCTGGTAAAAATTACCAATGAAGAATTTCCCGTAGTTTATATTACGCGTAAGAAAGAAAACGACGGGGCAACTTACTTCGGGCCTTACACCAGCGCTTGGCTTCTTAAGGAGGCATTAAAGATTGTCCGTAAGCGTTTTCCGTACCGCTCCTGCAAACAAATGCCGGATAAGGCTTGCGTATATTACCGTATCGGTTTATCTCCGGCGCCTTGCATCGGTAAAATAAATAAAAAGGAATACGCCAGGACCATCAAGAATATTTCTTTTATCTTAGAGGGCAAAACAGAGTTACTTATCAAGAAACTGCTGCGCGAAATGGAGCTCAAGGCTAAAGCGCACGCATTCGAAGAGGCCGCCAGGATCAGGGACCAGGTCAATGCCTTAAGCGCGATATCCCAGAACTACGCCGGCCTTTCCAATCAGGGCGAGCTTGAAGATTTAAAAAATCTTTTACGGCTTAAAAAGCTTCCCGTAAGAATAGAGGCTTTTGACTTATCCAATATTTCCGGTAAAGAAGCTTGCGGTTCAATGGTAAGTTTTTACCGGGGATTACCGGATAAAAATAACTATCGCCGGTTCCGGATCAAAACAATCAGCTCAATTGACGACTACGGGATGCTTGCCGAAGTAGTCGGGAGGCGTTATGCCAGGCTGGCCGAAGAGAAACTTCTTTTACCGGATCTGGTGCTTATTGATGGGGGGAGAGCGCACCTGGCGGTTGCCGCAAGAGAAATTTCTCATCTCGGCTTAAATATTCCTTTAGTAAGTATTGCCAAAGAAGAAGAGCATATATATACTAAGGATAAACCAGCGCCGCTAAAATTGACAGCGGATACGCCGGCTTTGAACTTACTCCGCCGCGTTCGCGACGAGGCACACAGGTTCGCTGTTGCCTATCATCATATATTAAGGCGTAAGAAAGTCATAGGCAGATGACTCCATTTGCGGGAAGAGTCTATCGGGCGATATTAAGTATACCGTTGGGAGAGGTGCGCACCTATAAATGGGTGGCCCGGAAGGCAGGGAACGAGAATGCTTACCGGGCAGTAGGCACGATTTTAAAAAATAATCCTTTCCCTCTAATTATTCCTTGTCATCGCGTAATAAAGAGCAATAATATATTGGGCGGGTATAGGTTCGGCGTAAAAAGAAAAAAAGCTATCTTAGACTTAGAAAGGCAAATACAAAAGTGTCTAATGAACAACGAATAAGGGCTGTTCTTTTTTATTTAAGCGTAGCGGTATTTTTTATCGGGCTTCCAGCCATCCTGTCTTCTTCCCTGGGTTATAAATTCAACCCGCGCACCCTTAAATTTACCAAAGCCGGCATTATCAGTTTAAAAACGCAGCCGCAGGGAGCAAGCATTTATCTGGACGGTAAACTGTTGAATGACAAGACTCCGGCAACCATTAACGAGCTTCTCCCGGGCTCATACAATCTCAAACTGGAGCTGAAAGCTCATTATCCGTGGTTTTTTCAAGTCAATGTCGAGCCGCGTAAAGTAGTACGTTTAGAAAAGATAATCCTTTTCCCTACGCGTTCGAACATAGAGCAATTGAACCAGGATAAGGTATCGCGTTTCTGGCTGGACAAGGATAACGCTAGGATTTATTACCTCAACCAGGAAGGGAGCATTCTTTACGAATCTGACTTTAAGGGAGAAAAGTTTAAGGAAATAGGCAATATCCCTTCCGGGTTTATCCCCTTCCCCAAAGAGTTAAAGGTATCTCCGGATAAAGAGAAGATGCTTATTTTTAACGCGCATCAAATTGCCGTACTTTATCCGGGGCCTGCAGGGGATTTATCCTATGCCCAGCCGCCGGTTCTCCTAGATTTTCCCGGGCAGCAGATAAATAACGTATTTTGGCATTCGGACAGCTATCACCTCGTCCTGGTTACCGACAGGAGCATTAAGGTGACGGAAATGCAAGCCAAGTCCAGCCCGGTGAACCTGGTGAACCTAAACAGCAGAATCTCCGAAGTTTCTTATGAGGCCAACAGCGATACCCTGTATTTCATGGATTCCCAGACCGGCGAGGACGGTGTATCTTACGATAATATCTATAAGCTTGAACTGAATAAAAAAGTGGTTCTTTTCAACGACCTGATGAGATTGAGGCAAAATGCGAAAGAATAAAAGAATAAAGAGGGTACTGGAGATTATTCCCGGGTTTTTATCCTGGGGCATAATTATCCTGCTTATTTTATTGGCCGTATTTAATCCGGTCTCCTGCGCCATTATAATTATTGTTTTTGATTTCTACTGGATTATCCGGACCGTGTACCTGACTACCCTGCTGGTTATGGCACACCATAAGCTCTACCGGCAGAAGGATAAGAATTGGCTGGTGGAGTGCCGCCGGCTGCAGGCAAGAGGTATCGTAAATAACCTTTATCATTTGATTATCTTCCCCGTCTACAAAGAAGGCCTGGATATCCTAAGGCCTTCTTTGAGGGCCTTGCAGGAATGTAACTATCCAAAAGACAGAATGATCGTCGTTACGGCATTTGAAGAACGTAACCCCAGGGCGAGGGAAAATTCCGCGGTATTGGAATCAGAATTCAATGGTAAATTTTTCCAACACTTGTCCACTTTTCATCCGGACGGCCTTGAGGCTGAGGCCAGGACTAAAGGCGCTAACGCGACCTGGGCGGCCAAAAGAGCAAAAGAGTTATTGCATGCAGAAGGCATCAAGGATGAAGAAGTGGTTGTCTCCTGTTTCGACGCGGATACCTGCGTAGATAAAGAATATTTCGGGTGTTTAAGCTACCATTTTTTAACTTCACCTAAACCGCACCAGGCCAGCTATCAGCCGATACCGGTTTATAACAATAATATATGGCAGGCTCCGTCATTTGCGCGGCTGGTTGAGATAAGCTCATCTTTTTGCCAGATGATTGAAAGCATGCGCCTGGAAAAGTTTGTTACATTCTCCAGCCATAGCATGAGTTTTAAAACCCTGGTCGATATAGGTTATTGGCCCGTGGATATGGTCTCGGATGATTCGGTGATTTATTGGAAGGCATTCCTCTTTTATCGGGGTAATTACCGGGTTATCCCTTTATATACCACCGTTTCTATGGATGTGGCATATTCCAGCAGCTTTTTAAAAACAATCGAGATGCAATACAGGCAAAAGCGCAGGTGGGCTTGGGGAGTTGAGAATTTCCCGTTTTTAGTCAGCGGATTTTTAAACGAAAGACAGATACCCCTATTAACAAAAATAAGAAGGTCTTTCCATCTTTTAGAGAGCCACGTAACCTGGGCAGTCTGGGCGATCATTCTGGTTTTTATCGGGCCATTGCCGATTATCCTGGGAGGGGCTTTTTTCAATCAAATGGCCATAGGTTATAACCTGCCTAAGATAACCGGGCTGCTCTTTAATTTTACCTTTGCGGCCAGCCTTGTCTGGGTAGTTTTAAGCCGCATAATTCTGCCTCCGCGGCCAAAGGGGATCAGCTGGATGAAAAATGTGGTAATGATACTGGAGTGGGTAATGGTCCCCTTCATAATATTGATCATCGGTTCGCTCCCGGCGCTGGATGCCCAGACGCACCTGGCTTTAGGCAGGTACATGGAATTTAATCCTACTCATAAAACTAAGAGAGTGGTATAATAAAAGTCAATAGATGGAGGTAAAATGAGCATTAAAGAACTGATGCATGAGATGGTTAAGCGTAACGCCTCGGATTTATTCTACCGGGCCGGAGGCTCTGCGCGCTTAAGGGTCGATGGCAAATTGCTGGTTATCGATGAAAAGGTGCTGACCATTGATGATGTTATCAAGGCAGCCGAAGAGATAACTACTCTTAAACAAAGAGAGTTCTTTAAAGACAATTTGGACCTGGGTTTTGCGGTTTATGTGGAAGAACTGGGCCTGAGGTTCCGCGTAAGCATATTCATGCAAAGAAACTGGCCCTCCATAGTTATAAGGCGGGTGAATAATGTTACGCAGACATTCGAGGAGTTGAACCTGCCCGTAGATGTTTTAAAGAAACTGTGCCTGGAAAAAGGGGGCCTGGTACTTTTAACCGGCAGTATGGGTAGCGGTAAATCCACGGCCATTGCCAGCATGATAGATTATATCAACAATAACAGCAAAAAACATATCCTGACTATTGAGGAGCCGATAGAATTTACCTTTAAGGATAAGGAATCGCTTATTAATCAGAGAGAGCTGGGTATTGATGTCGCCTCCTATCCGTCAGCCTTACGCGCCTTTACCTTGCAAAGCCCCGATGTTTTGTTTATTAGCAATATCCGCGATGCCGAGACTATGTCCAGCGTATTGGCCGCGGCAGAGACAGGGGTGTTAGTGTTAAGCACTCTGCATACTATTAATGCCGTGCAGAGCGTAGAAAGGATTATCAATTTTTTCCCTCCGCACCAGCATCAGGAGATCAGGAATCAATTAGCCAGTTTGTTGAAAGGCGTAATATCCTTAAGGCTGATTCCCAGCAAGAACGGCGCAGGACGGATCCCTGCTTATGAAGTTATGCTGCTTACTCCCACTATCAGCCGCTTAATACGCGAAGGTAAGATTTGGGAAATCCCGCAGTTTATTGATGACGGCTCGGTTTTCGGGATGCAGTCTTTCACGCAGTCCCTGGTCAGGCTGGTAAAAGAGGCTAAGATTAGCGAAGAGCAGGCAATTGATTTTGCCGACAGTAAAGACGAGCTGCTCTTGGCGTTGCGGGGTATAAAAAAGAGCTAAAATACTTAAGGAGACAAGATGCTAGATGAGTTAAAATCCAAACTCGGGAGTATCCAGCTTAACCTGGAGCAACTAAGAGGTTATCTTTGACATTGATAATAAAAAGAAGCTTATCGCGGATTTATCCACTCAGATGTCCGAGCCCGGTTTCTGGGACGATAGCGAAAAATCTACCAGGATCGTCCGGCAGTTAAAGACATTGAAGAATACGGTTGAGCCTTGGGAGGTTTCCGCCAAGAAACACCAGGAGCTGCAGGAACTCGCCGATATCCTTAACGCCCAAGATAGCGCACTATATTCGGAATTAAATAAGAATATTGATTCCCTCTTAAGCGAGGTAGGAAGGCTAGAATTTAAAACCCTTCTTTCGGGAGAATTTGATCCGAACAACGCTATTCTTAGCATTAATTCCGGCGCCGGAGGCACGGAATCCTGTGATTGGGTAGAGATGCTTTTTAGGATGTATACCCGTTTTGCCGAACAGCGCGGCTGGAAGGTGAAAGCCCTGGATATACTCTACGGCGAAGAAGCGGGCATAAAGAATGTTACGGTTTTAGTGGAGGGAGAATACGCCTACGGTTACCTGAAAGAGGAGCGCGGGGTACACCGGTTAGTGCGCATATCTCCTTTTGATGCCAATAAACGCCGGCATACCTCTTTTGCTTCAGTAGACATAATCCCTGAAGTCCAGGAAGACATTGATCTAAAGCTGGAAGAAAAAGACCTGCGTATTGATGTATATCGTTCCAAGGGCGCCGGCGGCCAGAGCGTAAATACCACGGATTCGGCGGTAAGGATTACGCATATTCCTACCGGGCTGGTGGCACAGTGCCAGAATGAGCGTTCGCAGCATCAGAATAAACAGACAGCGCTAAAAATCTTAAAGGCGCGCATCTATGAGTTGGAGAAGGTCAGGAAGGAAGAAGAGATGCTCAAAGCTTATGCCGGAGGCAAGAAAAAAATAGAATTCGGCAGTCAGATCCGTTCTTACGTTATGCATCCTTATAATATGGTTAAAGACCACCGCACGGATTATGAAACCGGGGATGTGGCTAAAGTAATGGATGGCGGCCTGGATGAATTTATCGAGGCGCATCTTAAACTTCAAAAAAAAGCGCAGTAAAATAATGTTAAAATTCATTAAAAAATCTATTCTTAAGGCTAAGCAAAGCCAGATTAAGCGTAAAACCCCGGGCGTAAATATCTTCTTGCACGAAGAGATGCCGCAGCCGTCGATGAATAAGATGGCCGAGGTGAGCAATATAGTCTATGCGGTGAATGCCTTTGAGCCTAAGATTAGCGTTTTTTCCGACGCCCAGTTGAGAGAGAAGAACTTGGAATTTAAGGAGCATATTTTTAAAAAAACTAAAGCTTATGCGCAGGAACTGCAGGAGTTGGAAGCAGCAATGCTTTCTGTGGCTATACCGGAAGAGAAAGAGAAGCTGAAAGAGAAATTAAAATTTTCGCGCAACCGGATTTTTGCAGATATCCTGCCGGAGGCATTCGCGGTAGTGCGGGAAGCGGCCAAAAGGACTATTGGCCTGCGCCATTTTGATTCCCAGATTGCCGGGGGCATTATTTTACATGAAGGAAGGATCGCCGAGATGTCTACCGGTGAAGGGAAGACTCTCGTTGCTACTCTCCCGGCATATCTGAATGCACTTAGAGGCTGCGGGGTGCACGTGGTTACGGTAAACGATTATCTTGCCCGGCGCGATAGCGAGTGGATGGGGCCGGTATATGAATTTTTAGGCTTATCCGTCGGAGTTATCCAGCACGAGATGTCCGACCAAGAGCGAAAGCTCGCTTATTCCTGCGATATTACCTACGGGACGAATAACGAATTTGGGTTTGATTATCTGCGCGATAACATGAAGTATTCCCTGGAAGACCTGGTGCAGAGGCCGTTTTATTACGCTATCGTTGACGAGGTAGATTCAATATTGATTGATGAAGCGCGTACCCCGTTGATTATCAGCGGCGCAGCCGAGGAATCTACCGGAAAATATTTTACCGCTAAAAAAATAGCTGACCAACTTTCCGGCAGGCGCGTCACGGAAAAAGATGAGATAGACGCAAAGTATAAGGGTGTGGACCTGGGCAAGGGCTTTGATTATGTTGCGGATGAAAAAGCCCAGACTATCGCTCTTACCGATAACGGCGAAACTAAGGCCGCCGGTCTTTGGGGAGTGGAGAGCCTGCATAATATCGAAACCATAGAATACCGCCATCATACCATCGCCGCCCTGCGGGCCAAAGAATTTTACGAGCGGGATGTAGATTACGTGGTTAAAGACGGCGAAGTCATTATCGTTGATGAATTCACCGGCCGCATGATGCCGGGCAGGCGCTGGTCAGACGGCCTGCATCAGGCGGTAGAGGCAAAAGAAGGGATGAAGATCGAGCGCGAGAACCAGACCCTGGCCACAGTGACCTTCCAGAATTATTTTCGCATGTATGAAAAGCTAGCCGGGATGACCGGAACGGCTTTTACCGAAGCGAATGAGTTTAAGAATATATACCAACTGGATGTCGTAGTCATACCCACGAATAAGCCGCTTATCCGCGCAAATTACGCCGACCGGATTTATAAAACCGAAAAAGAAAAGTTCGAAGCGGTAGTGGAGGAAATTGCTGGGCTTTATAATTCAGGCCGGCCTGTTTTAGTGGGCACTATTTCAATAGATAGATCCGAGCACCTCTCGGAGATGCTTAAGCGTCGCGGCATACCACATCAGGTACTTAATGCCAAATACCATGAGTTAGAGGCACAGATTGTCGCTCAGGCCGGAAGGTTTAAAGCCGTAACCATTGCTACCAATATGGCCGGCCGCGGAACAGATATTCTATTAGGCGGAAACCCGGAATTTATGGCTAAAAACGTAGCCAGGCAAAAGCTTAAATCCGATAACCCGGATTATCAGAAAGAATATAAGGAGTTATTGGATAAGTATAAACAGGAGACTGAAGTCGAGCATCAGAAAGTAGTAGAGTTGGACGGCCTGCACGTTTTGGGTACTGAGCGGCATGAAGCGCGCAGGATTGATAATCAGCTGCGTGGCCGCTCCGGACGCCAGGGCGACCCGGGCTCCTCCAGGTTTTACGTTTCTTTAGCTGATGATTTGATGCGGCTGTTCGGCTCTGAGCGGCTCATCGGGATTATGGAAAAATTAGGCTTGGAAGAAGGCCAGGTTATCGAGCATCCCTGGGTAAGCCGCTCGATTGAAATTGCCCAGAGGCGCGTAGAGCAGCATAACTTTGAAATCAGAAAACAGCTCCTGGAATACGATAATGTAATGAATAAACAGAGAGAAATAATCTACGGCCAACGCCATCAGATTCTGGAAGGTATATCCCTTAAGGAAAGGGTATTGGAAATAGTGGAGGCTATTGCCGGTAACCTGGTCAGTATGTATTTTCCGGAGAATTCTTCCGGTAGCGAGCCGGATACGCAAGGCCTGGTTACGGCAGTAAAATCCAAGTTCGGCTTAGAGCTTGCGCCGGATAAAATTGATAATCCGCCCGGTATGAACTTACAGGAAGAATTATTTACCCAAATCGCCGGGCTTTATGCGGATAAAGAGAAGTCTATCGGTGCGGATTTAATGCGGCATTTGGAACGTATGGTATTTTTACAGATCATTGATGCCAAATGGAAAGACCATTTGTACGCCATGGATAGCCTGCGGGAAGGTATAGGCCTGCGCGCCTATGGCCAGCGCGATCCGTTAGTGGAATATAAGCGCGAGGCTTTTGGGATGTTTACGCAAATGGTTGCCTCCATTGAAGAGGAGTCGGTGGAAGCGATTTTCAAGTTACAGGCAGCCCACCCCGAAAGGTTCAGCGGGGTTTTTAGTTCCGTGCATCAGGAACTGACTCATCCTGAAATTACAAAACTAGACGGCCCGGCCGAGCAGGTTAACGGCGAAGGCTTTTCTGGGGCAGAAGATATAATCCTTCCCAAACCAGTGAGATTACTCCACCCTAAAGTCGGCCGGAATGACCCTTGTCCGTGCGGTTCCGGCAAAAAATATAAAAAATGTTGCGGAAGGTAAGCCAGTCTTCAATTGTCAGTCTTCAGCTATCAGCGGGCATTCTTAATAGCATCTTGTCCGGCGCATTGTTGACGCTGGCGTTTAGCAATGGTAAATTGTGGATTTTTTCCTGGTTTGCCTTTGTCCCGCTTTTTCTTACCCTGAACAATAAGTCCCTAAGGCAAACTTTTTTTTTATTCTTTATTACAGGGATAGTCTTCTGGCTAGGCACTGTTTATTGGCTGGTTAACGTTACTTTAATCGGAACGATCCTATTGATCTTATACCTGGCTTTATACTTTGCCATATTCGGTTTGATTATCCGGCCTTACACCAGGCATTCGCGAGCCTTTATCCTGTTATTTATCCCTTCGGTTTGGGTTTTGCTCGAATATAGCCGCAGCCGTCTGTTGAGCGGATTTCCCTGGGCGCTTTTAGGCTATTCCCAGTATCTTAATCTACCGGTAATCCAAATCGCAGATATTACCGGAATCTGGGGAGTCTCGTTTTTGATTATGCTGGTGAATGTGGTAATTATCGAAATAATCTGGTCGCTAAAGACAAGGCTATGGGGACGGTTAAAGATAATTACAATTTCAGTGATTTTACTTTTTTCTTTAATTTTGTCTTACGGTTATATTCGTCTAGCATCTGTAAACACCGTTACAACAACGCAAGGGCTGCTCAGGGCTTCGGTTATTCAGGGGAATATCCCCCAGGCGTTGAAGTGGGAGGCAAGCGCCAGGGAATTTGTAATGAACAGGTATTTTAACTTAACTTCCGCCTCGCTTAAAGATACCCCGGATTTAATTATCTGGCCGGAAGCCAGCCTGCCGGTTGTACTGGAAGAAGAGCCCTTATATTATGCCAGGCTGGTCAGCTGGGCCAAAACAATAGGCAGGCCTCTGATTTTTGGCGCAGTTACTAACCGTGATGGTCTTTATTATAACAGCGCGCTGCTATTATCCAAAGAGGGTGAATTACAGGGGAGGTACGACAAGCTCCATCTTGTTCCGTTCGGTGAATATATCCCCTTCAGGGGTACCTTTAGTTTTTTAGAGACAATTGCTCCTATCGGCGATATTAGCCGTGGTAAAAAATACACCTTGTTCAATATTAGACATCAGGATTTAAAAAATTCCGCTCCTGGATTGGGCAGGCCGTATCAATTCGGCGTATTAATCTGTTTTGAGGATATCTTTCCGGAGTTAGCCAGAGGTTTTGTCAACCGGGGGGCGGATTTTCTGGTTAATATTACCAATGATGCCTGGTTTGGCAGGACCTCCGAGGCCTACCAGCATCTGGCCGCGTCAGTCTTTCGGGCGGTAGAGAACAGGGTGCATTTAGTACGCGCGGCAAATACCGGCGTATCCGGTTTTATCGACCCGGCCGGTAAAGCTGTTTTTCTGATCGATAGAGAAGGAAAAGCGGCGTTTACCTCAGGATATAAAACCGGGGATATGCTTATTCGCAGACAGTTTTCATTTTACGGGCGTTACGGAGATCTTCTGATCCCCAGTTGTTTATTATTTCTTTTATATATCGCGGTATTTAAGCGTAGCCGGCCAGAAAGGATTCGTTAGATTAAAATATGTTCGTAAGGCCGTTTATTCTAGTCTTATTTTTCTTAATTGTTCTCGGGCGGTATGCCTCCGTAGCGTTGGCCCAAGACGTCGGAGAAATTGAGGCAATTAAGAAAAGTGACCGTATCCTTATACTTGCCCCGCATCCTGATGATGAAACTATAGGTTGCGCGGGAGTCATCCAGCAGGCGCTCAAGGCAGGTTCAGAAGTGAGGATTGTTTACCTGACTAACGGTGACCATAACCAGTTTGCTTTTATCGTATATGAAAAAAGGCTTACCTTTAGGCGCTCGGAGTTTATACATATGGGCCTGGTGCGCCGCCAGGAAGCAATTGAAGCGATGAGGCTGCTGGGCCTGGGCCAGGATAAGCTTACATTTTTAGGTTATCCTGATAACGGGACATTTACGATATTCAGCCGGTATTGGAAGGCAAAAAAACCATTTCGCAGCTTACTTACACGCATATCCCGGGTACCTTACAAAACTGATTTTTCTTTCGGTGCGCCTTATGTGGGTGAAAGTATCCTGGATGACCTGAAAAAAGTAATCCTTGATTATAAACCGACAAAAATTTTTGTTTCGCATCCTGCCGATGTAAATGTAGACCACCGGGCGCTGTATTTATTTCTCCAGGTAGCCCTGTGTGATTTAGGCGGGCAGATAGCTAAAGTCAAAGTATACCCCTATCTTATCCATTGGTTAGGCTGGCCTCGGCCAAGGAATTACCATCCAGGGATAAGTTTAGAGCCGCCGCAGAATTTTAGGGATTCTCAGATTAAATGGTTAAGGGTTACTTTAACTCCGGAACAGCTGGAACGTAAGCATCAGGCTATACTTTGTTCTAAGAGCCAGACCAGAACAAGCGCTTCTTATCTTTTATCGTTTGCGCGTCAGAATGAGTTATTCGGGGATTATCCCGAAATAGAATTAAACAGGCAGGCTTCTTTAAAAGAGCGCGTGGCGGAATTCTTCGCTTTCTCCAAAATGTTTGCCGTATCGGAAAAAGGGGCTCCCGCCAATAATAAGCTCGCCCAAGGCCAGGAAGAAGTAAGTTGCGCTATTCTGGACAGCCACCTGTTTATCCGCGTTGCCAAAAATGAAGAATTGAACCATACTTTTAGTGTAGTGTTTTATATTTTCGGGTTTAGTAATAAAGCGCCATTTGCCTCTATGCCCAAGATACGCATAGTAACCCGGCACACCAGATTCAGGGTCTATGACGGCAGAAAGCGCCTTAACGGAGCGCTCCTGCGTTTGGATTTATATCCTCGGGAATTAATTTTACGCGTACCACTTAATATGCTGGGAAACCCCGATTTTATCCTCCTTTCGGCCAAGGCCTACGCAGGAAAATTACCGGCAGATGCCACGGGTTTCAGGAAGATTATCATAAAATAAAAAGGAGGTAATTATGCTAGAGCTTAAATTAATCGAGGTGAATAAGCCCGCGGAGGTAAATTTAATACTGGGCCAGAGCCATTTTATTAAAACAGTTGAAGATTTATACGAAACATTGATGAATAATGTCCCGGGCATAAAATTCGGATTGGCCTTTGTTGAATCCAGTGGCGCCTGTAAGGTAAGGGTTGAGGGCAATGACGCAGAGTTAAGGTCACTCTCCGCTAGCACTAGCCTGGAAATCGGCGCAGGCCACAGCTTTATCATCTTTATCCGCAATGCTTTTCCCATCAATGTCCTGAATGCCATAAAAAATATCCCCGAGGTATGCAATATATACTGCGCTACGGCTAATCCCGTAAAGGTCATCGTAGCCCGGACAGAGGAGGGCGCTGGAATCTTAGGGGTAATCGACGGAGTAAGCCCCAAGGGGATTGAAAATGAAAGCGATATAGCCTGGCGTAAAGATTTCTTGCGAAAAATCGGATATAAGTTATAATTTTTTATTGTAATCCTGAGGTAGGTTGGTATAATTAATCGGATAAGGAAATATGGATTTTAAAAAAATACGTAAAAGTACCTCTCGGTTCTTTAGCTGGCTGGGGTTAGCCATGGGTTCTTTGATAATCAGGTGTCTCCCGGCGAGTTTTGTCTACCGGTTTGCCAGGGGGATGGGTTTTCTGGCCTATTGTTTTGCCTCTAAACATAGAAAGCTGGCCATAGAAAGCTTAAATATTGCTTTCGGTAAAGAAAAAACCAAGGTTCAAATAGAACAGATTGCCAAAGATTGCTTCATCTTCATGGCTAAGTCCGGGGTGGAGTTGGTCTTCTTTATGAATAAGCCGTTTAAGGTTAAAGGGCGCGTTAAGCTGGAAGGTAGAGAGAATTTAGACCGGGCTTTAGCCAAAGGCTGCGGAGTGATTTTAGTCAGCGCGCATTTCGGGAATTTCCCTCTTTTATTGGCTAGGCTCGCTATGGAAGGCTATAAGGCCGGCGGGATTATGAAACCGATGCATGATGCGCGTATGGAAAAGATTTTTTTGGAAACACGCGATAAATTCGGGGTTAAGACTATTTACAGCCAGCCGCGTAAGGCCTGCGTGGATAACACAATACAGGCGTTACGCAATAATGAACTGATTTTTATTCCTATTGACCAGAATTTCGGGACCGGCGGAATATTCGTTAACTTTTTTGGTAAAAAAGCGGCTACTGCCGCAGGGCCGATAGTCCTTACCCGGCGAACCGGGGCGGCACTTTTACCTTGTTTTATTATCCGGCAGCCCGGAGATACGCATAAGATAATTTTTGAGCCGGCATTGGAACTGGAAGAAGGCAAGGACGCGCAAGATACCGTGCTTATAAATATCCAGAAATTAACCGATATCATAGAGAAGTATATCCGTAAATATCCTGCGGAGTGGGGTTGGATCCACCGCAGATGGAAGAGCCGACCAAGTTAAAAGGAGGTGCGCAAATGGGAGAAGAGACCAAGAGAAACGGTTCTAAGAAAATACTGGCTACTTTTTTTAAGGTTATTTTAGGGTTAATCTTTTTAGGCCTGGGTGCTGCGGCGATCTTAAAATGGTGGGTCTCGTTGTTAATGGTAGTCCAGGGGTGCATCGGTTTGTTCTTAATTCTGGCAGGGGTAATTACCCTGGCTATAGCCAAAGAATAAACGGAAATTAACTCAAAAGGCAAGGGCTGGTTCTGGGATTAAAAGGGAGAATCAGCCCTTCTTATTATCTTTACTAGCGGCATATTTTCAGGTATAATTATTTTATATCGACAGGAAGGGAGTAAAAGTGGAAGCCATATTAAAAAGAGAGTTAATCACCAATAGGCAGCTCTGCAGGTTAGTTGCTGTATTCTTTTCGGTAATCTTTGTCAGCCTCGGGGCGTTTGTGCGCATACCTTTACCGTTTACACCGGTACCCTTAACCCTGCAGACATTCTTTGTTTTGTTATCCGCAGGGTTGCTTGGCAGGCGATTGGGCCTAACCGCGCAGTTAAGTTACGTATTATTAGGGGCGTTAGGTTTGCCCATATTTGCCAACGCCTCCGGCGGCTTAAGCTATTTTGCCTCTCCGACAGCCGGCTACCTGTTTGGGTTTATCCTGGCTACTCTTTTTGTATCCGAATCTCTAAAACGCGCAAAGGGTAATTTAGGATCGTTATTCCTAATCTTTTACGTGGGGAGTATGATTATTTTGTTAAGTGGGTCTGTCTGGCTTAAAGTTACTCTGGGCATATCTTTAACCAAGGCGCTGGCTATCGGTTGCCTTCCGTTTATCCCCGGAGATTTATTAAAAGTTATAGCCGTAACTTTCATTTATCCGAGGTTCAAAGGCCGCGCAGCAGAGATTTTATAAATAACCACTTAAGCCTTTCTTTGGCTGGCTTGACAGGGAAGGGTGCTCGTGGTAAAATAATTTTTGCTCAGGGAGGATGCTTGATGAAAAGAAGGATAGCCACAATCTTAGGGATTATAGGCTTAGGCGTTCTATTAAATACGGGTTTAGCCTTAAGCCAGGATGAGCCGAAAGCTAAGGAGCCTTCCTTGGCAGCCCCGCAGGAAAAAAATGAATCCGATACGCAATGGGTGTGGGGCGAGGTAACCAGCGTAGATACACAAAATAAAACACTTGCGCTAAAATACCTGGATTACGATACGGATGAAGAGAAGGAGTTGCTGATAACCGTGGATAATCTGACCAGCTACGAGAATGTTAGATCTTTGGAAGAGATACAGGTAAAAGATTCCGTAAGTATTGATTATATATCCGGCGCTGGTAAAAATACCGCCATGAGTGTAAGTTTAGAAAAGGCCGAGGTTGCTGGCCTCCAGGCCCCTGTAGCTCAGTAAACAATATAAATATACAATAAACAGATTCAAGGCAGGGTTACGCCCTGCCTTTAGTATAATGAAACCTAAGTGTTTTTTAATTATCAGTTGCGGTTTTTTAATCATAAACTTAGCAGGTTGTGCGATTATCGATAAACCTGTCCAGTTTATCGGCCGGGCGTTTTTTCCTCCGTACTCGGGCCCCAAGACTACTATAGTAGTGGCTGATTTTGAAATTAAAGCGGCCAAGGCTACTGTTGATGTAGGTTCAGGCTTACAGGACATGCTTATAGTCAGGCTGAATAAAACCAACCGTTTCCTGATAATCTCCCCCAAGGACAATACCAATAAGAGCGCAAAATTAATCATCGCGACGGAAGTGGTAGATTTTGAACCGCGCGCTTCCGGCGGAAGCGAGGGTGTCGGCGGCGGCGGCAGCGCTGCCAGCGGTACGCTGGGCAGCTTATTAGGCGTTACCGGCAATAAATCAACCATTGCCTTAAATGTCCGTATTGTTGATACCGCCTCATCGAAGGTATTGATTTCAGGGCGTGTTTCCGGCCAGGCTGTTGATACCGGCCCGGCTAGCCATTCGCGCAGGGGAAACGTTTTAAACGAAGGGTTGGCTGCGTATACCAATACTTCGATGGGAGAGGCAATAAATAAGTGTATTATTGAAGCCGCCGAATACATCGTGCAGAATGTCCCGGCGAGCTATTACAAAGGGGGTAATTTTGGGAAAACGTAAACGCAGGGGAAAGCTCAACTGGCGTTCCAAAAAAGCCAATAAAGGCAGAAAACCGAATTTAGGTTAAAAGGGAGCTTTTCAAAGTTACGGTTATGGTCCTGGGCTGGATTCTTTTAAGCACATTTTTTGTCAGCATTATCTCGCTTATCGGCGTTATCACCCTGGCAATAAAAGATAGGTTGTTGCACAAGATTATCTTTTATCTCCTGGGGTTTAGCGCCGGAGCGCTTATCGGCGGAGCTTTCCTGCATATTTTGCCCGAAGCAATCGAGAGGCTTAATGCCACGGTTGTTTTCTATTACACTATCCTGGGGATAGTATTATTTTTCCTGATGGAAAGGTATTTTCACTGGCGCCATTGCCATGAAGGGCATTGTTCGATCCACGCTTTTACTTATTTGAATATTGCCGGAGATGCGGTGCATAATTTCTTTGACGGGATTATGATTGCTGTAAGCTTTACTGTTTCTTTCAGCATGGGGTGGGCGACAACGGTGGCGATAATCTTGCATGAGATACCGCAGGAACTGGGTGATTTTGGAGTGTTGGTTTACGGCGGGTTCACGCGCAAGAAGGCGCTGTTCTTTAATTTTATCTCGGCTTTAACGGCGGTCCTGGGCGCTCTTACCGGTTATTTTATTGCCGACATTGTGCATGGTTTCACCAGCTTTGTTATGCCCCTGACTGCAGGCGGGTTTATTTATATCGCTACCTCTGACCTTATCCCCGAGATACATAAGGAGAGTAACCAGAAGAAGGCAACTCTGGCATTCGTCGCCTTTTTGTGCGGAATCATCTTTATGGGCCTGGTTAAACAACTGTTACATTCTTAAGTTAAAAACCCTTTTCCCAAAATCTTATTTAAGGCCATGAGAGCGATTACTTTGATTTCGGGCGGTCTGGATAGTATTCTAGCCGCCAGGATTATTCAAGAGCAGGGTATTGACGTGTGGCCTTTAAATTTCAAAATTCCTTTTTGCCAGCGTAAAAATCAGGCTCCGGGAATTGCCGGCGCAGAGGCCCTGACAAAGAACAGCTTAGGCAAAGATTTAAAGGCTGTTGATTTAGGTGTTGGCTTTTTAGAGTTAGTCTTAAAGCCTAAATACGGTTTTGGTGCAAATATGAATCCTTGCATAGACTGCCGGATTTTTATGTTAAAAAGAGCCAAAGAGTTACTGGAACCTTTAGGCGCGCAATTTATCGTAACCGGAGAAGTCCTGGGCCAGAGGCCCATGTCGCAGCACCGCAAGGCGCTTGAGATTATAGAAAAAGAAAGTGGCTTGGAAGGTTTATTGCTCAGACCCCTATGCGCCGGGCTACTCCCGGAGACTCTTCCGGAAAAACAAGGGTGGGTTAAGCGCCAGAGGCTCTTTAAATTCAGCGGTAGGGAACGCCGGCCGCAGATTAAATTAGCCAAAGAATTTCATATCGCTAACTATCCTAATCCCGCCGGCGGCTGCCTGTTGACCGACCCGCGATTCTCCAACAGGCTTAAAGACTTAATTAACTGCCGGGCGCTCAATATAGAAAACGTAGGATTATTAAAAATAGGCAGGCATTTTAGGTTGTCTAAACAATCAAAGTTAATTGTTGGTCGTAACGAGGGAGAAAATCAGGAATTAGAGAGGTTGGCCGGTAGCGGCGACTATTTATTTATGCCTGGTAAAGAGCTGGCTGGGCCGACCTGTTTGGGCAGGGGAGAATTTAGTCCGGAATTAATCCGGCTTTCTTCAGCGATAGCCTGCCGTTATTGCGATTTAAACACAACGCAAGGCGCCAGGATAATTTATCATAAAAAAGGAGACAGTCCCCTAGCTTTAGAAGTTTCTCCTCTTGGTGAGCCTGCGCTAAGGGCCTTAAGGTTATGAAAGAAGCTTTCCTTTATGAAAAATTAGACGGAAAAGCAGTGCATTGTTGTCTGTGCAGCCACCATTGCAAAATTGACAACCAGAAATTCGGTTTTTGCGGGGTGAGGGAGAACATTGACGGAATATTGTATACCCACGCCTACGGGAATGTCGTCAGCGCGCAGATTGACCCCATTGAAAAAAAACCGCTCTATCATTTTTTACCCGGCTCAAGCAGTTTCTCCATAGCGACATTCGGCTGTAATTTCCGCTGCGGATTTTGCCAGAATTGGGAGATCTCGCAGCAGTCATTTAAGGATGGCGCTCATTTAGGAGAAGATGAATTTTCGCCTGGCGACATAGTAGAAGAGGCTTTAAGAAATGGCTGTAAAAGCATATCCTATACCTATACCGAGCCGACAATATTCTTTGAATACGCCTATGAGACCGCTAAGATCGCTAAAGAAAAAGGCTTAAGCAATGTTTTTGTCTCTAACGGCTATATGACCAAAGAATGCATTAATATGATCCAGCCGTACTTAGACGCTGCCAACGTGGATTTGAAGTTTTTTAACGAGGCTGCGTATAAAAAAAACTGCGCGGGAAGCCTAAGACCGGTGTTAGATTCTATCCGGCTGATGAAAGAATCCGGAATTTGGGTAGAGTTGACTACTCTGGTTATCCCGGGGGAGAATGATTCCGAGGAAGATCTCTCCGGTATTGCCCGGTTTATTGCCGGCGTGGATAAAAACATGCCCTGGCATATATCGCGCTTTCATCCGGATTACAAATTTACCGGATACGGCCCTACGCCTGAAGTAACGCTTAAGAAAGCTTTAGCTATAGGCCTTCAGGCAGGCTTAAACTTCGTCTATGTGGGTAATGTCTCCGGCTGGGGGAATGATACTTATTGCCCTGCCTGCAAGAAAAGATTGGTTAAGCGGGAATATTTTAATATTTCGGAGTATAATATAAAAATAAATAGATGTGTTTATTGCCAGGAGGAATTACCAGGCAGATTCAACTAGCCTAAAGACCTAAAATGAAATTAATCAATCCGGAAAAGTGCGTAGTTTTTTTTGATTTTGACAACACTATCGCCACCTGTGATGTCTTTGATAATATGTTGCCTCGTTTTTCCCGGGATGACTTATGGGTAAAACTGGAAAAAGATTGGCAAAAGGGCAAGATTGGCTCGCACGCCTGCCTAAAGGGCCAGATAAACGGTATAAGCATTACCAAGCGCGCGCTGGATAAATATTTATCCAGTATAAAATTAGATCCTTATTTTAAAAAAATAGTAAAAGCGCTTTCCGCAAGCAAGATAAAGATGCTCGTATTAAGCGATAATTTTGATTATATCTTAAAACGCATATTAGGTTTTAATTCCATAAAGAATTTAAAGATTTATTCCAATAAGTTGAAATTCGCTAAAGATAGGCTGGTTCCTTATTTTCCTTTCCGGAGTAAAAAATGCCAGGTCTGCGCCCACTGCAAGACAAAAAATCTCTTGGCAAACATAACTGCGGATTCTATAATAATATATATAGGCGACGGCCGTTCAGACATATGCCCTTCGCAATACGCGGACATAGTCTTTGCCAAAGATCAGCTGCTTAAGTACTTTCAGGATAAAAAGCTCACCTGTTTTGCCTATGAGTCTTTAAAGGATGTGTATGATTATTTTAAAAGGAGTTTTGTGTGAGTGAAAAATTAATCAATAAAAAAATAAAACAGAAAACTCCTCCCCCCGGCAGGAGAACGGGATTAGAGGAAACTCCTTCCAGGGCTTTCAATAAATCTTAAAATCCCTTCCTTTATGCTAAGCCAAAATATTCGTATCCTGGATTTTGACGCAAGCGTAAGCAAGCAAAAGAATTTACTGCAAAAATATCCGCATCAGGTTGTTAATCTGCGAGATTTAGCTCCCCAGGCCCGGCTTTGGATGAATGGCCGCACGAAGGATGCTGTTGCCGAGCGCATAAGAGAAACATCCGGTCAGAGCGTTACTTTTATCGGGTCAGGGGATTTTCATCATCTAACCCCGCTATTATTGGCTGAATTTAAAAGACCCATTTCGCTCATTGTTTTTGACCTACATCCAGACTGGGATATTCTGCCTCCCCGTTTTGGCTGCGGCTCCTGGGTTACCGAGGCCTTAAGGAAAAAAAATATCCTGAAATGCCTGTTGATCGGCATAGCCTCCGGTGATATTTCCTGTCCCTGGATTCAAAGCGCTAACCTGAATGCGCTTAGCAAAGATAGGTTAGAAATCTATCCTTATAGCCACAGTCCTTCTCTGGTTTTTTTAAGAAAAATCCCCGAAAACATTTCTTTAAGAGTTGAAGAAAGTTTCCTGCGCAGCAGGATTTACTGGGATGAGCTTAGGGGAAAGAATTTAAAGGATTTTTTCCTTAAAGCTATCGGCAGGCTGGCCGTAAAGAATGTTTATGTCTCTATAGATAAAGATTGCCTTAAAAATGAATATGCCCTGACTAATTGGGAGGAGGGCAAATTAGCGCTGGATGAACTTCTCATGCTGCTTAAATTAATCAAAGAAAACCTGGATATAGCGGGTCTGGATATTACCGGTGATTATTCAAAAATTTCTGTTTCCGGAAGATTAAAAGGTATCCTCTCTCGGTTGGACCATCCGAAAGAGGTCGGGGCAGATAAGTTTCCCGAAGAAGAGATAACCAGGCTCAATGAATCAACTAACCTTAAGATACTGGAAGCCCTGATTTAGCCGCGGTTAATTTATCCAATCCCTATATTTTCTTTAGCTTGTCTATTGCGGAATCCAGCTCTTCAGGCCTGAGAAAACTACTTGTGCTTAGGGTGATATGGTTTCTGGCGACATAGCGGGCGTTAGGGCAGGGTTGATCCCCGACGATATCTTTCAGATAACCATAATCCGTGATTGCCGAAAGATAAATCCGTGCTAGCCCGAGACCGGAGCCTTTAAAAATATGCAGCGCCCTGTCGCGCTTCACCGGATCGTCAAAGAGTAGAGTAAGATAAGGGTAATTTGAAGAGTCGCCGTCAGCCTCAGTAATTAATTTTATACCCTTTCTGTCTTTTAAGCCCGATATATAGCCAGAGGCAATCTGCCTTTGCTTAGAGATTTGCGTTTCCAGGCGCGGGAAAATCGCCTGGCCCAGCCTTTTTCTTATTTCGGACACCTTATGTAAGGAAAAATCAATAGTAAAATATTCAATGAACGCTTTTTCAGCCTTACCCTGTATTCCCCAGAAAATTTGCGGCAGACTGAAGGCGAACCAAAAAAGCAGCGGCCGGTAGAAAATCCAGTAACCGAATAACTCCAGTATTTTTATATTTTCAGAAAAAAAATCGTCTTTTACGAAGCGCTTGATTGCGGCGCTAACCGCGGGGATAAATTCATGTTTACAAATTAATACCCCGCCTTCATAGATAGTCAGCCCTTTACCCCGGCAAAGGCTGAAAAAAGCAAAGTCTCCAGAGGTCCCCGTTTTTTTATCCCGATAAAGTGCGCCTAAGCTCTGCGCGCAATCTTCAATAATGAAGAAATTGTTTTCCCGGGCTATTTTTTGCAGCGCTGCCACATCTACGGGTATACCGGCAAGGTGGACAGGCACAATTGCCAGGATATCCCGGTTCCTGAAACACAATTCTTTTATCTGGTTAGCCTCAAAATTAAAATTATCCCGATTAATATCGCAGACTAAAACTTTTAATCCCGCTCTTTTTATGGCCAATGGGATAAGGGGACAGATAAAAGAAGGGATAACCAGGGTTTTTTTAGGAGAGAGGGTTTTCAGGGCCTCCAGGATAAGGTAAAAAGCAGCTGTCCCCGAATAAGTTACAGCCGCATAGGGCACTCCCAGGTAGTTTTTAAAGTCTTCCTCCAAAGAACCGCGCTGGTTTCTTTTAAAGAAAGCAGAGAAAAGTTCTCTTGCGTAAATGGGTAGGCCGGCTGTGGGTGGTATCTCTCGAAATAAACTCATTTTACATTATCTTTTTATACATTTTATGCTAGAATACTTCCAAAAGCAAGCGGAGTTATTTAATCATTACTAAGTCTTTAAGTTCAGGTTATAATAATCCTATTGGAAACCGGTATAAATGTTTAAAAACAAGCTCACCTTTAAACTGTTGTTCTTCCTTGTCCTGACCGATTTCCTGGAAACGTTTATTCATCTTTGTTTTAAAAAAAGCACTCTTCTTGAGGAGGGGGTAGTTATAACCAACTCCTCTGAACTCTTTGTTTTCCTGCAGAATGTTTTTTCATCTCCCTTCCTCTTGATCGGCCTGGTATTAGTTGTAGGCACATTTATTCTCTGGTCTAGCCTGCTTTCCAGGGTTGATTTAAGCGTCGCCGTTCCCATCTGTAGTTTTAGTTATATACTCATACCCTTAGCTTCCATCATCTTCCTGCATGAAAAGGTAAGCCTTTTTAGGTGGGGAGGGGTTTTGTTTATACTGCTCGGAGTCGTCCTTGTTTCCTTAAGCACCTCAGAGAAAGGGCGGGCTTTAGAATGAGAGAAAAACTTGTTTTTATTTTATTCCTGATCGCTCTGACCAGCATCTGCGATACTATAAACCAGCTATTCTTAAAATCCGCCATTAATTCTTTAATCCCTCCGAGAGGCAATGTCAGGGCAGTATTGAGGTTTATTATTAAATTAATTGCGGTACCGCGGGTTTGGCTCAGTTTTCTCTTTAGCCTAATTTCTTTGTGTATATGGCTGTTTGTTTTATCCCAGGTAGATTTAAGCTTTGCCTTTTCCGCGGACAGTATGCATTATATATTTATCGCCTTAGCCTCCAGGTTCATATTGAAAGAGAGGGTTAGCCTTAAGCGCTGGATGGGGATAGCTCTTATTGTGGTAGGCATAGCGTTGGTCAGTTTAAGTTAGGGGAAAGGAAAATTTTTTCTTGACAAATGATACAATTATGGTATCATTAATCTATAAAAGGAGGGCGTATGAATATAACCGTAAAGTATATGCTTCGTCCGGTAGCCCACTGTAAAGAGGGCTGTAGTAGTCTGTCCCGGGCAAGACGTTAAACTGCCCAAATTTTTTAAGCCCGCCACTCCTAAAGGATAAGATGAAATTAATCACCAGGAATACGGATTACGCCCTGAGAGCGTTATGTCTCATTGCTAAATGCAAAGGAAAGATAGTTTCTGTTTCAGAATTAACCCTGAAATTACGCGTTCCGCAGCCATTTTTGAGAAAAATACTTCAGGTATTGAACGGGAAAGGCATACTCAGGTCTCTCAGGGGCCAGGGTGGCGGGTTCACTTTGGCTAAAGAGCCGGCAAAAATATTTATAACGGATATAATGCGGATATTCCAGGGCGCATTGAGGCTGAATGAATGTTTTTTACGGAAACTTGCCTGCCCGCATAAAAAAACCTGCCTTTTAAGAAAAAAGATTACTGGGATTGAGAGGTATGTTTTAAGAGAGCTTAATTCTATTACTCTAGAATCTTTACTGGAATAAGCGGGATATTCAGGCAACAGATCAGCGCTCTGGACATGAGCAAAAAGCAGTTGCTATATTGCTTAGTTTGTTGTATCTTAATCTTGAAGGAACCTGTATCGGGCCGATACCTCTGGTTTTTATTTCTAAAATATTTTTGCTATCCTAAAGGGGAAGTTTAATTTTAAGGCTTATTCGTTCTCCCGAAGAGGATTCGGAGCATATTTTAAGCAGGTAAAACAGCTTGCCTTAGGCAGGCAGGAGGTGAAAAATGGGTTGTGGAAGATGCGGCCCTGGTGCAAAGAAGAAAAAGAAGAAGGCAAAGAAGAAGTAGCTTTTGGCACGGGCGCCGTTTATAAAGCGGCGCCCGTCTAGTTTTAGGTAGGGAATGAGCAATGCCGGGAGATTGGCCAGCAGAGGTTCAATCTTAAAAGGAGGTGTATAATGGGTGGATTGGGATTTTGTTTTGCTTTGATACCTGCGACGGTATTACTAACTATAAGTTTTTTTGTTTTAATTAGTTTACAAAAGATGGGATCGGGAAGGTTAAAGCTTTTTGGGGTGGTTGTTGTTATTTTGCTTTGGCTCAGCGCGCTTTTAGTGTTTTCTTCAGGTATCTATGCTTCTGGCGCCACCAGGGGTTTTTCTAGATGCCCGATGATGGGGATGATGAAGGGAAGGCGCGCTCTTATGAATAGAGAACAGGCACCTGGTATGCCGATGCCTCCAATGATGCAGGGTTCAGAAAAGCAGCGTTAAGAAAGGAGATCCGGATGGATAAGTATAGATGTACGGTATGCGGGTATATTTATGATCCGGCCAAAGGTGATTCTGCGGGAGGGATTCCGGCGGGGACACCTTTTGAAAAGCTGCCTGATGATTGGGTCTGCCCTGAGTGTGGCGTAGGTAAAGATATGTTTGAGAAGATTTAAATGGCGCAGGAGTTAACCGCAAGAGTTAAGGAAATTATCCAAAGGGCCTATAACGTTAAAAGCGTGCGGCTGGATATCGGCGGAAAAATAGATTTTAAAGCCGGCCAGTTTCTTTCGGTAACCCTTGCGGGCGACCCTGTTTTAAAAAGGTATCTTTCCATATCCAGCTCGCCCACGGAGCAAGGCTACGTGGAGTTTACCAAAAAGCTTACCAACAGCGATTTTTCAAAAGCGCTTAGCCAGTTAAATCCCGGGGATAGCCTTAAGATTGAATATCCATTCGGTAAATTCACTCTGGATGGACCGGGAACGGATATAGCGTTTTTATCCGGAGGCATCGGTATTACTCCCATCAGAAGTATTGCCAAATATACCGTAGATAAGAATTTAGGCACGGATATGGTTTTGGTTTATGCCAACCATTCGCTAAAAGATATTATATTCAAGGAAGATTTTGAAGTGATGCAGAAGGCTTATCCTAAATTAAAAGTAGTCCATGTGCTTTATGAACCGGCGGTAGGTTTCCAATGTATCTCCGGCCGGATTAATGCCCAGGTGATTAAGCAGGAAGTAGGAAATTACCCGCGAAGAAAATTTTACCTCTGCGGCCCTCCGCAGATGGTGGAGGCAATGAATAAAATATTGACGGAAGATCTGAACTTAGCTAAAGAAAATATAGTTACCGAAAACTTTCAAGGATACTAGCCTGCCTACCCGCAGTCAGGGAGAGCGTATGTCAGTTTTAAAAATATTACCGGATATTTATTCTGTCGGCGTGGTGGACTGGAACGTGCGTAATTTTCACGGTCATACCTATACTACAAAACGGGGCACAACTTATAACGCCTATCTGATTATTGATGAAAAGATTACTCTCGTAGATACAGTGTACGGGGCGTTTTCCTCGGAACTGATTGAAAATATCCAGCAGGTTGTGCCGGTCAATAAAATAGACTACATCATCGCTAATCACGTGGAAACAGACCACTCCGGAGCGCTCCCTGAAGTTATGAAGCTCTGCCCTAAGGCAAAAATTTTAGGTACGGAGAAATGTAAGGAAGGCCTTTATCGCTATTACTACGGGGATTGGGATTTTCAGGTGGTTAAGACCGGGGATAAATTAAAGCTGGGCCAGAGGACATTAACGTTTTTAGAGGCGCCGATGATTCATTGGCCGGACAGCATGTTTACCTATTGCCCCGAAGAAGAACTGCTTATGCCCAATGATGCCTTCGGTCAGCATCTGGCGACAAAAGAGAGGTTTGCCGACGAGGTTGACCAGTGCGCGTTATGGGATGAAGCGGCCAAATACTACGGTAATATACTCTGGCCGTTAGGCGCGGTTATTTTAAAGAAGATCGAAGAAGTAAAAAAATTAAATATTCCGCTTAAAATCATTGCTCCCAGCCACGGCGTTATCTGGCGTAAGGACCCCCTGCAAATAGTGAATAGATATACCAGCTGGGCGCAGAATGAAACCCTGCCCAAAGTGGTAGTAGCATATGAATCTATGTGGGGCGCGACCGAAAAGATGGCGCGTAAAATTGTCGCGGGCGTTGAAGAAGAGGGTTTGAGCATAAAATTGTTTGAGATAACCGGCTCTGACCGTACCGAGGTGGTTAAGGAGATGCTGGATGCCCGGGGTTTTATATTTGGTTCGTCAACCCATAATAACAACATGCTTCCTACTCTGGCCGGCTTTCTTGATTTTATAAGAGGGTTTAAGCCAAGAAATAGGGTTTCTGCTGCTTTCGGCTCTTATGGCTGGGCAGGGGGGGCTGTACAACAGATAGAAAATATTTTAAAAGAAGCCGGTATAGAATTGGCAGGAACAGGATTGGGAGTAAAGTATATGCCCGATAGAAACGATTTAGAGGCCTGTTTTAAGTTTGGCCGGAATTTCGCGGCAGTAATAAAAGGGGGTAAATAATGGGCCCGATAGAAGCTCTAGAGCTTGAAAGTTAAATGCATCCGCTGAGCGAAGACATTATCCAATTCTTCCAGAAACAGGGCTGTGTTGTTGTCTCCAGCATTGACAGTGAGGGTTTTCCCCACAGTGCTTGTAAGGGAATAGTAAAAATTGATAAGAACGGGAGTATCTGCTTATTGGATGCCTATAGAGGGCAAACCTTACAGAATCTCAAGAGCAACCCTTGCGTTAATATTACTGCTTTTGATGAGCATAAATTCATCGGTTACTGCCTTAAGGGAAAGGCTAGGGTCTTATGCAAAGCAGATCTTGATGCGGAGACAGTCCGGGCCTGGGAAGATAGAATCACGGGCAGGTTGACCCAGAGATTGCTTAAAAATATCCGCGGTGAAGTAAAAGGGCATCCCAGGCATCCGGAGGTCCTGCTTCCTGATCCCGAGCATATGATTATCGTTGAGGTGTCAGAAGTAGTTGACCTTACGCCACAGCATTTAAAGTAGCCTGCCTGTCCGGCAGGCAGGGGGGTAGCATGGGAAACATTTTTGCGGGCAGCGAAGTCGTGGAACTCGGTATTCAGATTGAAAAGAACGGCAGGGATTTCTATAGCCGGCTGGCAGAACAATCAAAAATACCGAAAGCAAAGGAAGTTTTTATATTTTTAGCGGGCGAAGAAGAAAAACACATCAAAGTATTTCAGGGCATACTGGATAAAACTCAAGAATTCAAGCCTCAAGGGCAGGATGCCGACGAATATTATGCTTATATGAGCGCGCTAGCCAGCGAACATATATTTACACAGAAAGATGAAGGCGAGAAAATCGCCAAAGCTGTTAAGACCGATAAGGAGGCAGTAGAAAAAGCCATCCGTTTTGAAGAAGACTCGGTCGTTTTTTACGAAGGTGTAAAGAAAATCGTTCCCGAATATGATGTGAAGATAATAGAGACTCTGATTGTCCAGGAAGAGGGTCATTTAAAACAGCTTATCGAGACTAAAAAGCTGCTTTAGAAAGGATTGCTATGGCTAAAAACGTAAAAATTTACAGCACACCCACCTGCCCGTGGTGTATCAGGGTCAAGCAGTTTTTAAAAGATAATAATATCGTTTTTGAAGATTATGATGTTGCCACCGACCGGCTCAAGGCCGATGAAATGGTTAAAAAATCCGGACAGATGGCTGTGCCGGTATTGGACATTGAAGGCGAGATAATCGTGGGTTTTGACCGGGAAAAAATCAAACAGTCCT
>Ga0265297_10000629_pt1 | contig 100824 bp, 80 predicted proteins | sample Munlanlwell13791_FD_192502 | JGI IMG/M metagenome (GOLD analysis project Ga0265297, IMG submission 192502) | Leachate microbial communities from a municipal landfill in Southern Ontario, Canada - Leachate well 137-91 | ecosystem: Engineered > Solid waste > Landfill > Unclassified | place...
ACCCCGTCCCGGTAATACGTTCCATGGCGCGGCGACAAAAGAAATTGCTGCCAACGCCCGAAGTCTTGCTCTAAAGCCGTAATAATATGCCGGAAGAAATTTTCCAGGCCAACGATCCGTATCAATTCCTGAATATCGGTGACGGTAAGAACTTTCATGGTCCGGCTCCGTTAATCGTTAAAAGATTTAACAGCCCGTTCGAAATCAGGCAGCCAGTCTTTGAAATCGCAGACGTAGTTATAGCCGCAGACGGTTTTTAATGGGCGACGGTTGATGAGGGTTAATATCCGTTCGGCTCTTTGTAAGGTATCGGTTTTCGGGCCGAACGGATTTAAGCGCATTTTCGGGCCGGGCGGAAAGGCGTAATCGCAGATGAATAACACGTCCTGATAAATATAAATCGTATAGCCCGGCGTGTGGCCGCCTATGTGATACGCGGCCAGCCCAGCAACCGTAAAGTCATCGTTGAAGCGTTCGTCGATCGGGAATGATTTGATTAAAGGATTTTCCGCATCCATGGCATGCAGGTAGACTTTTGCATTCCAGAGCTCGCGATATTGATTCGATGCCCCCATAAAATGCGGGTGAGTAAAGAAGATTTTGCTGACCGGTTCCAGCGTGCGATTAAATGCGGAAGGGCAATCGATCCATACGACCTCATGTTCCGTTTCGATCCGGTAGGCTGCATGTTCCAGTCCCAGTCTGGGCACTGAAACCAGTTGGGTAACGCTGTCGTTGATTGGCGTGGCGGTAACGCGATAGGTGGTTTCGGCCTCTTCCCAACTGAGGAACTTATCGCGATGGGCTCCGCAAAACGGGCAGACATCCGGAGGATCGCCGATCATGTTATAACCGCAGGTTGTGCAAACCCATTGACTCATGTGCTCCCCCTTAAAATATCAACTTTAAGTACCGGTGTTAGTGAATCGCTCCGGGGCCGAATTGCATGAAAAACTGGCCGGCTCCGGGCGGCGAGTCCTGTTCGTAGTACAGTGCTTCAAGCATCATGTTGCCTTCCGGTCCCAACATATCTCCGGTTAGTAAGGTACGAAAGTCTCTACCGCCTATTAACTGATGGGTCATGCTCAGGTATAACCTTGATAACTGCTTTTCCCTGATGACAGTGTCCAGCATTTGCGGTCCGGCAACCAGGTAAATGGATTTGTACCCCAGTCCGCTTAATGCATGAATCAGGGGCGCGCCATGCACGGCTTGATCGTCGCCGGCAAAGAGTATGGAATATCCCATGTCCTGCCAGTAACGGACACGATCCGGATCGGCATTTTTTCCAGTGGCTATGTAGACGGATTGGCTATGTTCTTTAAGACTGTTATGGGGCGGAAAATTCAGGCTGGCACTAGCGATGATGACTGCGGGTTGTGGCTGCAAGCCATTGTTGCGACGCCAAGCCAAATGCTCTTTGTCTTTAACCTGCAATATGTTGCCCAAACGTCCTTCACCCAATGCCCGCATATAGCCGCCATGGGTAATAATGCAGTCCGCCTGCGCATGCAGTTCCATGAACAAGGCAAAGTCGGAAGCGGTTGTTATATGTTTGGGAATATGAGTCGTGCCTTGCGCTGTATCCTCGACCGCAATCCGTCCGTCCAGACTCGACAGGAAGTTGGCGTAAACAAAGGGAGATTCGGTCGCACCCAATTTATGTAATTGATGCGCAAGATATAGGCCTTTAACGGAGACTTTTTCATGAAATTCTGGATACAGTCGTAATAGGTTCTTTTGCATAGAAGTACCTTTTGCGCTTGAAAACCCGGCTTTAATTCAGAGCAAAAACCGCCCCCGTCCAACTGCCGTATTTTGATGTGCAACGAGTATATCAACCAGTCTGGAATAATTGCCAGAAAATCCTTATTACTTAAGGCGGTTGAAAGCTTCATCCTGTTTAGAGCAATTGAGCATCGGTGTTATGCGATAGCCAACTGCTTAAAGAAAAGGGGAAGAATCATCAGCCCTTTTGGCCTAAACCAAATTGATATTATTTGTTGCTGGTCTTGAGATGCCATACAGCGGCTTCAGCATGTGTAGTAGCTCTGCCCACGTGACCCTGCGTTCCGTGATCGATAGCTTCTTGCAGCTCTTTAGCACCCGCTTCTAAATGGTTTTTTGACAAACCCTTGGCTGCTATGGAAGCCGCCAGCGCATCATCCAATGCTTCCTTTGCCTGCTGGACCAACAGTGCTGTATGCCCGGCTTTACCGTGAGCAACCGCCGACTTGGCGTGTTCCAATGCTGAATCGGCATGCTCATCAGCGAAAACAGAAGTACTTAAAAGAAGTAGTAGCCCTGCGCATACGGATGCTAATTTTTTCATAATCCTCTCCTCATTATTATTTGTTTATATCGCTTGTCGATAGCACGTTTTCAGAATCGTTTATTTTTGTTTTTAAAAAACTATTATGAATCGGCAATTATATTCTTACCTTATGCCATCTATTTTGCAATACTCATCAAATGAACGTAAGAAAATGCGTTAAAAAACCAGACGAAATACCAGCAAGGACGACCTAAAAATCGTGACTTTCCTTAATTTCAGCACCGGTTATGCCAGCGGGATACCGATAAAAAAGGTGAGCAAACTGCCTTCAGAAAAAAGTTTTAAAACGGGAATTGAACAGGCTTGAGGGGGACGGCGGCTGGAAAAAACCGCGATGAAGGCGTAACAATAATTCTTTAATCAATGCGACATCACTATGAGCAAGCGTTTTAGGCCATCTCATAGTGATGATTTCCAAAAAACCTAAATATCTTTAGCCAGTTTTTCAGCGTAACCGATGTAATTGCGCGGCGTCAGCTCCAGTAAGTTTGCCTTGGCTTCTGACGGAATTTCCAGTTTTTCAATAAACGCCTGCATTTGCTCGGGAGTAATGCGCTGGCCGCGGGTCAGTTCCTTCAATTTTTCATACGGCTTTTCAATGCCGTAACGACGCATCACGGTTTGGATCGGCTCTGCCAAGACTTCCCAGTTGGCGTTGAGATCGGCCTCAATCGCTTCAATGTTAATCTGCAATTTGGAAATACCTTTTAAACTGGCCTGAATGGCGATACTGGTGTGGGCAATGCCGACGCCGATATTTCTCAATACGGTTGAATCGGTTAAATCCCGCTGCCAGCGCGACACCGGCAATTTTTCAGCTAAAAAGCCGAAGATGGCATTAGCCAATCCTAAATTGCCTTCGGAGTTTTCAAAATCAATCGGGTTGACTTTATGCGGCATGGTCGAGGAACCGACTTCACCGGCGATGGTTTTTTGCTTGAAGTATCCCAGGGAGATATAGCCCCAGATGTCACGATCGAAATCCAGCAAAATGGTATTGAAGCGGGACAGCGCGTGGAAATACTCGGCAATATAGTCGTGCGGTTCAATCTGGATGGTGTAGGGGTTAAATTGCAGTCCCAAAGATTCGACAAAATTTTGTGAAAACTCCGCCCAATCCACATCCGGGTAAGCCACGCAATGGGCGTTATAATTACCGACTGCGCCGTTGATTTTGCCTAACAGGGCTACGGCTTGCAGTTGATCTTGCTGGCGCTGCATTCGAGCCGCGACGTTGGCAAACTCTTTGCCGGTAGTGGTTGGTGTAGCCGACTGTCCATGAGTGCGCGACAACATTGGCTGGTTTGCGGTTTCTACAGCTATGGTTTTGAGCGCCGCGATGCAGTCGCCGATTTGCGCAAGGATGACTTCGCGGCCTTCTTTGAGCATTAACGCGTAAGACAAGTTATTGATGTCTTCCGAGGTGCAGGCAAAATGGATAAATTCGCTGACTTTTTCCAGCTCGGCGCAGCCGGCAATTTTTTCTTTCAGCAGGTATTCAACAGCTTTGACATCGTGATTAGTCGTTTTTTCGATGTCTTTGACGCGCTGCGCATCGGCCTCTGAAAAATTGCTGACGATCTTGTTTAACAGCTGTGTTGCAGTGTCGCTGAACGGGCTGACTTCGGCAATCAGAGGGTGACTGGCCAAGGCTTGCAGCCAGCGCACTTCAACGAGCACGCGAAAACGGATCAGGCCGTATTCGCTGAAAATTGGCCGCAAGGCAGCCACTTTGTCGGCATAGCGGCCGTCGATAGGAGAAATAGCGGTGAGCGCGAAATTAGTCATGGGTTTGTCCGAGTGTTTTAATGTGTTGATATTCGTTAGCTTTACTCAAGCAGGAACTAAAGCTTTGGATTCAATAATCCCGCCCCCCAGACAGATCTCACCGTCATAAAAAACGACGGATTGTCCTGGGGTAATGGCTCTTTGCGGTTGATCGAACACGGCTCTGCATCTGTCGTTGCCTATTGGCTCCAAATAACAGGACTGGTCGGCTTGGCGATAGCGGGTTTTAGCGCTACAGCGTATCGCTTGGCTCAATGGCCGGTTGCTGCACCAGTCAAGCTGGCTGGCCTCCAGCATATTGTGCAGCATCAAGGGATGATCGTGACCTTGGCCGACGATGAGGATATTATTTTCCAAATCTTTTTCCAGTACATACCACGGCTCATCCGGCGCATTTTTAACGCCGCCTATACCTAAGCCCTGACGCTGCCCCAAGGTGTAGTACATCAAGCCGTGATGCTTGCCGATGTATTGCCCTTCAGGCGTGCGCATTTCGCCGGGCTGGGTTGGCAGATAGCGTTGCAGAAATTCGGTGAACTTGCGCTCGCCGATAAAGCAGATGCCGGTGCTGTCTTTCTTGCGGCTGTTGGCAAATCCGGCTTTATCCGCCATGGCCCTGATTTCGGGCTTATGCAAATGACCTATCGGGAACAACGTACGTGATAACTGTTTTTGTCCCAAGGTATAAAGAAAATAACTTTGCTCTTTGTTCGGGTCCAGGCCTTTTAATAAAAAGAACTCGCCGTCTTTCTCGGCTACTTGAGCGTAGTGACCGGTGGCGATATATTCCGCCCCCAAATCCTCAATCGCATAATTCAGAAAGGCTTTGAATTTAACGTGCTTGTTGCATAGGATATCCGGATTGGGGGTGCGACCTGCTTTAAATTCAGACAGAAATACTTCAAATACCTCATCCCAGTATTCGGCGGCAAAATTCACTGTTTTTAATTCGATGCCTAATTTATCGCAAACCTGCTGAGCGTCAGCGAGATCCTCCATTGCCGTACAGTACTCGGTACCATCGTCTTCCTCCCAGTTTTTCATAAACAAACCGGTGACTTGATGGCCTTGCTCCAAAAGCAGCAAAGCGGTTACAGAAGAGTCCACGCCGCCGGACATGCCGACGATTACTTTTTTACTCATGGTCAAGATCGATAAATGATTTAAGTAAGGATAACGGGTAGCGTTGCCCGCTGAGATATTCATCTACGCTAATGAGCACCAATGGACTACGCAATCGATGCCGCTGTGCTTCAATTTCGTCGCGCGTTAACCAATGCGCGGCGATGATACCCTCATCCAGTTGTTGCGTCGGGTTGAGTGAATGGCAGCGACCGGAAAAACAGACTCTGACAAAGCTGGGAAAATCAGGATTTTTTCGCCAAAGTTGGATGGAAACAATGTGCTCCGGCTCAAACTGCCAAGCGGTTTCTTCCAGCACTTCGCGCTTGATTGCCGCAATCAGGTCCTCGCCTTCTTCAAGATGCCCAGCCGGCTGATTAAATTGAAGTCCATTGCAGGTTTCTTCTTCCACAATTAAAAACCGTTGATCCTGTTCAATAACTGCGGCAACTGTAACGTGTGGTTTCCAAACCATTACCGAATTCCAACTATATAAAGTAAACATTTTACTAGATTTACAGATATTATGCTGGTAAAAAAAGCTACAGGAAGGAAGACCGAGGCGCGTGTTAAGCGCTTCTATAAACCTTGTTTATTTTGATGTAAATATAAGAGTTGAAATTCACAAAGATTGGCACTATGTTAGAGACCTGAATATTTTTATTGTTGCAATTATGTCCGATTTTGATCCATACAAAGATAGAGATGGCGGCTTGGCTACTCAGGAAGCCAAACCCAAACTGAAGAGACCGCCTTTATACAAGGTGATCTTGTTAAATGACGATTTTACGCCCATGGATTTTGTAATTGAGATTTTGATGGATTTTTTTGCCATGTCTGAAGAAAAGGCAACCCAGGTGATGCTGCAAGTACATACGCAAGGTGTTGGTGTATGCGGAATGTACTCTAAAGATGTTGCTGAAACCAAAGTATATATAGTTAATGACTATTCACGAGAGCACCACCATCCGTTGATGTGCTCAATGGAAGAAGTGTAGGTTGGAGAGCTTATGTTAAGTAAAGAACTTGAAATTACGCTAAATAATGCATTTAAAAATGCACACGATAAGCGACATGAATTTATCACGGTTGAGCATTTGCTGCTGGCATTGCTCGAAAATGCTTCTGCGCAGCCGATTTTGATAGCGTGCGGTTGCGATATTAAGGCACTACGTGGCCAGTTAACGCAATTTATTGATGAAACTACATCATTAATTCCGGTGGGTATCCAGCGGGAAACCCAACCTACATTGGGGTTTCAGCGAGTGCTGCAACGCGCTGTTTTCCACGTACAGGCATCTGACAAAAAGGAAGTTTCCGGCGCCAATTTATTTGTAGCCCTGTTCAGTGAACAGGATTCCCACGCGGTTTATCTTTTAAACAAACAGGATATTTCAAGACTGGATGTGGTCAATTATCTGGCTCACGGCATTTCAAAAATAGATCCTGAAAACGACTCGTCAAATAGCCGGGCACCGGAATCAAGCAATCCTGATGCCGAAGCGGCTGGCAGTCCGCTGGATAAGTACACCACCAATCTGAATGAAGAAGCCCTAAAAGGCCGGATTGACCCGTTAATTGGCCGAGAGCAAGAGCTTGAGCGTACGATTCAGACGCTATGCCGTCGGCGCAAAAACAATCCTTTGCTGGTCGGTGAAGCCGGCGTTGGCAAAACAGCTATCGCAGAGGGCTTGGCGAAACGGATTGTTGAAGAGCAAGTTCCGGACGTTCTGATGAACAGCGTAATTTACTCTCTCGATTTAGGCGCATTAGTCGCTGGCACCAAGTACCGCGGAGACTTTGAAAAGCGGCTTAAAGCACTGTTAACTCAGCTTAATAAGGAGCCTGATTCAATTCTGTTTATCGATGAAATACACACCATTATCGGTGCCGGCTCAGCGTCCGGCGGCGTTATGGATGCGTCCAATCTGATTAAGCCGGCACTGGCTTCCGGCCAGTTGCGTTGCATAGGCTCCACCACTTATCAGGAATATCGCGGCGTTTTTGAAAAAGATCACGCCCTGGCGCGAAGATTCCAGAAAGTTGATGTCCTTGAGCCTTCCGTTGAAGATACTATCCTGATATTGAAAGGTCTTAAATCGCGCTTTGAAGAACACCATGACGTTAAATATTCCGCCGAAGCATTGAGCGTGGCAGCGGAATTATCGGATCGTTATATTACCGACCGGCATTTGCCCGATAAAGCCATTGACGTTATCGATGAAGCAGGCGCGAAACAACGCATGACTGCTGAAGCTGATCGTAAACAGCTTATCGATGTCGCCGAAATAGAAGATATAGTCTCCAAAATAGCCAGGGTGCCTGCAAAATCGGTATCTACCAATGACATCGACAAACTGGCTAATCTGGAAAAAAATCTAAAAATGCTGGTCTTTGGACAAGACGAAGCGATTTCGGCACTGGCATCGGCCATAAAATTATCTCGCGCAGGTCTTAGAGATACACAGAAGACTATCGGTTCATTTCTTTTTGCAGGCCCTACCGGCGTAGGCAAAACCGAAGTGACGCGGCAATTGGCTAAAGTGCTGGGCGTGGAATTGATTCGCTTTGACATGTCGGAATATATGGAACGGCATACCGTTTCCAGGCTGATTGGTGCGCCTCCGGGTTATGTGGGCTTTGATCAAGGCGGTCTGTTAACCGAACAAGTCAACAAACATCCTCATGCAGTATTGCTGCTGGACGAGTTGGAAAAAGCCCACCCTGATGTATTTAACCTGTTATTACAGGTGATGGATCACGGCACATTGACTGACAATAACGGCCGCAAGGCGGACTTCCGTAACATCATTCTGGTGATGACCACTAACGCGGGAGCGGAAGAAGGCAGTCGCGCCTCTATTGGTTTTACCTATCAGGATCATGCCACCGACAGCATGAAGGTGATCGAAAAAGGCTTTTCGCCCGAATTCCGCAACCGTCTGGACGCCATCATTCAATTCAAGCCATTGGATATAGCCATTGTCGGCCACGTGGTTGATAAATTTATCTTTGAATTGGAAGCCTTGCTGGCAGACAAACACGTGACACTGACATTGGATGCCGATGCCCGGTTATGGCTGGCTGAAAACGGCTGCGACCCAAAAATGGGAGCCAGACCGATGGCGAGACTCATTCAAGAGAAGATCAAAAAACCCCTGGCTAATGACTTACTGTTTGGCGATCTGGCGCACGGCGGACATGTACGAATTTACGTGAAGGATAATGAGCTGAACTTCGCTATAGAAAGCGCTGAGTCGATTGTTCCGGAAGCCAATTTTTAATACGGTGACCGAAGCAAGTCTGCCAGCTATTTAAAGGAACCTGCGTTAATCCTGTTGATACAGGATTAACGCATACGGAATGTGATACGACCTTTGGTTAAATCGTAAGGAGTCATTTCAACTTTGACACTGTCGCCAGTAAGAATACGGATGTAATGCTTACGCATTTTTCCTGAGATATGTGCAGTCACAATATGACCGTTTTCCAGTTCGACGCGAAACATGGTATTAGGAAGCGTATCAATCACCTTCCCTTCCATTTCAATTTGATCTTCTTTTGCCATTTATAATAATCCTGATAGTTAAAACCACCAATAATAACATAAGCGTGTTTTTAACAACAGATGCGCGTAAGAAACCACATCACATTAAACATCGCTTAACCCGAAAAAAACTTTTATATTTACGAATATTTGTAGAATAAAGCGCGCAAGCTCTTGAAACAATAAGCGTTATCACCTAGCAAGCAAATCTTGCCATTTGGCCGACTCTCTTACATAACAAAGCTGTTCGATGCTCTTAAATTTCCAGCAGACTTTTAATAAAAGTGTATTAATGCTTAACGTAAGTTATCCATCAATTTAAGATACTCACTTTCCGAGAAAATATCCGTATTATTTTCAACCCTGTCTAGGTAAGTTTTACCTATTAGATGATCCGCTTCGTGTTGAAATATTCTTGCTACGAAGCCGCTTAACTTTGACTTCACCAAGTTACCTTGTTGATCGGTATAGTGAATCATTATTTCCCGATACCTCGGCACTAAAGCGCGTATCCCTGGAATACTTAAACAACCTTCCCAGTCTTTTTCTTGTGTTTCCGACAAGGCCTGAAAACAAGGATTAATCATCACTGTCGGCTCCATCAATGGTGCCGATGGATAACGGGGCGTAGGCCTCGATGCGACAATGATAATCTGTTTTGATTCGCTGACCTGAGGCGCAGCAATGCCAACTCCCGACGTCGATGCCAGGGTGCTTTGCATGGCTTCGATTATTTGCCGAATTTCAGCATCATGCACATTTGCAACGACTTCGGCTTTTTGTCTGAGCACCTTGGCTCCTAGCTGGGCAATCTCTCGCATCATAGTCCCTGCAATTCGTGCATAAGCACAGTCTGGGCTTGAATCGGTTCCTCAGCCTCGGCCTTTCGCAATCGTTGATAAGTGCCATCCGACTGCAAAAGCCAAGCCTGAGTGTTATCTTTTAAATACAAATTCAGATCCTGCAAAATCCGGTTTTGCAATTTTTTGCTTTCAATCGGAAAACAAATTTCAACACGCCGGAACATATTGCGGTTCATCAAATCGGCACTGGATGCATAGACCTCCCTATCCCCACCGTTTTCAAACGCATACACCCGTGCATGCTCCAAAAAACGCCCGATAATGGAGCGCACTTCTATATTTTCAGATACGCCTGGAACGCCGGGCTTTAAGCAGCACACCCCCCTGACAATCAATTTAACTTCAACCCCGGCCTGTGATGCGCGATAAAGAGCCTGGATAGATTGCTCCTCAACAACGGCATTCACTTGAATGATTATTTTTGCCGGTTTGCCGCTTTTGGCATGGCGTATTTCCCGTTCAATTTTTTCCATCAAACCGCTATGCAAGGTGAACGGCGATTGCAGTAATTTATTTAATTTGGTCACTTTACCCAAACTGGTCAGCTGGGCAAATACTCTCCGCACATCTTCGCCCAATTCTTTATCGCAGGAAAAAAGGCCGTAATCGGTGTAAATCTGCGCCGTTTTCGGATGATAGTTTCCTGTACCCAGATGCACGTAATTGCGCAATTCTTTCCCTTCCCTCCTTAACACTAAGCACATTTTGGCATGCGTTTTGTAGCCCACTACACCATAAACCACATGAACGGCGGCTTCTTGTAATTTAGCGGCCAAATCGATATTGGCTTTTTCATCGAATCTCGCCCTCAATTCGATAACCACCGTCACCACCTTGCCGGTTTTAGCCGCCTTGATTAAAGCAGCGACAATTGGCGAATCGGCCCCGGTACGATAAAGCGTTTGCTTGATAGCCAACACTTCCGGCGAAACCGCCGCTTGACGAATAAACTCAACGACGGGAGAAAAAGACTCAAACGGGTGATGCAGCAAAATATCGTGGCGCTTAATCGCTGCAAAGATGTCTTTACTGCGCTCCAGTTGTTGCGGAACCACGGGCTTAAAAGAAGGAAATTTAAGGTCTGGCCGACCGACCAGATCATTAATTTCCTGAATCCTGTTGAGGTTGACCGGCCCATCAACTAAAAATAAACGGTCGCGAGTCATTTCAAAACGTCCCAACAAGAACGACACTGTCTCATCAGGGCAATTGGCGTCAATTTCCAGACGAACCTCATCACCGTAATTACGCATGGCCAGTTCCCCTTCCACGGCAAGCAATAAATCGTCAATCGCATCATCATCGACGAAAAAATCACTATTCCGGGTAACCCTGAATTGGTAACAACCTTTAACATTCATGCCATTAAATAATTGATCGACAAATGCATGAATAATCGATGACAGGAATACAAAATCGGATGGCCCGCTACCCGTTTCCTCAGCAGGCAACTGAATAATGCGAGGCAGCGCCCTCGGCGCTTGTAAAATGGCCCGACCGCTATTTCTGCCGAAAGCGTCTTTTCCGGTCAATGAAATAATAAAATTTAAACTCTTGTTGAGTATGCGTGGAAAAGGATGGGCGGAATCCAGTCCCACCGGCGTTAAAATCGGCAACAACTCATTGTTGAAATAAGCTTCCAACCATTTGTGCTGCGCCTCGGTCCATTCCTTGCGGCGAATGAAATGAATATTTTCGTTGGCCAGTTTCGGAATCAAAATCTCGTTAAGAACTTTATATTGTTCCTCAACCAGTTGGTGGGCGTGAACAGAAATCAACTCAAGCTGTTCATTAGGCGTTAATCCGTCCGAGCCGGCTGCTTTCGGATCGATGACCGCCATCTGAATCACACTGGCCACACGAACCTCGAAAAACTCATCAAGATTGGAGCAGGAAATACACAAATAATTAAGACGCTCAAGCAACGGCACTCTTTCATTTTTTGCCTGCGCCAGAACCCGCTTATTGAACTCCAGCAGACTCAATTCGCGATTAATATAAAGTTCCGATTTTTGAAGATCAATTATTTCTTCTGTTTCGTTTATGTCCATGTTGTGCTCAGATTCAAAATCAATGGGTATTATGTTTGTGTATTCATCAGCTAAACCCTCTTTTCCCCTGCAAGCCTCCGGTATGTACTGCAATAATACGCTCGCCTGGCTTGAAATAATGCTTTTGGATTAAATCGTAGATGGCGTACATCATTTTTCCGGTATAGACTAGATCAAGAGGAATTGTAGTTTTTAATTCAAAGTCTTCAATAAATGCGCTTAATTCCAGGTTGATTTTGGCGAAACCGCCAAAATGGTAACCCAAGTTTATTTGCCAGTTATTACGCGATTGTGACAATACGGCGTCAACTTCCGCCGTTAAATAATCCGCATGCTTAAATGCCGCAAATCCCAGCACTGACATTTGCTGCGGAACCGCTTCAATAATACCCGTCAAAGTCGTCGCGGTTCCGCAAGGTACGCAAAGTGTGTCGCACGGGATTCCTATTTCGGCAACCAGTTCAGCTACGCCTTTCAGCGCCAACGTCTGTGCGCCGCCTTCGGGCACCCAATATTGCCGCGGTTTTAAACCCGGCAAGTCATGCCAGTTTTTGTATTGCCGAAGCAACCTGTAATCGGCGCGGGATACAAATTCCAACTCCATCCCCCAATTTTTCATGTCCTGCAAAGTCGGAGTCAATGTTTCCGGTTGCTCGCCGCGAACAAGCCCGATAGTTTTCAACCCTAATACCTTACCGACATAAGCCAGCGCATGCAAATGGTTGGAATACGCGCCGCCCATGCTGACGAGGGTATCCGCCCCTGAAGACAGAGCATGATCGATTATATATTTAAGCTTTCGCCATTTATTGCCGGAAATAACCGGATGCAGTAAATCGTCCCGTTTCATCCACAGTTCGATTTGGTATTGCGCAAGCAACAGATCATTAATCTTTGTTAGAATCGATGCATTGAAAGTTTTTTCCAGCTTTATCAGTTCGAGGTGCATATATGTGTGGGCGTTATAACTTGATCGCAACCGGGCAGCAAATTATGGATCATTTCAGATTACTGAGTTTACCTGCACACAACCCTGACTACAACATTCCGCCTGGACAAAAAATTCTCGCTATCGTGCAGCTGGAAGACGGCAGCAATAAGGCTGTTAACTTGCATTGGGGATTAATTCCATCATGGTCGAAAGACCGCGCTATTTCCAATCACTTGATCAACGCCAGAGCAGAAACCCTGACTGAAAAACCATCGTTTAAAAAAGCTTACCAACAAAGGCGCTGCCTGATTCTCGCTACCGGTTTTTATGAGTGGCAGGCCACCGCAGCCGGCAAACAGCCCTACCACATACACAAACCGGATAATTCATTGTTTGCTTTTGGAGGTATTTGGGAACACTGGAAAAACGATCAGGAAACGGTGTATTCATGCGCGATCATTACCACCGTTGCCAACGACAAAATGGCGCCTATTCATGACAGAATGCCGGTTATTATTGCACCCGAAGATTATAACCATTGGCTGAACAAGAAAACCGCAATTGTCGAAATCGCTGATTTCTTAGTCGCCGACGCTTATGCCTGCATGCAGACTAACCCGATCAGCACACGGATCAACAATCCTCTGCACAATGATGAAAGCTGTTTAAGCTAGATAAAGAAACGCATTAGCATGGCATGAAGAGCAAGTCATGTAAAAAACTTACGCGCCCTGCTCTGCATCAAAACAGCTATCTTTTAAGAGACTGGAATCGATGGGGAGCGTTAAGCGCGTTACTCTCGCGTCCGGCACAATCCATAGGAATATGGTGGTAAAGGCAAATTTTTCAGACTATATGAATGCAGAAGCCATTTTACTGAGAAGCGAATGTATATCTTGTCCTCGCAGTCGTCGAAACTGCTCCTGCCTTGCCTACAGGATGTAGGAGCGGGAACTTCACCTAAAGTATCTACCATTAGCGCTCCGCCCCTGCTCCACATCATTATCTGACACCTCACCTGCGTTCATGCAGGCTAAAATTATCAGTGTTATTCAGGCTAAGCTTTTTTCTTTTTAGACGCAGGCTTAACAACTGCTTCTTCGACAGCCGCCTCGGCATTGTAGGACTTATAATCCGGCGCAATACTGATCAACAAAGTCAGCAAGGCCGCAACATAAGGAACCGCCTGCACTGAGAGAATAGCTATCCACAGTCTGCCGCTAAAATTATCAAAATGCTCCAGGGAAGCCATCATTCCGATAGCGATACTCAACAATATCAGCAAGAACAATTCCTGCCGTATGGTCATTAACCCGACAAATAAAGCGCTGTGCTGCTCGAATTTTGGCGTACGCATAAACGGTTTTCCCGATGTAAACAGCCCTTGCAACGTCCCCTTGGCAACGGTATGCGTTAAGGACAATCCTGACAACGATGCGCCTAACGATTGCCAGATAGAACACGGAACACGGGCTTGGTACAACCATAAACCACGGATGATTTTAAAGCTGAAGATACCCACAGTCGGCAGCAAAAAGGCATTGGCCGGAAGCTCGCTATGAATTGGATCGTACAGAATCACCGCAGTTAAAACCAAGCTGGTCATGGTAAATACCAACGCCAGCGCATCTGAAAACCACGGCAGCCACCCGGCAATAAAATAATACTTTTGAGCGGGCGTCAACTTGGGCTCTTTAGATGGCAAAAAGCTGCGCCAATGGGCCTTGATAATCTGCATAGCGCCATAAACCCAGCGATAACGCTGAGTCATATAGCCGGACATGGTGTCGGGCATAACGCCTTTTCCAAACGAATCCTTGACGTAAACCGAATCGTAGCCGGCTTCGTATAGGCGCAAGCCCAACTCGCTGTCTTCACAAATACACCACTCAGACCATTTGCCGACTTCCAGCAGGGCCGACTTCCTGATCATAGTCATCGTGCCATGTTGGATAATGGCGTTGTATTCGTTCCTTTGCACCATGCCTATATTGAAAAAACCGGCATATTCCCAGTAACAAAATGATTTGAAAGCGCTTTGGTCGCGGTCTCGATAATCTTGGGGCGATTGTATAAAGCCGACGTTTTCATTATCGAAATAAGGCACCATGCACTTCAGCCAATCAGGCGACAGGATATAATCGCTATCGATAATAGCGATAATTTCGGCATCGGGAGCCGTTTGATCCAGCGCATGATTAATCGCGCCCGCTTTAAAGCCCGGCCAGTTTTCCAAATGGAAGAACCTGAATTTTGGCCCTAATCGTTCGCAGTCGACTTTCACAGGCTCCCAAACCGCAGGGTCTTTGGTGTTGTTGTCCATCACCAGCACTTCCAGATTGGGATAGTCCACCTTGTCCAGAGCCTCCAGCGTCATTCGCACCATCTCGGGCGGTTCATTATGGATTGGCAAATGCAGAGATACTTTAGGATACTTAAAGTCCGGTGATGGCGTCAGCGGCTGAAAAGTTCTGGCCGTCTTTCGGTGCCAGATAACTTCGGCTATTTCCAAACTTTCGATCAACAAAATGACTGCCGCCAAAACCTGCATCAATATCAGTATGCCCCAAAACACCATGGTAATTTTGGTTTGGTATTGCTGGGCGCCAATCGACGCTGACCAGAAAATCGTTGATGCGGCAAGGTTCGCAATCAGACCGAAAAACAGCAATCCCGGCAGTTTCATGCTGCTGCGAGTAAATAAGAACAAAGCCATTAACACGACACTAAAAATAGCCGCGCCGACTGCCCAGTTTTCCCAGTTGGGCATGGTAATGACATCGCTGTCCATCGGATATTTTGGCTGTCTATCCGCATTAAAAATACCCCAATACGCGCCTGCCGAGCCTTCCAAAGACATTTTCCAGGGCTGGTCAAACGCCTCTACGATATAATAAGTGACTTTTTCAACATCGGCTCGGTTGAGAAATTCGCGCAGAAATTTTGCCTGATTGGATACCGATGCCGTCGCATGTTTAAAAGGTTGACCATCCGAAGGCCAGCCGACCTCGGTGATGACAATAGGTTTGTTAGGATAAGCTTGTTGTACCGCATGATACCGGTCGAAAACATAATCAACCGCATCTTCCGCGGCAATGCCCTCCCAGTAAGGCAGGATATGCACCGCTATAAAGTCGACTTCAGCAACCAGCTCGGGATGTTTAAGCCAGATATCCCATGTTTCAGATGTACTGACCGGGCGCCATGTGTTTCGTTTTACTTCCCGGATGTATTCGATCAGTTGCTCCGGGGTAATATCGGCACGGAGTAAAACCTCGTTGCCGACCATAACACGGACGATGTTGGGATTATTCTGCTTGCTGACATTAATTAAGGTTTCTATTTCCTGGCGATTCTTCTCAAGATTGCCGTCAATCCAAGCACCCACGGTGGTATTCAAATTGTGTTTTGCAGCCAACTCAGGGATCTTATCCAACCCTTTAAGCACACTGTAAGTACGAACAGCGTGAACCTTATTCTCAAGCAAGCTCAAGTCATGATCAATATCGGCTTCGCTGGGAAAAGTATTGCTGGTTTGGGTATCCTGCTTTCTCATGGGGTCGAAAGTGACACCCATAGTAGTTTTGGTCCAAGGTTGCAATTGCAAAGGGTTATTAATATAACTCCAAATACTGAAGTTAAGGAAGACGAGTAAAGCGAGTGCAACGACAGTAACTATCTTGGTTTTCATTTAGGTGCTCGGTTATTCCGTTGGACTGGGAAAAATAATGTTGGATTGAGAATTAAAGATTTACGCGACTCGCACTGCGCGCTTCTGTTCATGTCCTTTACCTACGCTTTTTATAAGCAGGGCGCTATATCAAAAATACAGTGCTCCTAACTTCGGCGGCAAACAGAGGCAATACGGTACAGATTTAATGGGTATTTTACACAGGTTCTAAAGTCAATAAGAAATTATTTACTTTCAAGTCTGCTGAAAATCCAGCCTTATCTCGATGTTTAAATTCCATTACTAAAAAACAACATTCAGTATTAAAGAACTATGAATTCTTACTTGCATCCATGTAAGTAAGAACTGGAATTAATACTTTAAGTCTTATTTTTTAATATAAAGATCGGTAATCGAACCAGTGATCATTTCAGCAGCGAACGCGAATGTCTCCGATAACATGGGGTGTGGGTGGACAGTCAGACCGATATCTTCGGCATCGGCGCCCATTTCCAAAGCCAGTACCGCTTCGGCAATCAGTTCGCCGGCATTGGGACCGACCATGCCCGCACCAAGAATTCTGCCGGTTTCCTTCTCGCAGAGTATTTTGGTCAGGCCTTCCTTGCGTCCCAAACTTAATGAGCGACCGCTGGCCGCCCAAGGGAAAGAGGCCTTGTCATACGCTATGCCTTGCTGTTTAGCCTGATTCTCAGTCAAGCCCATCCAGGTTACTTCAGGATCAGTATAGGCAACAGAAGGAATAGTCAACGCGTCAAACGCAGATTTGTGCCCCGCTGCAACTTCAGCGGCGACTTTGCCTTCGTGAGAAGCCTTGTGCGCCAGCATAGGGTTTCCGGCTATATCGCCAATGGCGAAGATATGCGGAACATTGGTGCGTTGCTGCTTATCGACAGCAATAAAACCGAGCTCATCGACATTAACGCCTGCCAGTTCAGCACCGATCAACTTACCGTTAGGCTTACGTCCTACCGCTACCAAGACTGCATCGAACACAACCGATTCCGGCGCACTTTTACCTTCAAAAGAAACTTTCAGGCCGTCCTTGTCTTTTTCGATCGAAGTCACCTTCGTTTCCAGCCAGATATTTTTGTATTGCTTTTTGATACGCCGGAACAACGGAGTTACCAAATCGTTATCACAGCCAGGAATGATCTGGTCCATCAACTCGACTACGCTGATTTCCGAGCCGAGCGCATGGTAGACCGTAGCCATTTCCAAACCTATGATGCCGCCGCCGACAATCAGCAATTTTTTAGGAATTTCCTTCAATGCCAATGCATCTGTTGAATCCCATAAACGCGGATCGTCATTTGGAAAAACCGGGATTTGAGTAGCATGCGATCCGGCGGCAATAATCGCCTGATCAAAGCTGATGTTTTGTTTGCCTGTTTCGGTGGTCACCTCGACCATATGGTCCGAAGTAAATCGGCCCGTACCTTGGATTAAAGTTATTTTGCGCTGCTTGACCAGACGGGCAAGCCCATCGACCAGCGTATTGGTAACGCTTTCTTTCCAGGCGCGAATTTTATCCAGATCAAAAGTTGGCTTACCGTAATTGAGGCCGTGCTGCTCGAACTCATCTACCTCATGAATAATCTGGGCAACATGCAGCAGAGCCTTGGACGGAATGCAGCCGACATTAAGGCACACCCCGCCGAGAGCAGGATAGCGCTCAACCAATACCACTTGCTTGCCTAAATCGGCAGCGCGAAACGCCGCCGTATATCCGCCGGGGCCGCCGCCCAATACCAGAACTTCTGCGTGTGTCACAGACTCGTTAATCGCTGGATTAGCATCCATATTATGCTCCTGATTAAAGTAACAAGCGGCGAATATCGCCCAAATACTGTTTAATGGCGGCCATGAATTTAGCGCCTTCCACACCGTCGATGACCCGATGATCGTAAGTCAGGTCGAGCGGCAACATCAGGCGCGGCACAAACTCCTTGCCATTCCATACCGGTTGCATTTTGGCCCGGGTAACGCCAAGTATAGCCACTTCCGGAGCGTTGACGATAGGTGTAAACGCCGTGCCGCCGATACCGCCGAGGCTGGAAATAGTGATGCATCCGCCTTGCATTTCAGCAGGCATTAACTTGCCCAGACGGGCTCTGTTACTTGTTTCAGCCAGTTCGGCAGATAATTCGTTGATGCCTTTGTGTTTAACATTACGTAACACCGGCACCACCAAACCATTGGGCGTATCGACCGCGATACCGATATTAAGATACCTCTTCAATATCAGGTTTTCGCCATCGGCGGACAATGACGCATTAAATTGCGGAAACTGCTCCACGGCCGCAATCAGCGCCTTGATGATAAATATCAGACCGGTGATTTTTACATCATCCTTGGATTTTTCGGCATTCAGCGCATTCCGGAACGCTTCCATTTCAGTAATATCGACTTCGTCATGGTAAGTGACCATCGGCAGATTCAGCCATACCCGGCTCAAGTTTTGTCCGGTCAGCCTTTTTATTTTACTGAGCTTCCGCTCTTCTACTTCACCAAATTGGGAAAAGTCGACGCTCGGCATTGCCGGGATTCCGGTGCCGCTTTGTGCAACACCTTCAGTCATCACTTTCTTGACGAAGTTTTTCACGTCGTCTTTTAAGATACGTCCCTTGCGGCCGCTGCCGTTTGTAATTTTATGTATATCAACGCCCAGTTCGCGGGCAAACAGCCGGACAGCCGGCGTGGCATGAGCCGCTTTACCGGGCTCGCTGCGGGCTGGAGTTTCCGTCAACGGTTCAGGCGCAGCAACGGGCGGTTGACTTGTCGGTTCTGGCGCTTTTTCCACCGGCGCAGTCGCAACTTCTTGCTGTACCGGAGCTTGCTGTGCCGGTGCTTCTTCCTGCTTCGCTGCCCCACTCTCTTCAGTAGCCGCCAATACTGTCGCAATCAGCGTTCCTTCAGAGACTTTATCGCCGGGTTTGATAAATACCTCCTGTACCTTACCCGCCGCACTGGCAGGTAGATCCATGCTCGCCTTGTCGGTCTCAAGCACAGCCAAGGTCTGCTCCAGTTTCACCTCGTCGCCCGGTTTAACCAATACGTCTACCACATCGATATCTGCGACATTGCCGACATCGGGAACCTTAATTTCAATCAAAGAAGCCATGTATATTTTTTCCTTCCGTTAGATTAGCCAGGGAGCTGCTGCTTCAGGATTAACGCCGTATTTGGCAATTGCCACATCCACTTTGGCGGCATCGAACTGCCCCAAGTCTGCCAGACTTTTTAGCGCCGCAATCGTTACATGGTAGCGATCTACCTCAAAGAACCGGCGCAAGTTTTCGCGCGTATCGGAACGGCCGAAACCATCGGTACCCAACACTGTATAAGGAGCGGAAATATAAGCGCGGATCTGTTCTGCAAAGGCGCGAGTATAATCGCTGGCGGCAATCACCGGGCCTTGTGCGTCGGCAAGACAATGTGCGACATGGGATTGCTTGGCTGTTTCGGTCGGATGCAAACGATTCCAGCGTTCGCAAGCTTGACCGTTTCTGGCCAGCTCGGTAAAGCTGGTGCAGCTCCATAAATCGGCTTCCACGCCCCAGTCGTTGCTCAGCAACTCAGCCGCCGCTTCGACTTCACGGAAAATGGTTCCCGAGCCCAATAACTGCACGCGAGGCGCTTTCTTTATCTCCATGGATGGAGTGTATGCCGCAGGACTGTCAGGAACAGGCGCGGCGTTTGCGCCTTTTTTGAAACTGTACATGCCTTTCAGTATATCCAGCTCCGCGCCTTTAGGCATCGCCGGATGGGCATAATTTTCGTTCATGACGGTGATGTAATAGAAAACATCTTCCTGCTCGACATACATGCGGCGTAAACCATCTTGAATGATTACAGCCAGTTCATACGCATAGGTCGGATCGTAGGAAACGCAGTTAGGTACCGTAGCCGACATTAAGTGGCTGTGTCCGTCTTCATGTTGCAAGCCTTCGCCGTTCAGCGTGGTTCTGCCCGCCGTACCGCCCATTAAAAAGCCTCGGGTGCGTTGATCGGCAGCCGCCCAGATTAAATCGCCAACGCGTTGGAAACCGAACATCGAGTAGTAAATAAAGAACGGAATCATCGGTACGTTGTGCGTTGAATACGAGGTGCCCGCCGCAATCCAGTCGCATAAGCCGCCCGCTTCATTAATGCCTTCCTGCAACACCTGACCGTGCTTGTCTTCCTTGTAGAACATCAGCTGATCGGCATCTTGCGGAGTGTACAACTGACCAACCTGAGACCAGATGCCCAGTTGCCTGAACATGCCTTCCATACCGAAGGTTCTTGATTCGTCCGGAACAATCGGCACAATGCGTTTACCGATGTTTTTATCTTTGATCAGAATATTAAGCAGCCGCACGAAAGCCATGGTCGTGGAAATTTCGCGGCCTTCGCCGCTAGCTTCGAGCAACGATTTGAAATCACTCAATACCGGAACGTCCAAAGCATAAGATTTTGCTCTTCTGGCGGGCAAAGGACCGCCTAACTCACTGCGGCGCTGCTGCATATAGGCCTGTTCTTTTGAACCTTCCGGAAAACTGAGATAAGGCAAGTCTTGTAGCTCTTCGTCGGTTACCGGCAAGCCGTAGCGATCTCGAAAATTGGTTAACGAGATGGCGCTCATTTTTTTCTGTTGATGAGAGATATTCTGGGCTTCTCCCGATGCGCCCATGCCATAACCTTTAATGGTCTTAGCCAAAATGACGGTGGGTTGTCCTTGATGATGCACTGCGGCATGGAAAGCGGCAAAAACCTTAACTGAATCATGGCCTCCGCGATTAAGCTCCCAGATATCCCGATCGGACCAATCGGCAACCATAGCCTTTAGTTCAGGCGTATTAAAGAAATGTTCGCGCACATAGGCGCCGTCTTTGGCTTTAAAGGTTTGGTAATCGCCGTCGACGCAGGACATCATCCGAGCCACCAACAGCCCGTCTTTATCACGAGCCAGCAACGCATCCCAGCGTTGGCCCCAGACCAGCTTGATTACATTCCAGCCGGCGCCGCGAAACTCGCTTTCCAGTTCCTGAATGATCTTGCCGTTACCGCGCACCGGTCCATCCAGGCGTTGCAGATTGCAGTTGATAACAAAAATCAGATTATCCAGCTTTTCACGCCCGGCCATGCCGATGGCGCCCAAAGATTCGGGTTCATCAGTTTCGCCATCACCCAGAAAGCTCCAAACCTTACGATTCGAGGTGTCGGCAAAGCCGCGATCCTGTAAGTAGCGCATAAAACGAGCCTGATAAATAGCCATAATCGGCCCAAGCCCCATGGAAACCGTCGGGAATTGCCAGAAATCCGGCATCAACCAGGGATGAGGATAAGACGATAAGCCGTTGCCGTTCACTTCCTGACGGAAATTATCCATCTGTTCCAGCGTTAATCGTCCCATCAAAAACGCACGGGCATAATCGCCCGGCGTTAAGTGGCCTTGAGTATAAATCAAATCGCCGTCATGTTGGTCGGAAGGCGCACGCCAGAAATGGTTAAATCCAACATCGTACAAAGTTGCCGCCGAAGCAAAACTGGCAATATGCCCGCCGACATTAGTGTGCTTATTCGCCCTCAATACCATCATCATGGCATTCCAGCGTACATAAGCGCGAATATTGTGTTCTATCGTAACATCACCGGGAAACTGGGCCTGTTGCGCAACAGGAATAGTATTGATATAAGCGGTGTTGGCGCTAAAAGGGATGTCGAATCCCGCACTCCGGGTTACTGCAACCAACTGTTCAATCAGAAAGTGTACACGCTCACTGCCATCGTGCTCCAACACGGCTTGGAGCGCTTCAATCCACTCCCTGGTTTCTGCTGGATCGACGTCATTCTGTCCGGTGATTTTTGAGATTAAACTATTGGTCATTGCTAGATCCTGTTACAACGAGTATGCATGGATTAAAAATGTTAATTAGGTTACTCATTAAGGCGCATGAGCGTAACCCGCCATTTTACTTAAATACTAAAAACAAGGCCAGAAACACTCTGGTTATTCGGCATAGTATAAACAATGCAGTGGGGGCAATGCACCCGTTTTAGTCATTTGATGCTGACAGCGGAGCGGCAGATCAGGGTGTCGCCGACCGATATTTGGTTATTTGCATCGTGACAGTTTATTATAGATGAGCCTGCCTGAAACCGGGGCAGACGGACTTTTTACCTACCGAATCACTCATCTTATCGACAAAACATGGATCTTATATTAACGCTTAAAACTATCATTCTGGGCATTGTTGAGGGCCTGACCGAATTCTTGCCGGTTTCCAGTACCGGACACTTAATCCTGGTTGGCGACTTGCTGAATTTTAATGATGACAAAGGCAAGTTATTTGAAATTGTTATTCAGGTCGGCGCTATCCTGGCGGTATGCTGGGAATACCGTGCCAAAATCGCTGCTGTTATTGTGGGCCTGCCTAGCCAGAAGTCGGCGCAAAAATTTACCTTAAACCTGATGATTGCGTTCGTGCCGTTGGCAAGCCTGGGCTTACTGTTCGGCAAGTACATCAAAGCCGTGCTGTTCAAGCCTATTCCGGTAGCTCTTGCGTTTATCATTGGCGCCTTCATAATTATTTGGGCGGAAAAACGGGAACATAAAATCCGCATCTATGAAGTCGAAGATTTAAGCCCGTTGGATGCATTAAAGCTCGGTATCGCACAGGCTTTCGCGTTGATTCCGGGAACCTCGCGCTCCGGCGCAACCATCATCGGCGGCTTGTTATTTGGGCTTTCGCGCAAGGCCGCAACTGAATTTTCTTTTTTTCTGGCAATTCCCACGCTGATTATCGCCAGCCTCTATGACTTATATAAGCACCGGGATTTATTGGAACTGGCTACCGACCTCCCCTATTTTGCCGCAGGACTAATCGCCGCATTTATTAGCGCGCTGCTCGCAATCAAAGGCTTATTACGCTATATCAGTCATCATGATTTCATTATTTTCGCCTGGTACCGCATAGTCTTTGGCTTGATTGTTATTGCCACGGCATACAGCGGACTGGTGCAATGGACAGTCGATTAATATCGCTTCCTTCCGGGTTCACTTTCAGCACATTACATTAGACACACTGATACCCCTGGGCAAACAATAGCTATAAAAAAAGCCCTATATTGACATATAAGGGCTTTTATTTACTTTGCGCCAGAGAAAATAGCGCCATATTAAATAACAATTAAGTCTTTAATCTTCATTTCTGCGCCCTGGATGACCGTAACAAAAGGGCTGCCGCAGTAGACACACGCATCGTACAACGTTGTCATTTCTAATTGTTGCCCGCATTGCTGACAAACCCCAAGCCCATTGAGTTCGCAAATAATCAACTCGGCATTTTCTGCCAACGAATCCTTCATAACGACATCAAAACAGAAACGTAATGCGTCCGGCTCAACATTGGAAAACCTGCCTATTTCCAGAGTCACTTGGGTAACTTTGCTGAAACTTTGGCTCAGCGCATTTTTTTCGAGAATTTCCCGCACATTCTCAAGTAACGATAGTTCATGCATACTTATCCCTGCCCTCTGCTTTTCATGGTATTGACTTCATTCGATAACGCCAGGGTCAATCCAGCGTCTTTGAAATTCATCTGCTGGCAACGGAGGCGACAGATAATACCCTTGAATCTCATGGCAGCCGTATGACTGTAATAACGCCAACTGGGATTCGGTTTCGACACCTTCGGCAACCACCTTCATATTCAAAACTTGCCCTAGGGACACAATGGTCTTGATGAACGCCGCCTCGCTTGAGGCGGGGTCATTGATGTAAGCCTTAATGAACGACCGGTCGATCTTAAGCGACTGAATGGGCAATTTTTGCAAATAGGATAACGATGAATAGCCGGTACCGAAGTCGTCCATGGCTACGTGAATGCCGCGCGCCCGGATTTGATGCAATCGTTCAGTCGCTTTTTCGATGTCGTGCATGATCAAGCTTTCAGTCACTTCCAATTCAATCGATTCGGGATCGGTACCGGTTTCGGCCAGAACGCTGTCGAGCACGGCAATAAAATCCTCAGCCAGCAGTTGCCGGGGCGACAGATTGATGGCGAGCCGGAATCCTGCCAAGTTGTTGGCCCATACCTTAGCTTGCAAGCAAGCCGTTTTGAGTATCCATGTGCCCAAGGGAATAATCAAAGCCGTTTCCTCGGCGATAGCGATGAAGGAGTCCGGCGATACAATTCCAAAGCCAGGCCGCTTCCAGCGGATCAATGCTTCGGCGCCGGTTATGCGGGATAAGCTGCTATCGGCCTTGGGCTGGTAATAAAGCTGGAATTCTTCCTGTTCTATGGCCAACCGCAGTGCGCTTTCCAATGACAGCCGCTGATGTGCCGCCTCGTTCATGCCCGCTTCGAAGTAATGAAACATGCCCCGGCCTTTTGCTTTGGACGCATACATGGCGGTATCTGCATGCCTGGTCAGGGTATAGAAGTCATTACCGTCGTCGGGAAAGACGGCAATGCCGATGCTGACGCCGACGAAAACAGTGTGATCTTTAATCTGGACAGGCTTTGTCATCGCCTCGACCAGTTTTCGGGCTAACTCGGTAACATCGGCGATGCCGCTTAATCCAGGCAGGATAATGGTAAACTCGTCTCCGCCCATACGGGCAACGGTATCTGTTTTGCGTAAGCAGCCTTGAATCCGGGTTGCTATGATCTGCAGCAAGCAGTCGCCGGCCCAATGCCCCATGGTATCGTTGACGTCCTTGAAATGATCCAGGTCAAGGAATAACAACGCAATTCGTCTATTACTGCTTTGCGCCAGAGAGATTTCGTGCTCAAACCGTTCCTTGAACAGAGACCGGTTGGGAAGATTGGTCAGTACATCGTAGTACGCCAGTTGCTTGAGTTCCTGTTCCGTTTGTTTCTGGTGGCTGATATCTGTGGAAATCGCCACATAATGAGTCAACTGGCCTCGCTGGTCAGTGACAGCATTGATGCTGAGCAGCATCGGACAGAGTTCGCCATTTTTTCGGCGATCCCATATTTCTCCTTTCCACTCGCCTTCATTCAACAACGATTGCCACATCCGTTTGTAAAACGGCTGATCGTGCAGCTTTGATTTGAACGCACGGGGATTTCGGCCAAGAATTTCGGAGCGCGCATAACCGGACATTGAGCAAAATGCCGCATTGACCTCAAGAATAGTGCCCTGCGGATCGGTAATGAAAATCGCCTCGCTGCTATTCTCGAAGACTTTGGCACTTAGTCGCAATTGAGTTTCCCGATTTTTTAATTCGGAGATATTTAAAGCCGTCACAACAGCGCCTTCCAGTTTTCCCTGCTCCGAATGCAGCAAACTGCTCTTCAACCAATAGATAAGGTTTGTGTTGCCCCTGTTTTTGCCTAACAGCTCATGCTCACAGGTATAGTATCCGTTAAGCCGGACAGTTTCCAACAGCACCGATCGAACCGGCCAGGGCAAAGACGGCAATTGTTCGGCAAGTTGCAGCCGTTCGAGAGGCGTCAGCAATTCGTCGACGCAGGTTCCCAGCAATTCGTCTTCGCTATACTCGAGCTCGCGCTCCACCGCCGTATTCAGTTGCAGAATCCGGCCTTCGGTATCGATAACAATCAGGAGATCTTCAATGGTATCCATAACGCGGTCAACAAAGCGGCTGAAAGTCTGCTGCTGAAGCACCTTTTCCTTGAGCATTAACTTTTGCTGTTCCGATTCGCGAAGCATGGCATCCATGCTTTGTGTTATGACGCGAATTTGCTGTTCCTGTTTCAGGGTAGCCAGCCGCAGCTTATCGATTTCCTCCCGCAGTTGAAGCACTGTTTCGTTATCCTCGTTGCCGGAAATAATTTCGGTGCGGTTTTCAGCTGTTTCAAACCGGCTGGTTTCATTCTGGGATACCAGAAATTGACCGTCGCGTTCCTTGACACAAAGATCGGAAATCTTCAAATCGATGCGTTGGCTATGCGCCGGACAAACAAGGAGATTTCCATCGACCAGCGGACAATGCGTCAGATCGTAGCCTTCATGAGAGCAGCGGGCGGGGGCAACCTGAAATTCGCCATCGATGTTAAAAATCAGAATATCAATAGGATGATGTTCGCCGGATAATTGCAATCGGCCTTTCCAGCGCGGCGGATCCGCCAAGTCGATGAATGTTAGCGATTCAACAAGGGCGTCACGAAGATTTTGACCTTTATGACTCATTCCGAAAGAAGACCGCGTATCAAGTGGACGGTTTTGGCTACGGCCTGCTCGGTTTTATCGGAGAGACCCGGGGAAAAGGAGCTAACGGCGGCTATTTCGACCCCCACGATGAGAATATCCGGCAGCGGGTCCCTGATAACTTTAAGAGCCTCCAGCAGATACGGCAGCCCCAGGCCGTGGCCGGTGAGCTGTTCCGGCCGGTCAGCCAAGTCATCCGGCCTTAGCAGGAATACTTCCCCAACACTCCCGAAGTTGGCCAGAGCATCGACCAGGATCACCTGCCTGCACTCCTCAAGAAACCGCAGTGCATTGAGCCCTGCGATGCCTGCATTGAACAGCTCGACATCTTTCGGCCACATCAGTTGGCTGAGCTGGGCATAGATTCGGCCGCCGAAGCCGTCATCCCCGTGCAAGTCGTTGCCAAAACAAATGATGTGTCGGTCAGCCATAGCTTAAGGCCATACGGTAATGCGTTTGCCCGTGTCGAGTACATGCACGGTACAGACCAGACAGGGATCGTGGGAGCGGATAATATGGCCGATTTCCACCGGATCGTCCGGATCTTCAACGGTCAAGCCAAGCAAACTGCTTTCCCAATGCCCTCGCCTGCCTTCGCTGTCTTTAGGCGATGCATTCCAGGCGGTTGGCGTAACGACTTGATAGCGGCTAATAGCGCCGTCGGTGATTTGCACCCAGTGACCCAATGCACCGCGCGCCGCCGTCACTAGCCCAAAACCTTCCCCGTCGGGGATTTCTTCCTTGCCAGGAGAGATCATATGCGGGTCGTTAAGATGTGCGGCCAGTTCGTGCAACGTTTCGCGCATTTTATGCAACAGCCGGGCAGTGCGGCGCAAGCGGGCGAGCTGACGCAACCAGGCATTGCCGCCCTCCGCCTGGTATAACGAGCTAATCAGCGGCTCGCCGTCGATTAACGCATCCGCCAAGGGGCCGGTTTGCACGACTTTATTTTGATAGCGGGGCGCTTTGCACCAGGTATAGCGGTCAGAATGGGGTTGATAATCCGGAATAGTTTGCCCCTGGAACGGATGACGCCCGCCCGGGTATGGCTGGAACCAGGAATAACGCACATGCTCGGTAATTTCCGCTTGCTCGAAAGGCTCGATATTGCCGGTATCGCCATTGAGAAAGCCGGCTCTGAACAAGTGCTTGCGCTGCGGGGAAAAAGCCCCGGCATCGTCCGGGTCGTCATAAGCGCCATAGCTGATCATATGCGGCGTGCCGAAGCCCACATGTTGCAGGCCTATGTCGCGGCTTATCAGCGTAAACATTCCGATGGCGCTGTCTGCATGGGCATCCTTCGCCGTTAGCCAGGTAAAAAATTCATCCGCGGATTGTAGCGCCAGCCAGGATTCCAGGTCTGTGCCGATAACGGTCTGTTCAAACCAGCGGGTCAGTTTATTAAGGATAGACAGACTGTCGATGATATGGCGGCTACTGGCAGGGGTAGTGACGCCGCCCGGCAACATATAAGAAGAATGCGGCCACTGGCCGCCAAACAACGCGATAATTTCGACCATATGCCGCGAATGCTCGAGGGCGCCGCGATGAACCCATCCTTTAAACGGCAGGAAAGCAGCCCGCGCTTTTTCATAAAACGGCCTATTAATGTATTTGGAATGACAAAAATCGGCAGTGAAGAACATGAAAGATTGCCGAAGATCGCTTTGCACCGTCTCGGCCATCAAGCACAGATTACGGATACGAATGGCTGCGGGCGGCACCGGGATACGGCCGATATGTTCCAGCGCCAGCACTGCGGCATTCAATTGCGCAGTGCCGCAAATACCGCAAATACGGGGCGTAATCACCAGAGAATCCTTGGGCTTGCGGCCCATCAGGATTTGTTCGAAGCCCCTGTACAGGGAGCCGATACACCGGGCATCAACGACTTTGTTATCTTCGAGTTCCAGTTGAAAATCGAGATCGCCCTCGACCCGGTTAAGGTCGATTTGAATGGTTCGTCTGGTCATGGTTAAGGGTCCATCTTCTTTTTCAGCACCCGCTCGGGAGCCGCGTCATGAGCCAGGCTTTTGTAGGCCATATAATTGGCCCGTTCCACGCCCAGCGGTAGATGGACCGGTATGGTGCCGATTTTTTCAGTCAAAAACAGATCCTGGTCCAAAGGAAAATCAGGCGAAGTACAGCCGAAACACGGTACTCCTGCCCGGGTCTTGCTGCTGCGGCCATTCCAAAGCTCGGTGTTGCAGATGGACATCGTGACCGGTCCCTGACACCCCAGATTGAAGAACATGCAGGCCTTACCGCCAAACTCAGTGTCTTCTACGTCGTACTCATGATATTCGTTGCGAGTGCAGCCTTGATGCACAGTAGAATTAAAAAACGCCTTGGGACGGTTAAGATGATCGAGCTCTACCGGAAGCCCGGATGCCAGCATGGCCAGCGTTTTGGTCATGGCATTGGGATGTGCCGGGCAACCCGAGAGATTGATGACCGGCAGGCCGTTGCGAGAGCGCCATTCAATCGGCAATAAACCGCCGGGGGATTGTTTGTCGAACTGCAAACCGAGGCAATCGGTCGGGTTGGGCGGCGCGGCATGAACACCGCCGTATGACGCGCAAGTGCCCAGCGCCACCACGTATCCAGCCTTTTCAGCCAGTTCGCTGACCAGGCTCATTTTGGAACGCCCGCGATACGGGTCGTACATGCCCGAACCATTGGGGCCGGTAATAATGCTGCCTTCAATGCATAAAATATCGAGGGCTTGTTGATCCGCAATGATCGCCTCGATCAAGCCATCCAGCCTGCTCATCGGCTCTATGGACAGGGACGGTTGCCAGAGCATGTCAATGCCGTATTCATCCACGAGTTCTTCAAGCGATGGACTGTCCGCACACAGAATCGACATGGTGTCGCCGCCGCAGGAGCCGGTTTGTAACCAAAGTAATGTCGTCATAAAAATCTTAGTGATATGCCGTAGTGCATGCGGCGTTCGTGAATAAGTAACTGTTCCCTAGTAAAAGCCACAACCTAAACCCCGCACGCTACTACCGGAAAGCGCATTAAAAACTCAAAAACATACGCCATTAAATCATAAAAAATCCATTTGCGGACAAGCCCAGCATGGCTTGATTATCCGGCAAACCAAACAGCCAAAGGGAGCGGCTTCAAGTTAGCCTTCCGCCCGAGCGAAGAAGCCGGCCGCTATATTAACCTCTATCTCCTCCGCTGTCGTCAAATTCGCTTGTTGGGCCAAATTACGACTTATCATTTAAAGTGAATTAGCATTATTGGCGCCGAATAAGACTTATAACCGGAAAACGGCTTGTAATATTTATTACTAATCGGCGTTGAACCTTTCAGACAAAAGCCGTAATTTGTAAAAATATCGACAGGATACAAGTTATCCCCTGAAAAGTTTAGATACTCTTTTATTGTAAAAGCGGCAAAATTTAGAAGCCGTTTTCCAGTTTACACAAAAATTATTACACCCTCGACGGCGTAGCAATACGCTGTCTCTACCCGACTTAATTTACAGAGAATACATTGAGAAAGCAGATTAATCTTTCTTGTAAAACGTCGCCAGATGTTCGTTCAGGATGCGGCGAATCTCTTCAATGACTTCAGGCTGACCCTGGGAGGAGTGGCTCCAACGCACGACCAGCTCGGAGACTGCCTCATCAATGTGAGCACTCCGATAAGTAACCACACCGTCATCCCCCTCTTCTTTCGGCCCGTCACCCTCCACAGCTATAATCGAGTGGGCCTTAATGCGGGGCATGACCGGAATCGTTTCCAGAATTTTCAAGGCTGGGTTGTTCGGGCTCATGTTGTCGACCGCCGTCGGAGGGCTACTCATCGCCGCTGCCAACTTTTCGTCGCTGATCGTCCCGGCGGCTTGCGCGAGCTCGCCGAGCACCGCTCTTGGCAGGCTAATAAGCTTGGCAGCAAGACCGGTAATCACACGCCGAGCCGCTAACATGGCTCCGTGGTGCGGCGTGGAAATAAACACGACACGCTCCACGAAAGGCAAGGGCTTGAAGAACATCGACCGCCGAAGAAGCGTGCGTATCTCGGGATTAACCAGGACCTCATCGAGCGGCTTATTGCTGACGCGATCCCAGAGTCGGGTCCCGCTGTCGATCGCAGTCAGCTTGGTCAACAACCCGCCCTGGCTATGGCCAATCACCACCATGCGCTGCAACGTCGTGTCTTTTCCCTCCGGATCGAACTCCTGGACTGCATTCGTCAACGCAGTCCGCAACAGACCGGCCGAGTAGCCGATAGGGTTGCCGCTGTCGTACAGAAAGACCCATATCTGGAAGCGTTTGCGGATGATCGGATCGCCCTGGAGTTCGTTGATCAGTTCGGCCCAGCGCGCGGGGCTCGATGCCGTCCCATGCACCAGCACCACGGGAATCTTTCCGGCCCGGTGAGGTTGCAGCGTGAACAGCCCATCCTGGGTTCTATCTTCCGACTTCAAATCGGACATCAGACCTGAGATAAACCCTCCACGGAAAAAGGCACTGATCTCCATACTGTAGAGAGGGCTATCATTCAGCTGATAGGCCAGTGCTGCCGTCGGGTCGAACTCGATGGGTTGCAGTCGGCCGTCATCAACCGCGACCGTCTCGGCCTGGTCCGAAGCATACAGTTCCAGACGCCCGCTGAGTTTCCCACCGGCCAGGTTTGCACGCGCATGCTCAAAACGCAGCAACGCAGTGACCGGGACTTGAGTGCGGGGGCCGAGACGTTCCGAGCCGATCACTTTCTCCCCCTTCTGCCTTGCAGCAAGGCTGGCAGTCAGAGAAGCGCCGAGTCCGGGGTTGCGGTAGCGATTCCTGAGGCCATGAACCGCCAAGGTGCTGGTTGAGATAAAGTGGTCAAGCCGGTATCCGCCCCACGTTAGACCTGATTTATCAAGCGTTACCTGTAGCGTCCCGAACGGCAGCTTATACTCTCCTGGCTCCAGTCGCACTTCATGGTCGTCTTCATCACCAGGTGCGGCCAGTCCCTGAGCGACACCTTGGTTGTAGAGATCATAGGCCAACCGAAATCGGGGATCTGAAGGTTTCAGCAGCACCTCGTTGTCGTCGCCAGGTAACAGAAGGGCCCAGGCATAAACGGCTGAAGCCAGGAAATAGGCGCGATCGCCGGTACGCTCAGCATGAAGGAAGGACAACTCTGCCAGTGCAAAAAGTCGATCATCGTCACCAGTAGGCTTTAGCGCGGCATGGAGCTCGGCAAGCACTCTAGATGGCTCTGCCTCGAACCGATCAAGCAGACCGTTACGCCTGAGTACCTTTTGCGAGGCATCCGACGGCTGCCCTACCGAGAGCACGCTTTCTGTTTGCAGACGATAACCGGTTTGGATATCTACATTCTTGACACCAACCGGATTAGCGCATCCGGAGACTATCAGCGCGAGTCCACTGACCAATACAATTTCAATGATGGTTACGTTGAAATGGAGCCGCTTTAGCAAAGAGGCCGCACTCGCCATAACAACAGCCAAGACTTCAGAAGATTGTAGGCCAATGTCTATCCCAGGCCTTGCAGTTATCTTTTTTACCCGCTTCATCGTTTCCATTATCGAAATTGAAGTCGGGCAACAGCTTCACAGTTGCCCGACATTGCGGCGCAAAATCAGTAACGTCTCACGCAGGTTATTTGTTATTCAGGCATCACAGGAAGTGCAGAACCGATTTTCACGTCGCTAGTTCCTTGCAAAATGCTTTCTACTTGCACAAAACGAGCAGCAATGGTTTTCGATGTTGCTTTTGCGATTTTGCCATAATACTTTTCAAGTAGTGCCGTGCGGTTTTTACGGAAATTAAACACACGTTTGATCAGTTTATCTGCTTCATCACCCTTGATGCTGTCAATCTTGGCCGCATAATCACTGATGGTTGCTAGACGTTGGTCATTTAATTTTTTCAATTCAGTGTCATAAAGATAGTATTGGTCCAGAAACTTTTTTTCTTGTTCTGGGGGCAGTTTCATCGCTTTCTTGATGAAGTCCAATTTCTCCATACGCAGACCGAAACGGAACATGTCTAATTGCCTTCCTTCGTCAGCCGCTGCTCCAACTGTGCCTGCTTCTTTCACAGCTTTATCATGCTCTTCGACGGGTTTAGTTTCTTCTGCTTGTGCTTGTGCGATATTTATCGATGGAGGGATAACAGCGGCAATGGTAAAAATAAGGGCTAGGTCTTTATATTTCATCGGAAACTCCTAAATTTTAATAGTGAATTGCGAATGTATAACAAGAGTTAAAAATTAACTCTTGTTTTGAAAATGAATTCGTGATGCAAATTGCAATGAGGGTATAAATATAAGTTTATGAAAAACTGGACGTTTATTTACAATCTATGACCTTTCCGTTAGATAGGCCTCATTTGAATACGCTCGAAGGGATCCGCCCGTCATTTCGACTTGATATCCCGAGCGGTCTCCCGACTCTTCTGCTTGACCTCCCGTTTATCCTGACGGCATTCCGGACGGCTCTTCTCGTCTCCCTCCTTACATACATCCTTGGCATCGCGAGCTTTCTCGCGGCCACCCTGCTTAGTGTCCCGTGACTCCTGTCGCTCATTACTTCGTTCACCCATGTCTTCCGAATAGCTCGGAGCCGAGGTAGCGAGCAGTCCAGTAGTAATAATTAGGGTTGTCATGACATCTTTAAAAGCGTTTTTTTTATTCATGCTCTTTGTCCTCTGAATTTGGAATCGGCTTTAGTAAGCTATTGATAAGGTAACCCGATCCTACGGCATCGGCTATTGGCCTTTAGTCCAATAGCTAAGGTTTCGCAACGTGTTAATAAAATTTGTTAATAATGGCAAGGTTCTGTTGACATTTAGTTGCTCATCCCAAGTTCTATGGATTTGGTGAGCGGCATGTCAAATAGATCGGAACTGAGCGATGAAGAATGGCGAACTCCATGCGAATCAGGCATTAATGATTGGGGGTACAGGTGGGGAGTAGTAAAAACCAACTCATTGCGGAGCCTTGCGGATACGTTCCGAGAAATCAGCCGCTTGATCGGCCTGATGCGCCGCATTATTAATATGTACGTGCTGTTGCAACTCAGTGAAAGGTAAGCGTTGATCAATGCGTCCATTCTCATAGAGGTATTCCGGCACGTAACCGCTTATCAGAATTTTCCAGGAAAAAGGCAGGTGCTCTGGATTAATCCTGGAATGCAGCCATATCGTGGTGGTGCAATTTTCGGTTAACGTATTATAAAAAGCCGGACTTTCATATAGCTTATTGATATCTTTGAAATAATCCAAAAACAAGCGCTTGGCGTTTTCCTTTGGTGCAAGTAAGCGATAAAGGTAAACCTCTTCCTGAGGATTTTGACGATAGTTGGTGCGCAAACGGATGATGTCGCGCTCATCCGCAACGATGTAGATCAACTCATATTGCCGAAAAAAGCCCTTTATCGTCGAATAACCTTCGTTTTTTTCCTTGCGCGCTTCGATCGAGACGGCGAGATGATTACCTTTGCCAAAATTAAAACTGATGATGGTGTGCGCAATAGCCGGCCCCATCCAATACACCGCAAAAAGGTCCACGCCTTCAAGCTTATCTAAATCAAAGGTTTTAGTGTAATAGCCCGGCTGATAATCAAATTCACTCTTGTAATCAAAATTACGAATATTATGGACCGTCACTAAATGATCCTGAAACGTTGCGTATGACAGCTTTTCAACATCGCTTTGCCATTGGCGATCGTTTGAAGGCCTAATATTTAGCCACCAGACGAGTATGGCAATAAACAAGACACTATGGATGATTAATAAACGAGAACGCCACGCTGGAATCGCTAATGAAATTAATGCCAGTAATCCGGAAATAGCAAACATGACCGCCAAAACGGTCCGAAACAGACTGATCCGTGAATCGCCAAAATAAAGGGCGCAAACACCCCAGCCGGTGGCAACAATGAGTACCACTATCATCGGTAGCAATTTGATAATACTAATTGTCATATTTAAGGAAAAAGCCATACGGCAGTTTTAAATCGGATGCGCTGTTCATAGCTTTGGGTAACACCTTGGATTAAAGCTGAGTTGAGCAGCTTGTCTGCTCAAACGAAACTTATGCCCTTTGGGTATAAGTAGCCGTTTATAAAAAACTGCTGCAACCTGCGCCCGCTTCGCTCCGAGATCGCGTCCATTAACGCTACGCTTTATTTCAGACACAACAGCGACGTTGCAAACTCAGCCTTGATCAGCTCTGCTTTGGGATTTTTCTAGGTAATAGCGGCTGCCCAGCGTGTTCTGCACTTGTTGGCAGCCAAATTTCAATAGCTGACTGACCAGTAAATTTAACGGCCGTAAGGTTTTCGTGGTGTGTGAAACAGGCGGCTTTAGGATGATAGCTCCGACAACCTCAAAATATTCTCTTCCGGCAAGTGTGCAAAGATGGCTGTCCAGAACACCGTGTGCCCAAGCCACTTTTCTGTTCAAGCAGGATCTCTGCCTTGGCTTAACAATATAAAATACCGATTAAACAAACCATTAGTACGGATACTTAGGGTGATGGTGGCTACATCTACAGCCCTTCGCCCCATCGATACTGCAAGCGATGCCGACGGTATCGAAGTTTCTACCGGCGCTGAAGTTCAAAAAATTTAAAACCGCTTTGCATCCAACACTCCTACAGCGTAATCCCATTTAAATGTTGCCTTCTCTAATTTACAAATAGACTTTACCTTAAGCACATCAAGACAAGTATTTGTAAGTAGCGGTACGTATTTACTATGGTTAGCAGAAAGGAAATACTTTAATTAGATCAGGCACTTTCAAGCTGCGATAGGCAGATTGCTAGCAAAGGTGCGATTGTCAATCACCTCATCGTTTAAATCGCTCAACATTATCTGATCACACCGATGATTGAGGGTCTGCGAACCCTATTTAGGCATTACTAAACACGAGACTGGCGAGCGGAACACCCCGAAAATGAAACGCGAAAACTTGAATCTACCAACTTGGATCATGCGTTTAACAAGAAATACAATCTTTTTTTCCAAGTCAGTTTTGATACACGATAACGTCACTGAGTTGCTTATCAATAAGAAAAAATTGACGATATTCATGCCGGCATACAGGTTTGCCTCTCTGCCCATAAAGTTATTCAATGGCCTATTGGATAACAGTATGACATCCCAGCATCTCACTGCGCGGTTTCTACTTCCGGCCGCCGAAGTAGCGTGTGATCCAGAAAGTTCGACGGTCTTTCAATGAGCCGGATGACTGTACTATGGTCCATGCTGGCGTCCACATCCTTGGCCTTTGCGCTACTGCATCTTTTTATCTGGGCCAAAGGCATACAGCCATGGGCGAATTTATCGTTTGCAACCGCCGCTATCGCTATCGCAGTCATCACCGGCATGGAATTAATGGCCATGCGGACGACGTCCATCGAGCAAATGGCGCTAATTCTGCGTTGGGCCCACCTTCCCCTTCTCGTCCTATGGCTGGCAATTATTTGCTTCGTGCGCTGTTACTTCGATGCCGGACGCTCCTGGCTGGCCTGGCTGGCAGTGGGTTTGCGCGCAGTTGCGCTCATCCTGAGTTTCTCCACCGGACAGAACCTTTTTTTTGACCAGATCACCGGTCTCAAACAGGTCGCAGTTTTGGGCAGCGAAACGATATCCATCGCCCAAGGCTCGCTCAATCCTTGGTATGTAGTCGGTCCGCTCAGCACCGTGGTGCTTGCGGCGTTTGTGCTGGATGCCGCATTCACCCTATGGCGCGGGGGGACGGATACGGGCCGCCGCCGTGCTATCGTGTTCAGCAGCAGCATCATATTCTTCCTGTTGACAGGGACCTGCCATAGTGCGCTGGTGAATGCCGGAGTTATCAATTCGCCCTATATCGTCGGCCTTTCCTTCATGCCTATTCTTCTCGCTATGTCCTATGAACTGAGTTTCGACCTGTTGCATTCGGCGCAGTTGTCTGATCAGTTGCAGGATAGTGAAGCTGAATTGCGACTCAGCAAGCAACGCATGAGAGTGGCGGCAAGATCCGGGGAACTGAGAATGTGGGAGTGGGACATTGTCCCTGATGAAATTTGGAGCACGGATGATGACCCAAGGTTATACGGAATCTCTGAGCCACAGAAAATCAGTTTCGAGCATTTTCTGAACATTCTTTATGAGGAGGATCGCGAGCAGGTCAGGCACTCAGTGGAAAGATCGTTTATCAAGGGAAACGGCCATTATGAGAGCGAATTCCGCATTACGATGCCGGATGGCCAGGTACACTGGTTTAATTCCCGCGGCCGCATCGAATTCAGTGAGGACGATCAGCCGCTCCGCATGCTGGGTGTTACGATCGATATTACCCGGCGCAAGCAGGCGGAATTGGCTGTGCAGCAGCAACGTAACGAACTGACGCACCTTTCGCGCGTGACTACGTTAGGCGAACTATCCGGTTCGCTGGCGCATGAATTGAACCAGCCGCTGGCGGCCATCCTCAGCAACGCCCAGGCCGCCCAGCGCTTCCTAGCTCATGGCAATACCGATCTTGCCGAGATCCAGGACATCCTCAAGGACATTGTGAACGAGGATAAACGCGCCGTCGAAGTTATCCAGCGTTTACGTCTATTACTCAAGAAAGGCGAGGTGCAACATCTTCCGGTTAACCTGAATAAGATCGTGGAAGAAGTCTTAAAAATAATTAGCAGCGATTTGGTGAATCACAATATTAACGTAAACATCGACCTCGCCAAGAAGTTGCCGGCCGTCATTGGCGACCGCGTGCAACTCCAGCAAGTCTTGCTTAACCTGATCATGAATGCCTGTGAAGCCATGTCCCATACCAATGCAGACAGACGCCGGCTGTTTGTCCACACCGAACAGAACGGCATTGATAAGGTACAAGTGTCCGTCGGCGATCAGGGCCCGGGAATTCCCTCTGAAAGCCTGGGGAACATCTTTGAGCCGTTCTTCACTACCAAATTGCAAGGTATGGGTTTGGGACTCCCTATTTGCCGCACCATCATCACCGCCCACGGCGGACAACTCTGGGCCACCAACAACACGCCCCGCGGCGCCGTCTTTCATTTCAAGCTGCCGACATCCCCTGGAGAAAGCGCATGAACGAATCCGCGCCCACCGTGCTGGTAGTCGACGACGATCCATCCGTGTTGAAATCCCTGGCACGTCTGCTGCGTTCGAACGAAATGAACGTTGCCACATTTGCTTCGCCGCAAGAATTTCTTGATCAATCCGAACCGTTCATTCACGGTTGTCTGGTACTCGATATCGCCATGCCCAATTTCAATGGCCTGGAACTGCAACAGGAACTTGCCGCCCGGGATAATGAATTACCGGTCATTTTTCTGACCGGCCATGGCGATATTCCGATGAGCGTACAAGCAATGAAACAAGGCGCCATCGATTTTCTGACCAAGCCGGTGCATGACCAGGATTTGATCGAAGCCATTCATGCCGCCATCGAAACAAACCGCATGAACCGACGGGCTCACGACGAACTGAACGAAATCCGGAAGAAGCTGTCGACGCTGACGCCGCGCGAGCGGGAAGTTCTGGATCATGTAGTTTCCGGCAGGCTAAACAAGCAAATTGCGGCCGACCTCGGAACTGTGGAAAAAACGATCAAAGTCCACCGCGCTCATCTGATGACGAAATTAAAAGTCCGTTCATTGGCCGATCTGGTGCGCCTGGCCGAACGGGCGGGAATTAAGTCCATAGCGCCGAATCGACACGACGGTCAAACTTGAATAACCAGCATTCTCAAAATTTATGTGCCTGCGCGAATCGACAAATCATGTGACTGTCCGTAATTCCCCTCCCGGATCGGCTTCCCTACCATTACCACGGCTATAGGTTGCGATGCCGCATCAGGCTGCGCGGAATCAATACATCGAAGAGACTGGAATTCTTGAGTCGACCAATTAAATCAACTACCGGGCTATGCCTTCAAAAACTCTTTTGCGTCATCAGTTCCCGTCTTGAAAACGAAACCTTTGAACGCATCCTGCATTGCCTGAGCGGGGACATCGCCTTACGCAATGACATCGGTATCGATGTCTTCCAAGCCTTTTTCATTGATAAACTGAATAATCTTGGATGGCGTCGCCGGTAAATAAATCACAAGGCTTGCCACCAACTCTTTTTCGTCACCCTCCGTAACATCGAAGGAAATGATTTTACCCTGATCCAGATTCATGAGCGCCTTCTGGTCGATACCGGGTAATTACATTAACTCCTGCGCATCCGGAAGGTTTCCGGCATGGACTGAAAAAATACCGGACAAGCCGATCATAAGGACTATCCGGCTGCATAACTTCTTAATTGCTGTTTTCTTTTGATCTGACATGCTTATTACCTAAAATTCTGCATCTACACTTTGAACAGTGGAAGTAAGATTTGGCTGATTCAATTATCAATTGGATTAGTTTATACTTAGAAATAACGATTAGGTGCCTTGGTGTGCGGTTTGTGCGCCAGGGTGAAACGGGAAGTCCGGTGCGATTGGCGTTTAGTCTCTGTCAAATCCGGCGCAGCCCCCGCTGCTGTAAAACCTGATGAATCATCCATATGTCACTGTACGGTTAGTGCGGGAAGACGGATGATCCAAATGACGGTAAGCCAGAAGACCGGCCTAATCGAATGAAGGACACCGACTCCGGAGGGGAGCCGTATGCCAGTCATGCAGCGTTGGCTGTATTTGTGCATGCGAATTTTCTTATAGCAGTCGGCTCCAATCCCTTACCTTATCAGGAGACTCGACATGCTCGTTGAAACCCATTCCAGACACGCCCCACGCTTAGCCACTACACGCCTGATTTCTGCCTTATCAGCTATTGCGCTGGGATTTGCACTACTGCTGGCCGTCGGCTTTGCTCCAGTTGCCGAAGTCCATAACGCTACCCACGACACCCGCCACGCTACCGGTTTTCCTTGCCATTAGTGCCGGCATGTTCAAACGTATCGTGTTTTCTGCTGCGCTGGCCGGTACCTTGGCGGCGCTGTTTTTATCTGTGCTGCAGATTTTCTGGGTGACGCCGTTGATTCTTCAGGCGGAAACTTATGAAACAGCTGCTGAAGCAGTCTTTCATGAGTATAGCGCTGACCATGCACACGATGACATGGCCTGGCAACCGGAAGACGGCTGGCAGAGAACATTGGCCACCGCCAGCAGTAATATAGTGATGGCCGTCGGTTTTGCGTTAATGCTGACTGGCTTGTACACATTACGGAGTCCATCTGGAATATTGCAAGGTCTGGCCTGGGGATTGGCCGGCTACACGGTATTTTTTGCCGCTCCGGCCATAGGCCTGCCGCCGGATTTGCCGGGCACGACAGCCGCAGCGCTGACTGTAAGGCAATACTGGTGGCTGGGCGCGGCATTGTTTACTGCCGGCGGGCTTGGACTGGTTTTCCTGCAAGGCAACTGGTCGCTACGAATGACTGGCCTGCTGCTATTGCTGGTACCGCATCTGTTTGGTGCGCCACAGCCGGACACGGCTGAAAGTCTGGCGCCGGCACTATTACAAAGCCAGTTCCGCTGGGCCAGTGCCCTGAGTAATGCTGTGTTCTGGATGGTGTTAGGTGTGCTGTCGGCGCTGATGTTTAACCGTTTACAAGACAAAAGCGAATGAGTCTTTCAAATAAAACCGAAGGTGCCTATGGCCAAGTCTGGTTCGTTGGCGCAGGCCCCGGCGACCCTGAACTGATTACTGTAAAAGGCCAGCGTTTACTGCAGCAGGCCGGTGCCGTGCTCTATGCCGGCTCCCTGGTCAACGAGGCCGCTACTTTATACGCTCCTGCCTCCTGCCTGATCCGCGACTCAAAAGATATGACGCTCGAGGAAATTACCGGCTGGTTGATAGAGCAAGCGCGGCAACATAAAACCGTGGTGCGGCTGCAAACCGGAGATCCGGGGCTGTATGGCGCATTGGTCGAAATGGTGCAACCGCTCGATGCCACAGGCATAGCCTGGGCGGTGGTTCCAGGGGTTTCCTCGGCGATGGCATCCGCTGCCGCAGCCGGCGAAACGCTGACCCTGCCTGAAGTAACGCAAACCGTGATTCTAACCCGCGTGGCGGGGCGCACGCCGATGCCGGCAGGCGAAGAGCTGGAATCCTTGGCCTCGCATCACACTACCTTGTGTATTTTCCTGTCCATCACTCTACTGCCGGACGTGCAGCGCGCTTTGCTCGCCGCCGGCTGGGCCGAGGATGCGCCGATTCTGGTAGTGCAAAAAGCCAGCTGGCCGGGCGAAGAAAAAATTGTGCGCGGCACACTTAAAGATATTCGCGAGAAATGTCGCGCCGAAAAGATCAATAGCCAGGCGATGATTATAGCCAGTCCGGCACTGGGCGCTCGCCATTGGCCGGAAATTCACCATTCAAAACTCTACGATGCCGGATTTACGCATCGTTTTCGTAAAGCCGTCAAATCATGAAACAGGATATGAATAAGCAAACCATTTTATTGATCGGTCACGGCTCACGCGATCCGTCCGGCAATCTTGAAATCGAAGCCTTTGCCGAACAATGGCGCACCCGCCAGCCAGAGCGGCGCATAGAAGTCTGTTTTATCGAATTTGCCGAGGTGTTGATTGACGCAGGCTTGGACCGCGCGGCTCAGCACGGTGACCAGGTTGTCGTAGTGCCGTTGATTCTCAATGCCGCCGGCCACGTCAAAATGGAAATACCCGAGCATATCGAACATGCTCGTTTGCGGCATCCGCAGGTTGAGTTTATCTATTGTCGCCACTTGGGCGCCAGTGAGGACATTCTTGCTATTCTCAAGCGCAATCTGCGTAAAGCCTTGGCAAATCTGGACATGCCTGACCCGCGCAATACAGGCGTTATTCTGCTGGGACGCGGCTCTTCCGACCGGGTCGCCAATGGTGAAGTGGCTAAAATGGCGCGCTGGCTGTACGAAGAAGGTGAACATCCGATGGTCGACATCGCCTTTACCGGCATTACTCATCCGCGTCTGGAATCGGTGGTGCAACGCCAGGTCAAGCTGGAGATGCGGCAGATTGTGGTGCTGCCGTATTACTTGTTCACCGGCACGCTGATCGAGCGCATCCATCGCCAGATAGCTCGTTTGCAAAGCCAATATCCTCATATCCACTTTGCCCAGGCCGATTATCTGGGTTTTGAGGATGAAATTTACGCCTTGCTGGAACAGCGCATTCATGAAGCCACCGACACGAAATCTCCCGCCATGATGGAATGCGATGGTTGTAAATACCGCGAATTTGCCGCCGATCACGGTCATGTCCATCATCACGCATAACAGGCTACAGCATGAATAATATCGTCACCGAACAGCTCACCGACGCCGGTCGCCAGATCGAACACGATTCCTTTGCCATCGTCGACAATGAAGCCGGGCCGCACAGCTATAGCGAGCCGCAATGGCAGGTGGTGCGGCGCACCATCCATGCCACGGCGGATTTTGAATTCAACGGCCTGACCCGCTTTCATCCGGATGCGGTGGCCGCCGGTTTACAAGCGATTAGCCAAGGCGCGCCTATCGTCGCCGACGTGGAAATGATTTGTGTGGGGTTGTCCAAACCGCGCCTGGATTATTTTGGCGTCGTTACTCATCATTTCATCGCTGATGATGATGTGATTGCCCAGGCCAAGACCGAAAACAGCACCCGCGCCGTCCAAGCCATGCGTAAAGCACAACGGCAGCATTTGTTGGATGGCGGCATCGTCGCGATCGGCAATGCGCCGACTGCGCTACTGGAAGTAGTGCGCATGATAAACGACGGGCAGATCAAACCCGCACTGGTGATCGGCATGCCGGTGGGTTTTGTCTCGGCCGCCGAATCAAAAGCGGTGCTGAGCGAGATTAACGATATTCCCTGGATTGTCATTGACGGACGCAAGGGGGGCTCTACCTTGGTGGTGGCCGCAATTCACGCCTTACTGGCGCTAGCCGAAGCGCAACAAAGCGCGATTAGCTGATTTAAGTGATAGAAAAAAAAGCCAAAGGCACCCGCAAAGGCTACACCACCGGCGCTTGCTCCGCGGCGGCGGCGCGGGCGTCGGTATTGGGCCTGGTGGAAGGTATAGTGCCCGAGGCGGTCGATTGCGATTTGCCCAATGGTCAGCGGGTACGCTTTACGGTCAGCGATGGGCGTTGCGATAGCGATTTGGCTCACGCGGTCGTTATTAAGGATGCCGGTGATGATCCTGATGTCACCGACAAGGCTCCCATGACCGCCGATGTGCGGCTGTTGCCGGATGCGCCCGGCGTGGTGTTACTAAAAGGCGGCGAGGGTGTCGGCACTATTACCATGCAGGGCTTGGGCCTTGAAGTAGGCGGACCGGCTATCAATCCGGTGCCGCGGCGTAACATCGAAGCCAATGTGCGCAATGCAGCCGGCGCCTTGCTGGAGAGGGCGGGGCTGGAAGTGACCATTTCCGTGCCGGGCGGCGAAGAGATGGCGAAAAAAACCCTCAATTACCGCCTCGGTATCGTCGGCGGCATTTCCATACTCGGCACCACCGGCATCGTCCACCCCTACTCCACGGCGGCGTTTCGGGCCAGCGTGATTCAGGGCATCGAAGTAGCCGCCAATCAGGGGCAGGATACCGTGGTGCTGACTACGGGCGGACGCACCGAAAAATTCACTATGCGGGAACTGCCTGAGCTGGCGCCGGCCTGCTTCGTGCAGATGGGCGACTTTCTCAAATACGCGCTCGATACTGTCGTCAAATGCGGCATGCGAGAGGTGGTGATCGGCGGCATGGTCGGCAAGCTGACCAAAATTGCCCAGGGCGAGACCATCACCCATGCTAACCGCAGCGCGGTAGACACCGATTTATTGGCGGAAATTGCCGCCGAAATCGGTGCATCCGCCGAAGTCTGCGCCGACATCAGCCAGTCGGAAATGGCCCGCTATGCCAGCGAGCGCATGGAAGAACTGGGCTTGATTAACGAATTTTATGCGGCCCTGGGTCGGCGGGTCATCGCCACCTTGAGCCAGCGCTACACCGGCAAATTCCGCTTGCGGGTGCTGATGTGCGATTTTGACGGCAATAAACTGGCCGAAGTTGAAGGAGATGTTTGAGATGACCCACCCTTGCCGGATTATCGGCGTACTGGACAATGGCGCCGCAGGCTTAACGCCGGAAGCACTGGCACAGCTACGCGCCGCCGATGTAGTCATTGGCGGCCACCGTAGCCTGGAATTATTTGCCGATGAAATACGCGCCGATACCGAACGCCTCGATCTGACCGGCAATCTATCGCAAGTCCCCACGTGGATAAGCGCGGCGCGCGAAGCCGGCAAACAGGTGGCGGTGCTGGCGACCGGAGACCCTTTATGCCACGGCATCGCCAGTTTTCTGATCGGCAAGCTCGGCCGTGAAGGTGTGGACATACTGCCTAATCTTTCCATGCTGCAACTGGCCTGCGCAAAGCTGGGCTTGCCCTGGCAGAATGTCCGCATTGCTTCGGTGCATAGCCGTGATGCCGGCGAATGGACTATCGGCGCTACGCCGGAACACGGTTTATATCGCCTGCTGTCTGTGCTGCGCCAGTCCGATTTGATTGCCGTCTTCACCAGTCCGGAAAACGATCCGGCCCGCATCGCCCGGATGCTGCAAATCGAGTCGTTAGCGGACGAATTCGAGATGGCGGTGGCGGAATGCCTATTGCAGGATCGGGAACAGGTTTCTGATTGGCTGGCTATCGATGCTGCCGTTGGCCGCAGCTTTGCCGATCCTAATATCGTGCTGTTACGCCGACGCCAGCCTGTTGTACGTGAAGCCTTGTTTGGGCTGCCCGATGAGCGCTTCAACCAGCGCAAACCCGACAAAGGGCTGATTACCAAACGCGAAGTGCGCGCGGTGTCGCTGGCACGGATGGCTTTATTATCGGACAGCGTGGTGTGGGACATTGGCGCAGGCTCCGGCGCGGTCGGGCTGGAAGCGGCGCGGCTGTGTCCGCAAGGCCATGTCTATGCCATCGAAAAGAATGAAGCCGATGCCGCGATCGCCCTCAGCAACCGGGCCAGCCTGAGAATCAGCAATTATACGCTGCTGCATGGCCGCGCACCGGCCGGGCTGGAAAACTGGCCCGACCCGGATGCGGTGTTCATCGGCGGCTCCGGCGGGGAGTTGCGCGAACTGATCGCTCTGTGCCTGCGCCGACTGCGTCCAAACGGCAATCTGGTGATGAACTTCGCTACCCTCGAAAATATGGCCACAGCGGTCGATACATTGAAAGCAACGGGCGCGCAATGGGATGTGCTGCAACTGCAAGCCGCGCGCAGCAAGCCGATTTTGGACATGCACCGCATGCAGGCGGAAAACCCGATCTGGATCATCTGCGCCAGCTTGGGCGATTCAGTTTGCAGCGAGCAAACCTTGGAACAAAATGATGACTAAAGCACAAAATGGCCGACTATTCGGCGCATCGCTCGGCCCCGGTGATCCGGGACTGATTACCCTCCGTGTCTGGGAATTATTGCAATGCCCGGACGCCCACTGGACTTATCCGGTACGACGCAAGGATGCCGAAAGCCATGCACTACAAATCGTATTGCGCGCCGGGTTAACACTGCCTGAAGAACACTCGCCGTTGATTTTTCCGATGACCCACGATGCCGACATTCTGGCCGGTTACTGGCTGCGCGCCGCCGAAACAGTGCTGACCCGCGTGCGAGCCGGTCAGGATGTGCTGTTTCTGGTGGAAGGCGATGCCTCCACTTACTCGACTTTCGGTCATCTGGCCCGCACCGTGCGTGCGTTGGACGAAAGCATCGTCATCGAAACGATCCCCGGCGTGCCGTCGTTTAACGCTGCCGCAGCGCGGGTGGCAATGCCGCTGGCCGATACCGACGAAACCGTAGCGATTATCCCGGCCAGTTACGGCATCGCCATGATCGAACGCCTGCTCAATGACTTCGACACGCTGGTGCTGCTGAAAGTGAAGCCCTTGCTGGACGATATTCTCGATTTGCTGGAACGGCGCGCATTGTTGACTGATGCCGCTTTCGTCGAAAAGGCCGGTACCCCGCAAGAGCGCGTCGAGCGCGACGTGCTGCAATTGCGCGGGCAGAAAGTCAACTATCTGTCATTGCTGTTGGTGCGCAACCCTGATCGTCAGCGCGGCGAAATGATTCGCGGCTGCCGCAAAAAAACATCTGTATCTACTGAAGAGACTCTATGATCACACCATCACAACCCCGCGTCGCATTGGTAGCGATTACCAAGCACGGCTTATCCCAAGCCCTGCGTCTGGCCGCACAACTGCCGGATGCATGTCTGGCCGTATCGGAAAAATTCGCCGCCGACTTGCCTGCCATCAGCAATCCTGTTGAAGTGTTGCCCGGCGCACTGAGCGCCAATATGGGCGGCCTGTTTGCTCGTTATGACCAACTGGTGTTGTTCATCTCGCTGGGTGCGGTAGTACGGCTGATTGCGCCGCATCTCAAATCCAAGGACGTAGACCCCGGCGTGCTGGTGGTGGACGATGCCGCCCGCTATGTGATCCCGGTATTATCCGGGCACGTCGGCGGCGCCAATGCCTTTGCTGAATGTGTGGCCGCTTTGCTAAGTGCCGAAGCGGTGCTGACTACCGCCTCGGATGTCGGCAAAACTATTCCGGTGGATATTCTCGGTCGCGAACTGGGCTGGCAAGTGGAAGCGCCGAAAATCAACATCACCCGCGTTTCGGCGCATGTAGTCAACGAAGAACCCATCGCTTTCGTGCAGGAAGCGGGCGCCAAAAACTGGTGGACGCGGCCCACGCCATTGCCTGCCAATATTCATTTATTCGAAAGTTTCGACGCGGTGGATTTGTCACGATTCAAAGCGGTACTCTGGGTTACCCGCCGCGACATCGCCCCGGAACAATGGGAGCAGCTTGCCGAACGTTTGGTGGTGTATCGGCCGCCGGTCGGGCAAGACTGATGAAGGTTATGCTGGGGCTGGGCTGCGATCGCAATACGCCTTTAAGCACCTTGCGCGCAGCTGTGGAACAGGCACTGACCCTGATCGGATTGGATCAAACCGCCATCGCGGGCGCCGCCAGCATCGACAAGAAAAACGACGAGGCGGCTATTTTGCAATTGGCTGCCGAGCATGATTGGCCATTGTATTTCTTTACCGCGCAGCAATTGTCACAGGTGCCGGTGCCCAACCCTTCCGAAACTGTGCGCAAATACATGGGTACGCCTGCCGTCGCAGAGGCGGCGGCGTTGCTGGCGGCAGGCGTCGATATGCGCGCACTGCTACTGGAAAAATACAAATACCGCGGCGAGGATGGTAAGAACGCCACGGTTTCAATCGCAAGCATGAAAGAGAACGATAAATGAAGAAAGGTAAAATTCTGTTGGTCGGCTTCGGCCCCGGCGCGCCGGAACACATGACCTACCGGGCCCGCGCCGCCATCGCCGAGGCCGATGTGGTGATCGGCTATTCCACCTACATCAAACTGGTGCAAGAGCTACTGGAAGGCAAGGAAGTTGTTCGTAAGGGCATGACCGAGGAAATCGACCGCTGCATCGAAGCTTATGATCAGGCTTTGCTAGGCAAGACCGTAGCCTTGATTTCGTCCGGCGACATCGGCGTTTACGGCATGGCCGGACCGACTTACGAAGTGTTGTTGCAATCCGGCTGGACGCCAGACAGCGGCATCGCGGTGGAAGTGATACCCGGAGCCACCGCGCTGAACGCTTGCGCTGCGCTGGTCGGGGCACCTCTGACGCATGACTTTTGTTCGATTTCGCTGTCGGACCTGCTCACGCCCTGGCCGACCATCGTCAAGCGCCTGGAAGCGGCGGCGCGCGGTGATTTCGTTGTGGCGCTGTATAACCCCAAAAGCGGCCGACGCACCGGGCAGATCGTCGAAGCGCAACGCATCCTGCTGTTGCATCGCAGCCCGGAAACCCCGGTCGCCATCGTCAAATCCGGCTATCGTAACCGTCAGGCGATCCAAATGACCTCGCTGGCGCAGATGGCTGATTGTGAGATCGGCATGCTGTGCACGGTACTGATCGGCAATAGCAGCACTTTCGTCCGCGAAGGTCTGATGATCACCCCGCGCGGATATGCCAACAAATACGATAGCCTGACCGGCGAAGCGAAAAGCGGCGAACAAGCGGGTCGTTCGTTAAGCATGGGGTTGATAGGCTGGCATGCCTGTGTGCGCAAATATTTGCGTGAAAATCCGACTGTTACGCCGCGGGAGGCGGCCGCGCATTTCGACGTGCCGCTGGGCGAAATTCTGGCCGCCATTGCCTCGGCCCAGTCCGGCGATGATGCGGGCGATAGGCAAGCTCGCTGGGTTGCCGGTCACCACGTCGATGCGGTACTGAATACTGCCAATGACTGGGGCCGGCTGCGGGCCGTGGTACGTAGCGAGGCCGGCGCGGTGGCCGAGCTGCTGTTGGAAGCCAAGGATTTCATCCGACGCGGAGACTGGCTTAACTTGACCAATGAGTATTGCCATTTGCATGTCGACAGGCAGCACATCGTTAGCGCCTGGTTTCTAAGCCAAGGCGATAGACAGCATGGCGTCTATTGGGTGGATGGGCACGGCGCACTGGTTTTTTCGCTGCTGCTGGTTAAGGTTGGCGAAGCATTCGATGGAACCTCGCTTAATGCTTACCGCAACGCCTGTGATCAATATGGCCAAGCCATTGTGATGGTTGAAGATATGGAAACTGAAGAGGTAGCGGGCGATGAATGACAGGGTGATACCGGAAAAACCCAAAATGGGCGACTACAAACGCCATTTGCTGGTGTGCACCGGCCCGCGCTGTACGCTGGATGGCGAATCCCAAGCGTTGTTCGAAAGCTTAGGGGCTAAATTTAAGGCAGTCGGGTTGGATCAGGGCGCGTTGAGGGTCAAGCGCAGCCGAGTATCGTGTTTCGCCACCTGTAAAGCGGGACCGATAGTCTGCGTGCAACCGGACGGCGTCTGGTATTACAACGTTAACGATGCCAATCTTGATCGCATCATTCAGCAACACTTGATCGGCGGCGAGCCGGTAGCCGAGCTGGTTTTCCATCAAGGGCCTGGTTGCAGTGAAGGCTGATACCGTAGATTGTCGGCCATAATGTATTATTACAAGCCAGCTTATTCGCTGGTTTGCAGCTAGCCAATGTGCCGCCCTATTGTCTTCGCCGAAGCTTGAGCTTTTGCTCATCGCCGTGGCTCGTGATTGAGCGTTTGCTTTTTGTATCAGCAGAACCTCGATTGTTTGCGTGATATGAGCGCCCAGCTGGCGTTCTTTCCGCGATTGGCGTAATTTGAATGGCGGCTTTTGAAAAATCTGACCGGCTGGTTTTGGCCGAACTGAGACCGTCAGTGTCAGTTTCAATCCAAACAAATGTTTTGAAACTGTCAGATCAAGTTCACAGTTTTACACCTTAGTCAACAAACATGGATTGAGCATTGTCTTCCGATAACCAGGCTTTCGCCTCGGCAAGTTGATTTTTTGGAAAAAATTCGATGGCCGTTTTACGCATTTGTTTACCCATAAACATGAAGACGTCCTCTTTCCATTTCTCGTCACCGACAAATGCGACCTTCGAAATTTGGTTGCCGTCCTCCGTTAAAAAAAAGGAATTCTCCCAGCCGGGTTCCTTGCTCCAACCTTGAAAATCCTCTAGTTCAATTAAACCCCGAAACTGACCGAACCGTTCCAAACTCAACTTAGCCATAGATTGAAGCTTCTGAAATTCACCGACAGTCAGTTTGTCGCTGAGCCTGATCCAGTTCTCGCTATCAAGAGATTTGATGAGTCGAAAGGTCATATTAGATCCTAATTTTATTTGGTAATGATTTTGCTGCTGCCGGAGGTGTCCTTACCATTGCAAGACTTCGTCATAATCCGACTGATGGTCAATTGAGCCGGCAGTGGGTTTACGCTCTACGACCGAGAACCTCATCGATAGCGTCTAGCAGTACCTGACCATCAACCGGCTTACGCAAAAATGCTGCAATGCCCTGATTCATAGCGCGTTCGTATACTTCCTCGCTATCGTCACCGGTGATGATAATAACCGGCATCCTCCTGCCCAACCGAGCCAGGTTATCCAGAATCGAAAAACCGTTAATAGGCATCATGTTCAGGTCGAGCACGAGACAATCCGGCTGGCCGATTTCCAGAAAACTCAAGAAATCGGCGCCGTTAAGGAATGTTTTCGCGGTGAGCCCGGCTGAACGCAATAATCGCTCAAGACCCTTGCAAATGGACTCTTCGTCGTCAACAACGGCAATAAGTGTCTGATCACTATTCATGGTGAGGTCACTGTAACGAGTTCGGTTTATTGTCGCTATTGGACTTAGGTCTAATAGTGATGAATATTTGATGCAGCGGTTCAAACCTAGGACTCGATCTGGCGACTTCAAGATTAAGCAAATTTCTTCTTCAACCGCCAAAAAGCAACAACGGAAACCAGCGCCATTGCGCACGTAGAAACAATCAGTATCAAACCCAAAACCAAGGTTTGCCTGAACGTATAGTCCACCAATTCCTTGCCGCCGGCCTGGGTTTGACGTATCGCCGCGTCCAGCCGGGCTGATAGTAAGTCAAGCTTCGCGGAAGCCAGAGTCTGGTCGAAAGCTTGCAGCAATTTCACCAAGTCTTGCGCAGCGGTGTTGATCTGCGCTGCGGCGGCCGTGTAGTCGTTGATACGGAAAGGCTCGGCGTTCGGGTCCGATGGACGGGCTTGGAGTTGCCGCACTACATCTTGAAAGGTTTTTAGGGTGGCGGTGGACGCATTGGACATCTGCGTACCTGCGTCCAGTGCTTTCTCTGTCTGTGCGGCGAGGCTGGTGAGTCCCGGCTGTTGAGCTTCCAGGGCTTGGACGATCTGTTGACGCTCGTCGCTGATGAATCCGGGCAGACTCTCCGTCGTCTGGCTGAACCGGTCTGCCGATTCGGACAGTTGGGAGGTGTTGGCCAGCAGCGTTTCCATCTGAGGCATTTCCACTGTTTGTATGATCAGCAACTCGGTTTCCCAGCGAATCAAGGTCGGCATATGCCGGGTCAGGAACAAGCCGCGTTCCGCGAACAGCCGGGTATTGGCCAGTTCGCGAGTGGCGGGGTCAAGTCCCATCAATGGATCGATGGAGAGCAGATTGAAAACACTGCTGGTTATCCCTGGGCGGGAACTGCGGTTACTCTGCGCGACTTCGTACGCGAAGCTCAGCGCTCCGGTATCACTGGGCGACCGCACCGTCGGATGTTGTTCATGCCACGTTTTGATGGCGGCGCGCAGTTCCGAGAGCTGTTCTTCTTTTAGCGTCGTCGCGGCGATCCGCCAAATCTCCTTCTCTACCTGTTGCGAAGCGAGCAAATAAGGTTTGGCTGATTCGCCGTAGAGCTTGGGTATCCAATAATCCTCGACATTCATCCGATTCAAGCTGGCGAGGATGGCCATATCGATGAGATTGGCATACGTGTTGGCCCCGGTGGCGATGGCCAATATATCGTTGGTCGTATTGATGCGGCGCATCAGCAGGGTACGCCTTCGAGTGACCTTTTCATCTTCCCGCTGCAACTTGCCGATGGCGAGATTGAGCGATTCGATAGAATTGTCAGCAAACCGGAGCAACTGGGATTGCAGTTCGACGGGATCGGGCTCGTCTTCCTGGTTGAGCGACAATAGGGAGCGGATACCCTTTTCAGGCAACTCCAGAGTACCTTTGAGCAAATTGCAACCGCTCGCACCTAAGCCCAATGCGAGTAGCAGAACGACTTTTGACACCCATCTATGGGCACCCGGACAGGAAGGCTGATGCACTGCTCGCATGAAGGTATCGGCTCCTTAGGACATTTCTGATTATCGACAGCACCGTTGGATTATTACTCAATTCCCCTGAATCGTAACAACCGGCTGTTGAACTTTCTCCCCTGTCTCCGCCAGCGTCATGATGATCATCAGGAACGTAAAGATACCCTTTGACCTGTAGTCGCGGTCGTCAATCCAATACCAATAATCTCGATAGTTGATCGCAGCAAAAGTATCTTCCGGCTTCGACTTTTCCGCATGAATCCTGACCAAAGGCGGCAGTGACTGGGTTTCTGCCGTCTCTGTAATCTGCGGATAAGTACGACTTTCCGCAATGTGTTCGGGGGGGACTTCGACATTCGAACCCAGTAGATTCAAAATTTGGAATCCGGAACGCGTCTGCATCGCGATCGTGTCATCTTTTCCAGACACCGTGCCGCTTATGATCTTGAACTCTTGCAGATCGGATCGTAAGCCCAACAGTTTCCTGACCAGCACCCTATCGGCCTCAATTTCAGGTGGAAGATTCTTCTGACTGATGACCATGACCGTCCCCTCCTGCTTCGATTCCTTGGATATTTCCACCCTCAACCCGAGCGCACCCGAGCCCTGGAGACGCTGCAGGGCCGCCAACAACCTGACGAAATCGGGATCCGCCGCATGGCCTCGCGCTCCGCCTTTGCGATTCGAGATGCCGTTAATAGATTGCGCGCCAAGCTGTAAAAGCATATCTATGGGCCAGCCTTCTTGAGAAAGCCTTAATAAGTTCGGAGGCGGAACCGGCGTGATCATGACCTGAAGAAAATGCGCGCCCGTTAGCGGCGTGTAGGTGATGGTCGGGCGATCGGTGTAGGTTGCCGCGGACCCCAGGTTCAAGATATCGCCCACCGCACTGGCGCCATTCAGCGATGCCCCCACCGTCACGGCCCCCTGCAATTGGTAACCGCTGATGATTTGTCCCACATCCAGAAACACCGGTGTATCGGCGTAGCGCATCTTGACGATATTGAGCAGGGTTTGCTGTTTCCAGGAACTCGAGAGCACATTGATATAATCGAAGCGATCGCGATCCACGCTCGGCGGACCAAAACTCGTGCATCCCGGCAGATTGAGCGCGATGCTCGCCAACAGGAGTAAGCGGCCTAATGCGCTCCAAGCCAGGCTAGTATCCCGGTGCTTTAGACGTTTTAAAAGACTGTCAAACCAAGCCATGTTATTACTCTCCAACTTCCAAGTTGCCGATTCTGTTCTTTATGCTTAAAGAGCAATATTCATTGCCCGGATCACAACAAAATTCCCACCAAACGTTTAATCAGGTCTTCCAGGGAAATCATCGTCAAGGTCAATGGCAGCAACGGCACCAGTACTGCGACAACGGTTTGAAGCACAGCGGTTTTACCGAATGGAAACGGTCGCATTGTCTGTACTACCTCAAAGCTGCCTGCCATATCGTTCAAGGATTGAATATCGCCGCTGCCGACCAGGGGTTCATCCGGCGATGCTCCGCCGCGCAGCCATTTTTCGTCAAACTCACGAACATAGCGGTTTGCCAGCGCTCCGTACTCAAGCAATCCCTGCCGTCTCGCTTGCGCCAGACGGGGGGAGAACACGCACAAAGGGCCGAGCACGAGTAAGCAGAAAAAAACCACGACGGCTGCGATCTCCGGTTTAAAGTCCAATAGCGCTTTGCCATCATAGAAAATATGGTTGGCAATCAGGCCTGCCAGCAAAACGCCTTGAGACAGCAGTAAAGGCATAAACGCCGCCGCGCTTCCCCCAAGAAAACCCAGTCCTGCAGCGCGATCAGGATGCGTCGGCACGAGATGCAGATCCAGTCGGGAAACCTGCCACAGAAACCGCGCCCAGATGAAAATGCGAATAACCCAGCGATACGCAAGGAATTGATAAATAGGAATGCTGGCAAAGGCATACCAATACCCTGCCGGTGAATATGTCCGATGCCCATCCACGATGGTCGCATACCAGGTGTCCGATGCCAGCACCAGTTGACTCGACCAGAGATAATTCATAACCGTGAATACCAGGATAATCAGCAATACCTCGATCACTACCGAATTGCGCAAACGCATCGCAGAGTCGATCAGGGCTTCGAATTCCGGGAGGGATCGCTCCGGAACTATCCCGCGCTCGATAAATTGCCGGACAATCACCCTAATCCGCTGATGGACCACGAGCTCCGCGACCAACAGCAATGGCAAGGCCAGCAGAAAACGAACGTGTACATCCACGTCATAAATAAAAGGGACTTTAATAGCGCCGCCAAACGCTTCACCGGTCAATACCGAAAGCATCAGCAACGGCAACCAGGTTAGCAAGGAAAAGAAAATCATGCGGCGCTTGAGCAAACCCAGCGTATCCGTGGTTAGCCTCGCGCGGATAAAGAGCTGAAACAGCGGGCCACCCAATACCAGCGAAAAATCATCGGACTTTTTTTTATCGGCTGAATAATTCATCGGATTATCAAGGTTAAAAAGTCGTGATCATTCGGAAAACAGTGATCTGTAATTCCGGCTTAAGGTTCTTATTGGACGCTGTACCCCTTCCCCATCAAGCATGAACTAAAAGCTTGATCAAAGGCTTGAGACGAAGTATCGCTCTGTTGAGAACTCTGGCGGCGTTGCTGCCTTTGTTTGACCCCGCCGACAACAGCTCCGGCAGCTGCGGTAGATCCGGCTTCGTTTTGACGATGTTGTTGTTTAACATCGTCGTTAATATTGTCGTAGGCGCCGTGTTGCTGCCCTTGCACCTCAGCCTTGGCCGCACCCGCCATGGCGCCCGCTGCCGCGCCACGTGCCCGTCCACCGCTTGGCGGCGCGGCGGACTGGGTTTGTGCACCGGCGGACTGTTGTGCGATAGAAGTGCAATCTGCCTGATCCCTTTGAATCTGTTCCGGCGTTTGCCCCTTCATCGGCGTTATCGTGAGCGCCGAAACACCTGATGAAAATGCGGCTGCGAATATCAGCAGGCTTGAGCCCATTGTGAATGATAAATATCTGTGTTTCATGATTATTCCCCTACCCTAAAAGATTTAGTTATGGCTTAAGTCACTTCTTGGCTAATATCCTGGCGGCGCAGCTACCGGCGTATAAACAACGCCTGTACTACCGTATGCCTCGGTATACCAGGTAGACCCGCACTGATAATAATTCACGCCACTGACAACAGCTGTGTTGGGACTGCATGGCAGACTCGCAGCCCCAGTGGGCGGCGCGCTGTAAACGACTGTCGTAGATGGTGCTGTCGTTGTCGTTGTTTCTGATGATTCGCCGGCAGCATAACCGCCGATCGCACCCAGCGCGGCTGCTCCGACCGCTACGGCAGCGACTTCGCCATCATCCCAGTTGTCATCATCATAGTGATAATTGGACGGGTATGCTCCTTGCTGGTATTGCTGCGCGGTTTGTTGTCTCGTTTGCGCCCGATCCGTCGATCCTTGCTGGCGCGTGCTAGTCCGTGCTGTACTCCCTTCCTGGCGCTCCTCGACGTTTTGACTCGAGTATTGCTGCCGTTGGGTCTGATTCGCCGTCGAAGTCGACTGACGGCTCTGCTGGGTCGCCGCCCGGTTCGTCGAAGCGGTCTGCGCGGCCTGCGACCGGCTGGAAGCGCTGGATGCGGATGCCGCCGAACTTCCGGATCGTCCCGCGCCGGATGAAAAACTGCCGCTTGCGGCGGCGCCACTCCGTGAAAATCCGCCACCTCCACCAGCGGCCCTTCCCCCTCCGCCACCACCCCCACCGCCGCCACGGCCACGGGCGACGGCATCATCCATGGAGCCTGCGAGTAAAACGATTGCGGCCGTAATAGCCATCACTACAAAGTAAGGTTTGGTATTCATTTTTGTCCTCCGGATTGCTCTGGTTTTGTAGGTCCCTTGAGCGCTATTTGAGGCAACTGTGCGAGGAAGGCAATCTTCCGCGCCCCTTCGGGCGGGGTGAATGCGAACTGGTTATCCTGAATTTCCGGCGCGAGGTTCCAATCGGAAAACTGGGCCCGGAACGACGGCTGGCCCAGCGCATTCTTGTAGGTCAACACTATGCGGAGCGGTAACGGTTGGACGCCTGCCGGAATCCAGACCTGATAATCGACCGTTTCGGTACGTCCCGCCAAGTGATGGACCGGCGTTCCGTGAATAACATCTTTCTCCACATAGTCGAGTGCCTGCGTCCGGCGTTCGAGTTCGGCCGGTAACCGGCTGAGCAAGAGCGCGGCGAGCGGTAGCCGCATGTGCAGGTCCTTCAGGAAATAGGTGACTGCCTCGTCAATGCCGCCGGGTTTGGGCACCTGTGCATAGACGTTCTGTGTCGGGCTGAACGTGGTGATCTCCCTGCCGTCGTACATAACGAGATGCTTCTCGCCATCGCTATGTTCCACTTCGACGCGCAGCCCATTGGGCCGGCTGACGGTAATTTTCCGGCTCTCGCCGAATTCGATCTTCTGACCTGATTCCTGGAGCACTTCGTAACTGCTGCTAAGGTTCACGCTGAACCGCGGGCTCTTGGCCATAAACTCGGCCATGCTTGTGAGTATTTTTTTTGCGTCGCGCTCCGTTTCGGCCACCGCCACAGTCGACGAGGCAACGGCGGCGGCAGGTTGCGGCCGGACTGCCGCTTGTTCCCCTGCGCAGCCCACCATGATCAACGACGCTATTGCATACAGGACAGAGCGTTTTAAGCTCCAATTATATTTTTTCATGGTTGTCGCTCCTCTTGATGAGCATCAAAAAAATCATCTGCCAAATGCACCGATTATTAACGCAAAAACCGACAATACCCGATCCGTAGTCCTTCAATACCAGTTCCACCAATTTCGCCGACTTCTTGATACTTCTGTCGTGATGCCTTATAGCTTGCTTGGCTTAAGATCCCTTAATAATAGTAACCGGCAATCTACCAACATTGATAACTCGCGGATATTGGACTTTAGGCCAAGTTAACTTGAAAAGACGGCACAAAAATTCCAGATCAAATGCATCATACCCTTCGAAAAGATAGGACTTTATTGATCAGGTCCTTTAAAGATTGAACCCAAAGAGAAGTATCAAACAAGATGCCCGTAAAGCCGGACGTAAGCTCAAACAAAACGATTGATTCGGCATTATCGAATGCAGTCGCCTTTCAAAAGGTTCCTGGTCGTGGGTTTGGATGACTACGCGTTGCGGACATTCCAAATTTCAGTAAGGGGCATTCTTGCGAACTGATTTTCATATGATCAACCCAAGATTGGCGGTCTAATCCTGGGTGAAGAGGCTCGAACATCTTAGCGTGCAATACGCTAGCGGATAAAACCGTATCGATGCTTACAAAAGGCACACACCTCCACAGCAGTTGTCCGATTACTAATAGTCCCTCTTGCCACATTAGGCAGATCGGGAAATAGAAAATGGCGCAATTCGCTATTACGCCCTACACATTGCTTTATTGCACAGGCGATTCCAAAGTGTTTTTATCTCCGATAATAACTGTATTCTGCCAGGGTTTTGACCAGCTACGTAGATCTTGAAAGTATCGTATTGAAACAACGGTGGATTTGTCAGTGGTGCTAAAGATCGTGCGCTTACCACCACTTTGGGTGGTGTTGGTTTTAGCAGTCCATTCTTCTCCCAGACAATTTTGAATAGTTTTTGTAGCTTCTTGGTAGTTGCTAATAGCCTGGTTTTCATTACCGCCTGCTTCCCATTCGCAAACGTAATTCCAAAGCCCTCCGCCCCATTCCCATACCTGGCAGGTATCGGCATTAGGAAACGCCTTCTTCGCAGACCAAACATTGAGTTTTCTATGAGTAGAAAGACTTTGTTTGTAATGACTAAACTGGTTTGGATGGTCAGCAATTAAGCCTTTTAAATCCTCGCAAGTTTGGGCTTCGGAAAGTTTTTCCGGTTTTGCAGTTATTTCCGAACAAGCACTTATTAAGATACTAGTCGCGCAAACGGAAACAAGTAATATGCGATCTCGTATATTTGTGTGATTTATATATTTCATGATTTTTCCCGAACTTTGCAACTGTGTTTAATTTAAATTTTTTGTAAACCTGACTCAATAATCGGCTTCTAATAATACACAGCGACAATTATCAACAAGTTTGCGAAATCTTGGCTATTGGACTAAAGGCCAATAGCCAATACCGTAGGATGTAGTTAACCTAGAACCGGGTTTACTAAAGTTGATGGGGCCAAAGCCGCAAAAAAGGGTGTCTGTGGTAATGGGATTAATCGGGGAATACTTCGGTTGAGGTGCTTGAATTTCCTATTCATCAATAGCTAAAGCTGTTGGACTCCTGTTTCTTTATATATTACAAAACGTATGTCAAATTACTTGATTGCCAAATTCAATATGCTTCGACCATTTTTAATAATATCGCTGAGTGCATGGCTGACGGGCTGCGGTGTCATTCACCTCAATGCGCCCCCCGATCAGTCCGTCAAACTATTAACAATAGACGCACCGACAGAGGTTCGCGTGGAAAGACCTGTATGGTTTAAATGGTGGGGCCGCGAACCCATTGATCCGCCAGATACCGCAACTATTATTAGAGAAAATGAATTAAAAGAGGCGCGGTTATATATGACCAATACTTTTGTCGATGCGCTTTACAATGTATTTCCGGGAATGATTGGTTTTCCGCGCCGGACATTAATTGTAGAAGGAAACAAATAATGAACAAATTGGCCGTTATTATATTAATCGTTTTGCCGCTGGCGGGGTGTTTTAATACCGAACTCATTGCACCCGATAATGCAGAAATTCAAGTTCTATCCAGCGGGAAGCCGGTGGCTTATCACAAGCAATATCGCAATTGGTATTTGTTATGGGGCGCATTTCCGCTTTATGTCACTCAGCCGGAAGAGCTCATCAAAGAAAATAATTTAGTGGAAGTACGGGCGCAAACGAAAGATACCGTGATGGATGCCATTATTTCGTTTTTTTCAGCGCAAATTAGTTTATTGCCCCAAACGGTCGTCGTTGAAGGCAATTATGCTAGATGATATCCAGAATCAGGATTTGCAAAGTTATAACTCGTAAGACGCAATCCGTTGGGCTGACGACTGCATGGATGCAGGAGCAATTGCCGGATGCAATGAAGCCCAAAAAACCGAAACCTTGAATGTTGAGCAACGATAAAACTGTTGCCCAATCTTATATCTCCATTTTATCGAAACTCATCGATAAAATCCCCGGCTGATCACCGGGCGGAAGACGGAGAAGCCGAGCCCAACCTCAGCCAGAGAAAAATGTAACGAAAGGGTAATTTCATTTATAAATCTTTTTTACACAAAGGAGAAACGATATGAAAAGTATTATAAAAAGCACAATACTGGTAGTAAGCATGCTGTTAACAGGACAGGCGCTCGCAGCTTTTACGGCTTCGGATGCAACAAAACTGGAATCGGATGCATCAGCGGCTTTAGCACGGTTCAAGAGTCAGACCACTGGGGCAGAGGATTTGCTTAATCACGCTAAGGGGATTCTCGTCTGCCCGGAGATCACTAAGGGCGGCTTCATTATAGGCGTTGAGGGCGGAAAATGCGTGATGCAGGTCGAGGGAAAGCCAGTTGAATATTATACCAACCGTGCCGGAAAGTTCGGCTTATTAGCCGGTATACAGTGGTATTCACTGATTCTGGTTTTCAACGACCAAGCGTCTCTTGACCTTTTCCGGACCGGTAAACGTGAATTTGAGATCGGTGCCGATGCTTCCGTGGCGGTGGCTAAGGTAGGAGCTAGCGGTTCACTGGATACCACCAATCTTAAAGGTCCTATTGTTGCATTCACCTTCGGTGAGAAGGGCCTGATGGGGGATTTATCGATAGAAGGGGCGACCTTCAAAAAACTTCTGGTTGAATAAGAACCCATTAGCTATACAGGGCCTCTCACTAAACGGCAGGCAAAGTTTGGTGGGAGGCACTTTGATACTAACCAAGAATTCTTTTCTTAATCGCAATGGCATATTCTTCTAAAGCCTGCCCTTCTCGATGGAACCAGTTTAGCATCACAAATTTACATTCCAATAGCCTCGGTTTTTGAGCATCAGGGATGATCTTGCCTGGATTTCACCGACCTCAACTAAGCGACTTTTTAACTTCAAAAGCTTCCGGGCAACAATAAATTCGCTCAAACTGAGCTTATTTGTTTAATGGCGGCTATCAGATTCGTTGCAGCCGCACAGGTACCATAGTTGACTGACAACTTTGGTTCGAATTCAGCCAGTCAATGTCAGACTCCAGTTTGACTACCTTTAAAGACATGATCGAGTCCAGCGTTTTGCATCTTAATTCAACGTCTTGAAATATCGATAATGAATAAATCCTTCAAAACTCTCGCAACCATCCTTCCTCTTTTTGCTGTCTACCATGCCAAGATAGAATCGGGCGAATTGGTTATTTTTGCAAACGAAAAACCATGCACCGATACGATGTCCGGCGAACACTTCGCTTACACCGTCGAGGTGCAGGCAAAGCCTGCTTCAGACACATCATTCCGGAATTTTACCGGATGCGGCGACTATATCCCCGATATGCGGTTGACCGATACTTGGGTGCTCGAACAGGTTGAAGGCGTACCGCTCAAACCGGCTTCATTCATGAAAGGACTTCCGAGGCTTGAATTATCGGCCAGAGAGCGGCGGTTAAACGGACATGACGGTTGCAACCGCATCGGCGGCGCGTTCTCTACAAAAAGAAATACGATCATCTTCAAGCAATTGATGAGCACCAGAATGTTCTGCGCTACGCCTGACGGCACACCCGATATCGGCGCGCTACTCGCTGAAAAGACTTATGATTTCGAATTCGGCAACAACCGTCTCTATCTGAAAAAGGACAACAAAACCATACTGATCTTAAAACATGTCGATTAACGATCATTCGCGCTCAACCGCCAAGACAGAGCATGAATTTTGAGGCCTTTTTGAGATGCTTTTCGCTGCTAAAGAGACTATATTCCGCATGAGTCCAGAATAAATTGAGGATATAACCTATGACACTAAAACATCTAGTCCCTCTCTTATTATTCGCTTCATTTGTTACTGGAGCGGCCAAAGCCAACGTTACCGATGAGGATTTCGTAGCCAAGAAAACACAAAACATACTCAATCTCTGTACCGCTTCGCCGCAAGACCCCCGTTATCGAGAGGCAATCCATTTTTGCCATGGCTATATGGTCGGAGCCTATCATTATTATCAAGCCCAGACTGCCAATAAACCGGAATTGAAGTTGTTCTGTCCTCCGGAGCCCAAACCCACGCGCAACGACACAATTGCCATGTTTATTTCATGGGCCAAGCAACATCCTCAATACATGCAGGAAGCACCAGTCGAAACGGAATTCAGGTTTTTAACCGAAAAATGGCCATGTATAAATAAATAACAGGGGATATAACATGAAAAGATTCTCGATTTCAGTCATAGCGATATTAGCCATTACAAGTTTAGCCGGTTGCGCTGGCATGTCGGATACTCAGCAACGCACGGTAACCGGAGGTATGGGAGGCGCTGCAACCGGAGCGGTAATTGGTGCGATCGCAGGAAATGCCGGCATGGGGGCCGCAATCGGCGCAGCCGCAGGCACCGCGGGCGGGTATTTATACGGCAAACACAAAGAATCCGAACAGCGGGCCTACGAACAAGGGCGAAGAGATGCCTATCGATAGCCGTGTTAAACAACAAATACAGTGTTCGTCCCGGAGTGTGGGTCCATGGTGTCTACCTGAAAGTTAAGTAGACACGCTCCTGCACACACTAATAACCGGCTCAACACAAGTTTATCGGCCCCCCTACAGAACTTCAGCAACAGTTAAAGCCGAATCAGTCGTTTATTTTGACGTCCGGTGCGGATTTGCGGGCTTTTTGTTTGACATTCCGCTTTGCTTTCCGATCCCCCGAAGCGCAACATTCGGCCGAAATGGGCGAGAAAGACCATTGAAATTCCTAGAAGCGTCGACAAAGGACTAATTGGCGGCAAAAAGTTTGTCGTCGACTCGTGCCAAAAGTTTCAATAGTTCGGGCATTTTATCCAGGGTCGCTTTTTCGCCGACTGCAGCCATCTCGTCCGCGCGCGTAAATTCCGTGATGTCAAATTCGGAAACGTCAGGCTGGATGGCAAAGTCCGCGGGTTGCTCTCCCACTGCATTCAAATTCACGTTTTGTACAAGGTATGTCCGCATGATTGTCTGCAGCGTAGAAGCCGACTTCATTTTCGTCGTCGGGGTATTCGGGCTATTCGTGGCAAATTCTTGCTTAATCTGAGCGGTGACGCTGACTGCAATCACGAAATTACATCCTTTGCTAACCAGTACGTTGGCCGGCACATTGTTGATCATGCCGCCATCAACCAATGCCATACCATCGCGATTAATCGGTGACGATAGAACTGGCAAATTGATACTCTCCAGGATCGCATGCGCCGAGTCTCCCTCTTCCCTTACGATGGGCTGACCACTGACCAGATCCACGGTGACCGAAACAACGGGAATGGGCAATTGCTCCAAACGGCTGTCGCTCAGGTAATTTCTAAGCATTGGATCGAATTGCCCGAGTCGGTATTTGCTCAGGAGGTACCAGTAACCGCCATTGTGCAGATAGCGAAACAACCAGGAGGGCGTTAGATCCTTTATAAAACAGTCGACACTGTGGCCGGGCTTCATCCCCGAGGCATACAAAATACCTGTCATCGCCCCGGCACTGGTTCCGGCAATCATGTCGACGACGATTCCGTTTTCTTCCAGCGCCTTGAGCACTCCCAGATGCGCCATGCCTTTAGCCGCGCCACCGCCAAGCGCAAGGCCGATTCGAACTCCCCGCAAGGCATGGATGATTCGCTCGAGACCGTTCACGACTTGCTTGCCTCGATTTTTCGATGGGTCATCAAACGAGACCTTAAAATCTCGAATCGCAAGCGACCTTAACTCGGGAGCCAGAGGAGACCAGCAGCTACTGCCTGGCAACAACCAAACAATATTGATCTTTTGTCGCCAATTGGGAGCGCGTTGTGTGATGGCCTTTAGTCGAGAGACTGATTCTTGCCAATGATCGGGAGTGACGCACCAAAACACCTCTTCGCAGGCTCCCATAAGGTTCGATGCCTGCGCTGTTTCGGTTGCCGCGTCGATATCAAAAAAAATTGGCTTTAATTTGGGCAGCCCACTGATCCGTTGGCGAGTCTCGGATTCTGAAGCGTAGCGGCCGTCCTGGAGCAAGCAAAAATGAGGGATGTCTTCCATCGGCAGCCAATTCGGCTGGTCGCTGAAGACGCAGGGAGATTCATCAAGTTCTTTCAAGCGTTGAAGCAATCGGCGAGTCAGTTGCCTCGTCGTTGGCGACTGATGAAAAATGCCTATGAGCCGAGGCTTCTTTTTGTGACGATCCTTCATCAGAACGCTTTGCATCAACTCGGAAATCATGCGAGTCAAGTTCTGTCGGAACCCGTCATGTTGTTTGGTCAACTCAAGTGCAGTTTGATAATTGAGTCGAAGTAGTGTTGTTGGATCCTCGGCGATTACTTGCAGTGGAGAGGGTTCGCCCAGAGCAGCTGCCAAAGCACCAACTTGCCCGCCACCGGATTGGTAGCGATCCACTATGACTTTTCCCTGAATGTCGATGAGCGACTGCCTAATGCGGCCTTGGATCACTAAATAAATGGAATCCAAAGGCTCATTGGCGCGCTGTATGACCTCGCCGGAATCGAATCTTAAGAGTTGACATGCACTACTGATTTCGAGCGCCAATTCATCGCTCAGTCCTTCCGCGCAAGGGTGCATTTTAAACAGCAAAAATTTGTCGTCAGTCATTGTTAATTTCCTTGAACGAGTGTTTGAGTTAGGTCCAGCATTCACAATCGGCGTGTCGTTAATATGCCCAGAAAAAACCTGGTACAACTTACTATTGGCGAAGAATTTCACAACGGATACATCTGCTCAAATATGGGTGTCCTATAAAACCTCTAATACAAGATGTTCGATTAAAATTTCTTCTTTATCAACATTTATCGGAATATTGGCAATTGGACTAAAGGCCAATAGCGTAATCACTTTCTAAATGATCAAATGCTTTTGCTTACATTGAGAAAGCACTAGCAAAGACGGACTAAACGAATAACACATGGTCATCATTATGTGCATCAAACACAGAAGATAAATTATGAAAAAGACTTATTGGCAGATCGGCATTTTAACTTTGGCTTTTGCCACTGCCGGACTGCTGATCGGGTCGTCGCCCGCTTACTCCGAAACGGCAGGCATGGAACGGCGTGATGATCGCCGGGATGACAGACAGGGAGCTCAGGATATAAGACAGAAAGGCCGAGACGTTGGCAGGGAGACCAAGGACCAATGCCGTGATGCTGGCGGAAGTGGACCGAAATGTCGGCAAGAAAAACGGGGAATCAAACAAGATGCCCGTAAAGCCGGCCGTAAGCTCAAACAAAACGATTGATTCGGCATTATCGAATGCAGTCGCCTTTCAAAAGGTTCCTGGTCATGGGCTTGGATGACTACGCGTTGTGGGCTTCATGATGTTGCTGTGCTTCCTGCATCGCGGACATTCCAAATTTCAATAAGAGGCATTCTTGCGAACTGATTTTCACATGATTAACCCAAGAGACTCGAACATCTTAGCGTGCAATACGCTAGCGGATAAAACCATATCGATGCTTACAAAAAGGCACACACCTACGGCAGTTGTCCGGTTACTAATAATCCTTCTGCTACATGCAGCATACAGACTACAAGATTAATTAATGTTGGCTGATTGGGAGACAAAAAATGAACGCACAAGACTCGGAATTTGAAATCTCCCTGATCAGGGACGACCTGTTGTTCCGACTTCAGCGCCGCTTCGGCCTGATACCGGAGCATGGCCTGGGCTTGATCCGGCGGGCGATTTTCTTCAGCCTGCTGGCTTGGCTGCCCGTTGCGGCTTGGGCTGTTTACAACGGCCGGGCGTTGCCTGGGACTGTCAACGAACCCCTGCTCCAGCATTTTGGCATCCACGTTCGTTTCCTGCTCGCGCTGCCGTTATTGATTATCGGCGAGGGAGGTGTGCATAGAATGACCACCCGCCTCATCCCCTACTTCCATACCTCCGGCCTGATCCGCAAGGAACAGCGAGAGGCATTCAGGGAGGTTCTTCGGGGCATAGTTCAACTGCGCAACAGTTCCTTACCCTGGATCGTGATCGCGGCTCTTATCGTCGCTTGGCTGGGATTCCAGCCGCCCAGCCAGGACAAACATGAACTGGTATGGGCCAACATCGGCGAGCCGACGCGTTTCGATGTGGGATTCGGCGGCTGGTGGCTGGATCATGTGGCTCAGCCGATCTTTCTTGCTCTCCTCTGTGCATGGCTGTGGCGGCTGATCCTGCTATTCCTGCTTTTGAAGCGTATTGCCGCACTAGATCTGCAAATCGTTCCCACCCATTCCGACCGGGCCGGCGGCCTCGGTTTCCTGCAAAGACTCCCCAAAGCCTTTAGCCTGTTCGCTTTCGCTCTGTCCGCGGTGCTGGCTTCACGCCTCGCGCACGATGTGATTTATCACGGCGTGCATGTTATGTCCTTGAAGCTGGAAGTCCTGGTATTCCTGATCCTTTTGATGATGTTGTTCCTGACGCCATTGATTGTATTCATTCCCAAACTTGTAGCGGCCAAAAGGCAAGCGCTGTTGGACTACGGCGCCCTGGTCGGCGAACACGGACGTCTTGTCCACAGGCGCTGGATTTTGGGGGAATCACTGGAAGACCCGTCCTTGCTGGAGGCCCAGGAAATTGGCCCGGTAGCCGATGCTGTCAGCCTTTACGAGACAGTGGCAAACATGCGGGCGGCGCCCATCGGCAAGACAGCGATCCTCGCTGTGGTCTTGCCAGCCGCAATCCCGATACTGGCGCTATTCGCCATCGAGATTCCAATCAAAGAGATGTTGCTGAAGATATTGGGAGCCTTGGCTTAGCACACGTCGTTATATATAAATATCGCCATACCCGCCGAGAAGCGGGTCGACTGCAGGGAAAGTGCGACAGATCGGGTTCTTCGCATATTCGAGGCGATCCAACCCCAATCATCACTTTCCAATCGTCTTCTTTATCGATGTCATCTCGGCATCCGGGCCGGTTATGATTTCTTTCGTTACATCCCCCATGATCTGAATAATTCTTGCTACGCAGCCCGTCCAGCCAGTCTGGTGACTGGCGCCAATGCCGGCCCCGTTATCGCCGTGGAAATATTCATAGAACAGGACCCAGTCCTTCCAGTAGGGATCGGTCTGGAATTTTTCGCTTCCCCCATAGACCGGCCGACGGCCATTGCTATCGCTGAGGAAGATACTGGTCAAGCGATTGCTCAGTTCCTGCGCTACCTCAAACAAGGTCATGTACTGCCCCGACCCGGTCGGGCATTCCACCGTAAACGTGTCGCCATAGTAGCCATAGAGCCGGTAGAGGGCAGAGATCAACAAGAAATTAACCGGCATCCAGACCGGTCCGCGCCAATTGGAGTTGCCGCCGAACATCCCGCTGTTGGAATCTCCCGGCAGGTAATCCACGCGGAATTCCTGGCCTGCATGGTGAAACACGAACGGTTGCTCCTGGTGATAGCGGGACAGCGAACGAATGCCATAGGGGCTGAAGAACTCGTTTTCATCCAGCATCTTTGCGAGTACGCGGCGCAATTTCTGCTCGTTGAACACCGACAGCATGCGCCGACCCGATGCCCCGGGTTGGCTAGGTAGGTGCATGTTGATAGTCAATTCCGGGTGACGGAGGTAAAAGGCTTGGGCACGCTGGCGAAAATTGGGGAATTTCATGATGTCGGCTTCCTCAAAAACTGCCACCGCGGCGAGCGGCAACAGTCCGACCATCGAACGCACTTTCAAGCGTAGCGCCGTGCCATCCGGCAAGCGCAGGACATCGTAGAAAAAACCGTCCTCTTCATCCCACATTTCATCCTGGTTTTCGCCCAGCCGATCCATCGCCGCGGCAATCCACATCGTATGCTCGAAAAATTTGCTGACGAATTCTTCATACAGCGGATCGTGTAGCGCCAATTCGATGGAGATCCGCAACATCTGCTGACTGAAAAAGATCATCCAGGCGGTGCCGTCCGCCTGTTCCAGGAACCCGCCGGTGGGCAGCGGCGAACTGCGGTCGAATACCCCGATATTGTCCAGCCCCAGGAAGCCTCCTTCAAAGACGTTGTTACCGGTGCGATCCTTGCGGTTGATCCACCAGGTGAAGTTGACCAACAGTTTGGCAAAGGCATACTTGAGAAAGTCGATATCGCCTTTGCCGTCATTGCGCGCCTTGTCCATCAAATAGATTTGCATGGTGGCAAAAGCATGCACCGGCGGGTTGACGTCGCCAAAGTTCCATTCATAAGCCGGCATTTGACCGTTGGGGTGCAGGTAGCCGTTACGCAGCATCAAGTCCAACTGGGCTTTGGCAAAGTCCGAGTCTACAATCGACAACGGCAGCATATGGAACGCCAAGTCCCACGCGGCAAACCAGGGATACTCCCACTTATCCGGCATCGAGATAATGTCATCGCAGTTAGCGTGGAACCATTCGCCGTTGCGAATCCGATGACGCTGCTCCGCTGCCGACCAAGGGGTGACGTTATGTTCCTCAAGCCATTTGTCCACGTCGTAGTAGAAATATTGCTTTGACCACAGCATGCCGGCGAGCGCCTGGCGCATCAGATTAGCCCGGTCCTGATCGCTTGCCTTGATTGCCGTCGGCGTGATTTCATCGTAAAAGGCATTGGCTTCCTGCACACGCGTTGCAAAAATAGCATCGAAGTCGATGAAAGGATTTTTGCATTGGGCCGGTGCGTTGCGGGCCAGGCGCAGGCGAATCACTTGCGTTTCTCCGGCAGCCACCGTCAATTGAAAGTGAGGGGAGACTTTTGTCCCGATCTGAGCCGGATTGACGGCATCCTGCTGCCCCTGCACGAGGAAATTGTTGATGCCATCCTTAACGTAAGGACTGGCATTCTCTCCGGTAAAGATGAGGGCATTGTTGGTTTCATTCTCGGTAAACAACAGCGGAACATTGCCGTCGCAGTAGAGATAGTAGTCGTCCAGAAACTCCTGGAACAGCGGGTCCGAATGAAGAGCATGTACGATGCTGCATTCGGCATCCTCCAGCTTTTGCAGCACCGGTTTGTTGCCGCCGTCCGACCAGGACCAGGTATTGCGGAACCAGAGCGTCGGCAACACATGCAGCGGTGCCGCTTCCGGGCCGCGGTTGGAGATGCTGATTTTGATCAGCATGTCCTCGGCATCCGCTTTGGCATATTCGACAAAAACATCGAAATAGCGGTCTTCGTCAAAAATGCCGGTGTCCAACAGTTCATACTCCAACTCATTCCGGCTCCGTTGTTGGTTGGTTTTAATTAGATCTTCATAGGGATAAGCGGCCTGCGGATATTTGTAGAGATATTTCATGTAGGAATGGGTGGGCGTACTGTCGAGGTAGAAGTAATACTCCTTCACGTCCTCGCCATGATTGCCCTCACTGTTGGTCAGGCCGAACAACCGTTCCTTGAGGATGGGGTCGTTGCCATTCCATAATGCCAAGGCAAAACAGAGAATTTGGTGGTCGTCTGAAATGCCGCCCAAGCCATCTTCTCCCCAGCGATAGGTGCGTGAACGCGCCTGGTCGTGAGTAAAATAATTCCAGGCATCGCCGTTAGCGCTATAGTCTTCCCGCACCGTTCCCCATTGCCGCTCGCTGAGGTAGGGCCCCCATTTTTTCCAGGGGACCCCTTCTACATCAGACTTATTCGCAGCGGACTTCAGGGAGACAGCAAGCCTTTCTTTTTCCGCATTATTTTTTATTTGAGCTGACATGTTAATCTGCTCCTTAGGACATTAGTTCTAATTACTATATTCCTGCATAAGCAGATCGTGCTATTGGACTTTAGTCTAATTTCCAGGTTATATAATGAACCTTTGCGTATAAAACCATCATTATCGGGAGTGTGTCTTACATGCCTACTCTACCCCGACGGACAAAGGTCGGAAATTACACTTTCCTTGTATCCGGTTTGCTATTTCTCTTCCTGCTGATGCCATTGCTAAGCACCTTTCCTGCCTTGGCAAAGAACACTTTTTTGATGAGGATTATCTTGCAGCTTGGCTACAGTGCTTTGATGTTGCTTGGAATCTGGGGCCTTCCTCAAAGAAGCTATCTTTTCAAGATCGGACTAGCGCTTGCTTTGTTAACTGTTACTTTCACAGCCATCGATATTTTTTTTGACAGCATCGTCATCGAATTGTGCTTAAGCGCGGTAGTCCTTTTGTTTTCCATTGGCAGCGCGGTCATTGCAGCCCAGCATGTGTTCGGAGGAACCAAGATCGACCGCAATTTACTGTTCGGCGCCATGTGCGTTTATCTTCTGATGGGGCTTATCTGGGCGATCTTGTATGGATTAATCTTTCAATTTTTGCCGGGTTCGTTTAACGGTATACAAGGGATTGACGGCAAGGCTCCGATGGATACCCTGCTCTACTTCAGCTTTATAACCCTGGCCAGCCTGGGCTATGGAGACATTACCCCCGTTGCGCCGTTGGCGCGCACGCTGGCCTATTTGGAAGTGGTTGGCGGCCAGCTCTACATTGCTATCATGCTGGCTGGATTGGTTGGGCTTTTTTTGAACGAGCGCAGATAAGTTCATTTAGGTTTATTGATGCTCTTGATGATACGCATGGCTTCATCGACGTTATCGGCACGATGAATTAAATCCAGATCACCCTCAGCGATGACGCCTTCGTGCAACATGGTTTCGCGGCCAAATTCTCGAAGATGCTCCCAAAAATTTCCGCCCATGCCAATAATAGGAAACTCTTCCAGCTTGCCGGTCTGGACCAGAGTAACAACTTCAAAAGCTTCATCCAGAGTGCCGAAACCGCCGGGCATGACCACAAAGGCATTTGAATACTTGATCAGCATCACCTTGCGTATGAAGAAATGTTCGAATTCGATAAATTGATCCAGGTAAGGATTAGGTTTTTGCTCGTGGGGAAGTTTGATATTGCAACCCAAACTGAGGCCTCCCGCCTCTTTGGCACCGCGGTTCGCGGCTTCCATGATACCGGGACCTCCGCCGGTCATCACGCCATAACCGGCGTTTGCCAATTCTCTTCCCAAGTCACGGGCCAAGCGGTAATAGGGATGGTCTTCCTTAAATCTTGCCGAGCCGAACACCGTGATGCACTTATTTTCCATGGCAAAGCTTTCGAAGCCTCGTAAGAACTCCAGGAAAAACGTAATAGCGCTTTCCAGGTCCTGCTCCCGATTTTGCCGACCCGATAAAAAGGCTTTTTCAGCGCCTTCGACCTTGCCTAATAATGAATAATTTTTAGTAGAAGGAGGATTATTAATGTTCATATTGATCTCCAAGTGATGCCATTAAAGGGCGTTCGCCTCTGCTTTTATTCCCTCTCCCTTAGGGAGAGGGTTAAGGTGAGGGAATTCAAATAGTTTTTTATAATCTGATGTTACGCACGGATGATCTTTATCCCGTTTGCCGCGCTGAGCACCGGAGCTTTCGGTGGAAATAGCCCGCAGGGGCGCTGCATGGATGCAGCGCGTTGACAGAGGGCCAAGGATGGCCCTTCTGGCAACCTCCGCTGAAAGCGAGGAGCGCAAGAAGCAAGCGGCAACCGGGTCGCCTTTTCTTTGGTTACTTTCTTTTGGCGACGCAAAAGAAAGTAACTCGCTTTCGGGTGCGAGAACCCGATTCAAATAACGTCGCGGTAGCGACACCTTAGTAATAAAATGCTAATGCAGTCTAAATCTGAATACCTGCGTAACATCAGTTATATTGAAAAAATCCCATTTTTGATCCCCTCACCCCTGCCCTCTCCCTGAGGGAGAGGGAGTTCACCGCGTCATAACGACATAGCGCGATACGGATGGCTATCCGGTTAAGACCGAAAGCGTTTCACGCGCAATCTGCAACTCTTCGTTGGTGCGCACGGCCAGAACCCGAACGGAATAGCCGCCACGCCCTATTTCGCTGATTTCTTCAACCGTCCTGTCATTGGCTTCCGGATCGATAGCAATACCGAGCTTTTCCAAGCCCTGACAGATCCGGCTCCGGATCAATGACGCATTCTCTCCGACGCCGCCGGTAAAAATCAGTGCGTCAAGACCGTCCAGGGCGACAAAATAAGCGCCGATATATTTTCGGATACGGTAACAGTAAACATCCAATGCCAAGCGGGCGCGTTCATCACCGGCTTGCTCACTCGCCAACACTTCGCGCAAGTCGTTGCTGCCGCATAGCCCTTTCAATCCAGAATCCCGGTTCAGGGCTTCCTCGAGCTCGTCGGCACTCTGGCCCAGAACGTTTTCCAGATGCAGCGGTATTGCTGCGTCCAAATCACCGCACCGGGTCCCCATGACCAAACCTTCCAACGGGGTGAAGCCCATCGAGGTATCGATACTGTTCCCGTGTTGTATCGCGGCGGCGCTGGCGCCATTGCCGAGATGCAGGGTAATCAATTTAAGATCCTCAAGCGGGCGCTGCAAATAGCCGGCCGCCCGGCTGGCGACATAACGATGGGAACTGCCGTGAAATCCGTACCGGCGTATGCCGTGGCGGCTGTACCAGGTTTCCTGGACGGCATAGCGAAAAGCATGGGGCGGCATGGTCTGATGAAAAGCGGTATCGAACACGGCCACTTGCGGCACCGACGGAAAAGCTTCCCGGCAGATTTCAATGCCGGTCAGATTAGCCGGATTATGCAGCGGCGCCAACGGGATCAAATTTCGAATCGTATCGATGACCGTCTGATCGATAGCGACCGATGCCGAAAAGGCCTCCCCACCATGGACCACGCGATGGCCAATCGCATCCGGCTCCTGCCCTGCTTCAAGCCCGGAGGCGTTGCGTAAAACCACGGTAATATGGGCGAAAGCCGCGCGATGGTCGGCGGCTTCGATTTCCTGCTGGTGCTCCACCGGTTCGCCTTGGGCATTTTCTGCGCGGTACCGAATCAGGCTTACCTGTTCACCGATACGCTCGAGCAGCCCGCTGGCAATCAGGTGCCCCGGCGCCATTGCAAACAGTCCGTATTTGATCGAGGAACTGCCGCAATTGATGACCAGTACTTTAGGAGCGTCGCCTTTAATCATCCGCGCGCCTCAAACACGGCGACCGTGCGCCTGGCTATTGTGTAAGACGAACTTTCGAGAGCCTTCTGTTGATTGCGCGGCAGGATGTCATCCTGACCTGTCCGCGAGGTATCCAGCGCCAAGTGCCATAAGCGTCCGGGAATCTCGGGCAAGGATGCTTCCACGGTTCGCTCGGACATATTTAAAATGACATGCAGGTCTTCCTCGCCGTCGCTCAGTCCGGCTAAGGTGTAAGCCAGATATTGGGCGCTATAATCAAACCATAACGGCTCGTCAAGCCGGTAGCCATGCCAGGCGATATCGCGAAGGCCGCGACCGGAAACGGGCTCTCCGCTCAGAAATTCGTGCCGGTTCAGATTCGGGTGCCTGCGCCTTAACGCAATCAGTTCCTTCACGAAACGCAGCATATCGCGGTTTTTTCCGACCAGGCTCCAGTCGAACCACGAAAGTTCGTTATCTTGGCAATAGGCATTGTTATTGCCTTTTTGCGTGTGCAGTACCTCATCGCCGGAAAGAAGCATCGGAACCCCTTGGCTTAATAACAGGATGCTGATCAGGTTCTTGGCTTGCCGCCGCCTGAGGGCTAAAACTTCCGCATTATCGGTCTCGCCTTCAGCGCCGCAATTCCAGGATAAATTGTTATCGCAGCCGTCGCGATTTTCTTCGCCATTGGCTTCGTTGTGTTTACCGTTGTAGCTAACCAAATCGTAAAGGGTGAAGCCGTCATGACAGCTAATGAAATTGATGCTGTGCAGCGGTAACCGGTCCTCTTCTTCATAAAGATCGCTGCTGCCGGTAATGCATGATGCTACTGCGCCGACCAGCCCCGGATCGCCGCGGACAAAACGCCGGATTACATCCCGGTAGCGGCCGTTCCATTCCGCCCAACGTAAGCCGGGAAACGACCCCACATCATAAAGACCGGAAGCATCCCATGCTTCCGCAATCATCGGCACCTCGTTGAGCGCATTAGAAAACTCGATGCGCCAAGGCAGTGACGGATTGGCTTGAGGCGTGCCGTCTTCGCCGCGCGTAAAGACGCTGGCGAGATCGAAGCGAAAACCATCGACATGCATCTTTTCAACCCAATACTCCAGGCAATGCACAATGAACTGCGTGACCAAAGGATGATTACAATTCACAGTGTTACCGCAGCCGGTGTAATCACGATAATAGCTCCGGTTATGCGGATCGAGATGATAAAAAATTTCGTTAATGAAACCCTTGAAGTTTATCATCGGGCCATCGTGCCCCCCTTCCGCGGTATGATTGAAAACCACATCTAAAATAACGCCGATGCCGGCATTATGCAGGGCTTTCACCATATCCTTAAATTCATGCGCATTCGATCCGAGCTCGGGGTTTATGCAATAGCCGGGATGCGGGCTTAAAAAGCTATGCGTGTTGTAGCCCCAATAATTTTTCAATCCCTTTGCCATCACGATGTCCGGCACGCTTTGCTCGTCGAAAGCCATGACCGGCAACAACTCGACATGGGTAATGCCAAGTTCCTGTAAGTAAGGAATCTTGTCGATCAATCCGGTAAACGTGCCGGGATGCCCGACGCCTGCCGAAGGATGGCGTGTAAATCCTCCGACGTGAAGCTCATAGATGACCGCTCCTTCCAGGCCGAGTTTCCAGGGACTTTCACCTGCCCAGATATAATCCGATTTTGCGACCACGGCTCGATAAGATGACCGGCTTTCGTCATCCGGATCGGACGCGCGCCGCCGATTCCAAAACACATCGCTGACCGCCGTGGCCCAGGGATCGATGAGTTCCTTTTTGGCATTGAAGCGATGCCCGGTCGAAGCCATATCGTTCGGTCCGAACATGCGCCAGGTATAATGGCTTCCGGCCGGAAGCGCTTCGACGAACACATGCCAGAAAAAAAACGACCGGTTCGTTTTGGGGTTGAGGCTGATGACCTGAAACGGCTCCGGACTTCCGGCCGCTTCATAAAGCAAAAGCTCGGCTCCACTCGCATGACGACTGAAAATTGAAAAATTGACGCCGGCATTGCTGACCGTCGCCCCTGGCGGAAAATACGAGCCGCTGCTCAATTTATATGAAAGAGTCATTACAATTCACTCCATAAAATTTTGGCTTGGACACAATCGCTTTATTAAAGCGACTTCCTAAAATGCTGCGATTGAGAATGTATAAAGTTGGGCTAAAAACATCCGTCAAGTCCCGGCGCGGCTGCGCAAATGCTCGGGCATATAGCTTCGATCACCTAAAACTTCCAGCATCGGCCCATAAGTCACAAACTTGATAATAGAAACCGAAGCTGCCGGGGCGTTGATCCGATCCCGGTAACGGCCGACGTCTATTCCCAACAGGCTGCAAAGAATGATGCGTATGGTCGCCTTATGGGATACCACCAGCACATTGCCGCTTTTGTACTTGGACTCGATTTCCGTAATGATGGGAAGGGCGCGGGCGGCAACCTGAATCGCGGTTTCGCCGCCGGTCGGAGGGTTCCAGGCCGGATCGGTCTGCCAACTTAGATAGTCCTTATCATAGGTTTGTTTGACGGTTTCCAACTCTTGATCTTCCCAATCGCCATAACTGATTTCACGGAGTCCGTCCCTGATCTGCATGGTCAGGCCCAAGGCGTCGCATAAAGGCTGCGCTGTTGCTATCGCTCTTTTCATCGGGCTGACATAGACATCCGTCCAGGATATCGAGCGATAGGCTTCGGCAAAACATTGCGCCATTTTCGTGCCTTCCGGAGTAAGTTCTGCATCGACAACGCCACAATAAGCGCCGCGCTGGCTGTAGGTCGTTTCCCCGTGACGAAGTAAATAAATCTTAAGTGACATTGCGTTATTACTCCTTGGTTGAAAAGAAGAAAACTCAGCGACTTAACGGCGGCATCCAATAAATAGCTGATGTTACGCACGGGCTGTATTTCTGACGCTTGTCGTACTGAGTCCCATAACTTACGAAAATACGCTTAAACTCATGAATCAAATGGCGATGGAAACTTGCCAGTGGCACGAATTCAATGGTTACTTTCTTTTGGCGAAGCAAAAGAAAGTAACTCGCCTTCGGGGGCGAGACCCCGATTCAAATAACCATCGCGGTAGCGACACATTAATATTCAAAATGTTAAAGCAACCTAAATCCGCTCGTTCCCACGCGCTGCGCTCGTCGTTATACGCATCTCGACGTAGGCCGGAATAAGACCGCCCGGCGACAGCCAGGGTGGGCGTTTCCGGCAATCGGAGCGCCGGAAACGCCAGTCCTGCGCTTAACGCGCGGCCAGGCTTATTCCGGCCTACATCTGAGCCTTGCCATCCTTGGCTTCTCGGCCAACTGCTCCTGCGTCGCCTAAAGCGCCTACTGTTGGTGCTCTACCTACTGCATCCTTGCAAGTTGTGGATTCCGGCACAAATCTGTCTGGAACAGATTTGCATTAACCCGAAGGGCTCCGGGCAGGATAGCCCGGAGTGAATCCCTGCCGGAATGACGTATTGGGTATTCTCGTTAAACTGATAGGTGTTAAGGGCTACGTCTATCATTTTAAATTTTGATGGATGATCGGTTCGCCGGTTTTGCCCTGCATCGTTACGGATACCTGACGGACATTCCAAATCTCATCGCAATATTCACATATCGCGCGATCCGAGGAAAATTTGCCCGCTCTGGCCGTGTTCAGGATCGACATCCTGGCCCATTTTTCCGGGTCCTCCCAGACGCCGGCGACTTTGTCCTGGCAATCGATATAATCGGCATAATCGGCGAGTACCAGAAAGGGGTCGGACTGGCATAAATTGTCCACCAAAGGACGGAATAGCTCGGCGTCGCCATTGGAAAAATGCCCCGATGAGATCAACTGAATCGCGTCGGCCAATTGCGGATTGCTTTCAACATAAGAGTACGGGCGATAGCCTTGCTGCTGAAGCAGGACGGTTTCCTCCGTGTTCAATCCGAACAGGAAGAAATTTTCCGCGCCGACTTCTTCCCGTATTTCTACGTTGGCGCCATCCAGCGTGCCGATGGTCAAGGCCCCATTCAAGGTGAACTTCATGTTGCCGGTACCGGATGCCTCCTTACCCGCCATCGATATCTGCTCGGACAGATCGGCTGCCGGGTAAATAAGCTGGCCGTTCTGCACGTTGAAATTGGGCACGAACGCGACGCGCAGATATTTATTCACGTCCGGATCGTTATTGACCATCTCACCCACCGCATTGATCAGTTTGATGATGCGCTTGGCTATAAAATAGCCGGGAGCCGCCTTGCCGCCGAAAATGAATGCCCGCGGCGCAATAGCAAGGTTGGGATTATGCTTCAGGCGGTTATACAGCGTGATGACGTGCAGAATATTCAAATGCTGGCGCTTGTATTCATGGATGCGCTTGACCTGAACATCAAACAGCCAGCTGGGGTCGAGCTCGATACCGGTCTGTTTGCGGATATAGTCGGCGAGTCGATGTTTGTTAGCCTGCTTGACGGCTCGCCATTCTTTGCGGAACGCGGCATCCTCCGCGAAAGGCTCAAGCTTTCTGAGATCCTCGGTATGGGTAACCCATTCGCCACCGATTGTGCGGGTTATCAGCTCGCTGAGTTTCGGATTGGCCGAAGCCATGAAACGCCGAGGCGTCACACCGTTGGTTTTATTATTGAAGCGCTCCGGCCATAATTCATAAAAATCCTTAAGCACATTTTGCTTCAACAGTTCCGTATGCAACGCCGCCACGCCGTTGACGGAATGGCTTCCGACACTGGCAAGATGGGCCATGCGGATGCGTTTTTCGCCATGTTCATCAATCAACGACAGCCGTTTAAGCAGCTCTCCATCCTGGGGATGTTTGTCACGAACCGCGGCAAGAAACCGCGCATTGATTTCATAAATAATCTCCAGATGCCTCGGCAACATTTCCCTGAACAAAGGCAGCGGCCAGGTCTCGAGCGCCTCGGGCAATAACGTGTGATTGGTGTAGCCGAACGTGCGCTCCGTGATATCCCAGGCTTCATCCCAGGAAACCCGGCGCTCATCGACCAATAGCCGCATGAGTTCGGCCACGCCGATAGACGGATGGGTATCGTTAAGCTGTACTGCATACTTTTCCGGAAAACGCTGCGGAGGCTGACCCAAAATATCGAGAATACGCAACATGTCCTGCAGCGAACAGGACACGAAAAAATATTGTTGCGCCAGGCGTAGCCGCTTGCCGATCTCGGGCTCGTCATTCGGATAGAGTACCTTCGCCAGCGTTTCGGAGATGACTTTCTCATTCACCGCCGTGTAGTAGTCACCGGTGTTGAAGGCCTGAAAATCGAAACTTTCGCAGGCCTCTGAGCTCCATAACCGCAAGGTGTTACAGGTGTTGACGCGATAACCCTGGATGGGAGTATCGTAAGCCATGCCTTTGATCGCCCGCTCAGGTATCCATCTCACCCGCTCAGCACCTGCGTCGTCCCGGTAATATTCGGTATGCCCCCCGAAATTGACAGTGTAAGTGACATCGGGTTTGGCGATTTCCCAAGGGTTGCCGTTGCGCAGCCATTTATCGGTGATCTCGCATTGCCATCCGTCATGAATTTCCTGATCGAAAATGCCGAATTCATAGCGAATTCCATAACCGAGCGCAAGCCGCTCGAGGGTTGCCAGGGAATCCATATAACAGGCCGCCAGCCGGCCCAAGCCGCCGTTGCCGAGACCGGGTTCTTCCTCTTCGGCCAGCAATTCATCCAGATCAAAGCCCAATTCGGCAATCGCTTGGCGAACCTCATTCTCGATGCCCAGATTCAATAAATTATTGCCGAGATGGGGGCCCATCAGGAACTCTGCTGACAGGTAGCAAGCCACTTTCAAATCTTGATCGAGGAAGGTCTGCACTGTTTCAACCCAGTGCCGTTGCAATCTGTCGCGCACAGCCAATGCTAAAGCCTTGTAATAATCTTGCCTGTTAGCCACAGAAGGCGGGCTTCCAATGCTGTAGGTCAAGTGATCCTGAATGGATTTTTTGATTTCTGAAGCACTCGTCAACGCATTGGTGTTTCCGACCGCGTTTTCAGCTTCGGCGGTCTTATTCTTTTTAGCCATAGTGATATCCTCGCTGCACGATCGTTATTGAGGCCATTTCCAAGACGCAAACTCGGGTTTGTCTATGCCATGTTCGTAAGCATAGTGACTGCAAGCGATCTGCATGCCGCGTAATTTTTCTTTGACATGAGCGCCTGATACCTTAAGGCCCGGAACCCGATTAATCACATCGATAGCCAGGCTGAATCGGTCGACCTCATTGCGAATGGCTAACTCGAGCGGCGTATTGATATTGCCTTTTTCCTTGTAGCCGCGCACATGCATGTTTTTATGATTGGTGCGGCGGTAGGCGAGACGGTGAATCAACCAGGGATAACCGTGGAAGTTGAATATCACCGGTTTATCAGCGGTGAACAGGCTGTCGAAGTCCCAATCCGAAAGCCCGTGCGGATGTTCGGTCTCAGGCGTCAGGCGGTAAAGATCCATGACGTTGATAAAGCGGATTTTCAATTGCGGGAAATACTCCCGCAACAGGCCCACGGCAGCCAAGGCTTCTTGCGTCGAAATGTCGCCGCAGCCCGCCATCACCACATCAGGTTCCGAGCCTTGGTCGTTGCTTGCCCAATCCCAAATGCCGATGCCTTTGGTGCAATGTTCAACGGCGGCGTCCATGTCCAGAAATTGATGGTGTTTCTGCTTGTCCGAAACAATCACGTTGAAGTAGTCGGTGCTCTGCAAGCAATGGTTGGCGACCGACAACAGTGTATTGACGTCCGGCGGCAGATAAATGCGCGTGACTTCAGGGCTTTTATTGACAACCACATCCAGAAAGCCCGGATCCTGATGGGTAAAGCCGTTGTGATCCTGCCGCCATACGGTTGAGGTGATCAGCAAATTGAGCGATGAAACCGGCGCGCGCCAGGAAAGATCGTTGCTGATATCCAGCCATTTGGCATGCTGGTTGAACATCGAATCGATCACATGCACGAAAGCTTCGTAGCTGGAGAAAAAACCGTGGCGTCCGGTAAGGAGATAGGCTTCGAGCCATCCTTCCAGCGTATGCTCGGACAGCATTTCCATGACCCGGCCATCCTGAGATAATTCGCCGCCGTCGGCGTCCTCCGGCAAATAATCCGCCATCCAGGTTTTTTTGCTGACTTCGTAGATCGCGTCGAGCTTGTTGGAGGTGTTTTCATCCGGTCCGAACACGCGAAAATTTGTCGGATTAAGTTTGACGATATCGCGCAAAAAAACGCCCAACGGTTTGGTGTTTTCAACTTCGGTTTGACCGGGATTTTCTACCTTCACGCCGTACTCACGAAAATCCGGAAGACGCAATGCTTTGCGTAACAGGCCGCCATTGGCATGGGGATTAGCGCTCATGCGCCGTACGCCCTTGGGCGCAAGCTCCTTGAGTTCCGGGATCAGGCGTCCGTTGGTATCGAACAGTTCTTCAGGTTTGTAGCTGCGCAGCCAGTCTTCCAGTTGCTTCAGATGCGCCGGATTTTCCTTCATGCCGGACAGCGGCACCTGGTGGGCGCGCCAAAATCCTTCCACCTTATGCCCATCCACTTCTTTCGGACCGGTCCAGCCTTTAGGGCTGCGCAGTACGATCATAGGCCATCTGGGCCGCTCCGGAACGCCGCCGGCGCGGGTTTCCTGCTGAATTTTACGTATTTCGGTTACGCAGTGCTCCATGACGGCAGCCATGCGTTGATGCATGACTTCGGGATCGCTGCCTTCAACGAAATAAGGTGTCCAGCCATAGCCTTTGAACAGATTTTCAAGCTCTTCATGGCTGATGCGCGACAATAAAGTCGGATTATTGATCTTGTAACCGTTCAGATTAAGAATGGGAAGAACCGCGCCGTCGCGGACCGGGTTCAGGAATTTGTTGGAATGCCAGGACGTCGCCAAAGGCCCTGTTTCCGCTTCGCCATCGCCGACCACAACCGCCACCAGCAGGTCCGGATTATCGAATGCCGCGCCAAAAGCATGGGACACGCTATAACCCAATTCGCCGCCTTCGTGGATCGAACCCGGCGTTTCCGGGGTACAGTGACTGCCGATGCCGCCGGGGAAGGAAAATTCCTTAAAGAACTGAAGCATGCCTTGTTCGTCTTCGCCTTTGTTCGGATAAATTTCCGAGTAAGTGCCCTCCAGATACACCGGACCCAGAACGCCCGGCGCGCCATGACCTGGACCGGCCATAAAAATCGCATTGAGATCGTAGTTGTTAATCAGGCGGTTGAGGTGGATATAGGTAAAACTCAACGCCGGACTGGCTCCCCAGTGACCCAGGAGACGATTCTTGATCTGCTCGGGATTGAGCGGTTCTCTGAGTAAAGGATTGTCCTGCAGATAAATCATGCCGGCGGCCAGGTAATTACTGGCTCTCCAGTAGGCATGCATCTTGCGCAAGGTTTCCTGATCGAGCGGTTGGAGATTGTTCAAGGACGTTTCAGTCATGGGATACTCCTAATTTTCTGTTAATTCATTTCTGTTTGATACAGTTAATCGATAACTAAATCCTGTAATTTTTGGTTTAAATAACATTACTTGTTAAAACCAAAATCGTGTTTACTTAACTGATGCTGTGGGCATTACAGCCGCGAAAAATGCCTAGGAACATCTCTCGTAGGGCGTGCCGTGCGCGCCTTGAGAGCCAAGGCGCGCACGGCACGCCCTACCCTCATCCTCACTTTTATCAAACTGCCTTTTTGCGGTTTTCGCGGACAATGCGTAACATCACGTAAAAATACGCCAGTCTGGCTATTCCAGCTCCCTGCGCTCATCACACTACCAATCCGGTAAGCGCCACCAGTTGTCTTTTTCTTTCTCGGGTAAATCGAGTTGCTGAGGCTCCAGAAGATCGCCCCAATCCGTTCGCTCGTTCATTTGTTGTTGTATCGGTTTGTCCACGAAATCCTTTTCGGTCCGGGTTTCCCAGCCTCCTCCCAAGGCCTTATAGAGCGCGATCAGATTGGTCGTTATATCACCGGATACAATCACCAGCGACTCTTGAGAGTTCACCAGATTGCGTTGTGAATCCAGTACACGCTGGTAATCGACCAGCCCCTCCTGATATTGATACAGCGACAGCTCGGTCGATCGCTTGGCCGCCTCATAGGTGTCTTGCAGATCCTTGCGTTGTTCCTGCGATTTGAGGAAGCCGATGGTGGCATCTTCCGCCTCCTTGGCGGCATTCAGCACGGCGCTTCGATAATCGGCAATCAATTGCTGGAAGCGGGCATCCTCGACGCGCACTTGGTTGCTGATGCGTCCGTAATTGAAAATGTCCCAACTCAGGCTGGGGCCGATAAAGTATTGGAAGCTCTTGGCATTGAACAGATCACTTAGTTCACTGCCGCCCGCCGAGGCGAAAGTCAGCGCGGCGTCGCTGGCGCGCAGATTAATCGAACCGAGCAGCGAAAAATGCGGATACAAGTCAGCCTTGGCCACGCCGATCAGCGCGCTCTGGGTGGCCAGCTGACGTTCGGCGAGGCGGATGTCGGGGCGCCGCCGCAACAAATCGGCAGGCACGCCGACTGCAATCTCGGCCGGTGCGTCAGGTATTGGCCGAGATTGCGCCAGATAACTGTCTATCCGTCCCGGCGGTTGGCCGAGCAACACGCCCAACGCATTTTTCGCCTGGCGCACACTGGCTTGCAAGGGCGGGATGGTCGCCAAGGTACTGCTCAGCAGGCTTTTTGCCTGCAAATAATCCAGTTCGGTGATCAATCCCCCCTTAAATAGCGCATCAGCGATCTCCAAGGTGCGTTGCTGGATTTTCACGTTGTCGCGGGCGACCTGAATACGGGCTTCGCTGGTGCGCAGCAGCACATAGGTTCGCACCACCTCGGCGGTCAGCGACACCAGGGCGTTGTCGTAACCGGCAACCGAAGCGTCCAGATTAGCCAGACTCGATTCTACGCCGCGGCGGAACTTGCCCCACAGGTCGAGTTCCCAGGCCGCGTCAAAGCCTATGCCGGTAGTGCCGAAATTGCGGTCGATCAGCGGGCTGGTATTCGGCGCATGGGCGCTGATTTGTTGATAACTTAAATCGCCGTTCAGTTGTTGCAGTTGCGGATATTCAAGGCCCGTGGCGATACCCAGTTGCGCCCGTGCTTCCAGGATGCGCACACCCGCCAGTTGCAGCGTTAAATTCTGCCGCCGGGCCTCGTCAACCAGCCGTACCAAATCCGGGTCCTTGAATACTTTCCACCAGTCGGCCAGTTTCGCTTCGCGCTGGCTGAGCCGAGAATCGGACTGGTTGAGCCATTGGCTTTCCACGGCGGCTTCGGGTTTGGCATAATCCGGCCCCACCGTGCAACCGGAGTTCAGCAATAGCACCGCGGCCACACCCGCCAAACCGTGGAGCAGGCGAATAGCGCCGGAATTTGACTGCATGCCGCTACTGTTCTTGTCTTGCATAGTCATTCCAGTGCACCTCCGCCCAAATTACGATGAACGGCTTGTGCTTGCTCTTCTACTTCCACTTTGTAAAAGATGGCATACAGCACCGGAACGACGATCAAGACCAGCAGCGTCGCAAAGCCAAGGCCGAATACGATCGTCACCGCCATCGCAATGAAAAAGGCGTCCGTAAACAAGGGGATCATACCCAGCATAGTCGTGCCGGAAGACATGGTCACAGGAATCAGGCGGCTGACCCCAGAACGCATCACCGCGTGAAACGGCGTCGCGCCTTGGCTGAGCTGCACATTGATTTCGTCGATCAGCACAATCGAAGCCTTGATGACCATACCCGAGAGACTCATCAGCCCCAGCAGTGCCATAAAGCCGAACGGCTGATGAAACACCAACAGTCCCAGGGTGACTCCGATCAGGGCCAACGGCACGGTCAGCCAGATGATCAGGGTCTGTTTGATGGAGTTAAACAGAACCAGCACCGTTAATACCATCAAACCGAAAAACACCGGGATCGAACTCGCCAGCCGCGAATTGGCGCGAGCGGAATCCTCGGCTTCGCCGCCCCACGCCATGTAATAGCCCGGCTTGCCTTTAAGCGGCCACAGGTCGTTGTCGCCGACTTTAAGCGTCGACGCATCGAATTCTTCAATGGCTTCATCGGAGGGTTTCCCAAGCACCGCCGCTGCATCCACACCGACGGCTTGCTCGATTTTCGCTTTGACTTTGGTGAATACTTCAACTGGCAATCCCTCGCGCGGGTCGGCATGGATGCGCAGCATTTTGCGGCGATCCCAGCGCCATACATGCGCGTCTTCGAATTCGAGCGGGAAAGACGATACCACTTGGCCCATCGGGATCATCGATTGCGCGGCCGGACTCCAGATCTGCACGCCTTCCAGGCTGTCCAGATCGGCACTCTCGGCCATCGGGGAGCGAGCCACCAGCGGGATCAATTCATCCCTCTCTCGATAAACCCCCACCGTCTGGCCTTCGAACGCCATCGCCAGCGCTTCGGCCACTTCCGGGCGATCGATACCGGCGCGCCGCGCCTGGGATTCCGCCAATTGCGGCCTGAGCACCTTGGTTTTGTCCCGCCACTCGTTACGCACGGCCTTGGCGGTTGGCTCTGCCCGCAGAATGGACTCGGCTTGCCCTCCCAGACGCCGCAGTTCCTCGGCATCCGCTCCGTAGAGTCGCAACTGGATTTTGCCGCCGGTCGACGGCCCCAAGATGAACAGCCGCAAGTTGACGACGGCATCGGGGTAAAGCGCTTCGAGTTCCTCCTGTACTTGCGGGGCCATCGCGGCGATGCGGGTGTAATCGTCGACATCGACCAGGATCTGGCCGAAGCTGTTGTAATTATGTTCCGGCGTATAAGTCAGCAGGAAGCGCACCTGGCCGCCGCCCAGCTGGCTGGTCAGATGGGTCACGCCTTCGTGCTTCTTGATCAGCTGCTCGGCCTGTTTGATGCGCCGGTCGGTTTCCTTGATATCCGTGCCTTCCGGGAACCAGAGATCGACATAGAATTGCGGACGGGTGGAGTCAGGGAAAAAGCTCTTCTTGACGAAACCGAAACCCAGCAAGGCCGCGATAAACAACGCCACGACTATGCCCACAACGATCCAGCGGAAACGCAGGCAAAAAATCAGGAAGCGCTGATACTTTCCGTAAAATCCGACCGAGTAGGGGTCGACGTCCCCGCTCGCGGCAACGGCGCCGGTTGGCAGAAACATCTTGCACAACAGAGGCGTGGCGGTGACAGAAGTCAGCCAGCTAAAGGACAGCGAAATCAGGATCACCGAGAACAAGGTGCGGCAATACTCGCCTGTGGAATCCTCGGAAGTGCCGATCGCGGCGAAAGCGATAATCGCCACCGCAGTGCCGCCCAGCATCGGCAACGCATTCTGGCCGACGACGTCGCGCGCCGCATCATAGCCGTTTTGTCCTTGCGCCATGCGCATGCGCATGGCGTCGGTCACCACGATGGCGCAATCCACCAGCATTCCGAGTGCGATAATCAGCGCGCCCAAGGAGATCCGTTCCAGCGTGATATCGAACATATGCATCACGATGAAAGTACCCATGATAGTCACCATCAGCACCACGCCGAGAATCAAGCCGCTGCGCAAACCCATGAACAGCAGCAGCACGCCGACCACGATGGCCACGGCTTCCGCCAAGTTCACGATGAAGCCGTTCAACGCGGCGGTCACCGATTGCGCCTGATGGGAAATGATATGGGTTTCCATGCCCACCGGCCGCATCGGTTCGAGATCCTTTAAGCGCTGTTCCAGTGACTCGGCCATGATGATCACGTTGCCGCCGAGCACCGTCGAAATTCCCAGGCCGATTGACGGCTGGCCGTCGAAGCGCAACAGCGTCGGCGGCGGTTCGCGGTAGCCGCGCTTGATGTCGGCCACATCGCGCAAGTACACCAAACTTTTGGATTTCGTCCCGCTAGAGGTAATCAGCAAGTCGCCGAAATCCTGTTCCGATTTGTATTCGCCGGTCGGGTTAATCGGTATGAATTCCTGCCCCAAATTAAAATTGCCGGCGCTCGACACGACGTTTTTGGCTTGCAAGGTACTGTAAATGTTTTGCGGCGAGATGCCGAGCTGTGCCATTTTTTCGCGGTGCATTTCTACATAGATCGCTTCCTTTTGTTCCCCATAAAGGACGACGCGCTTGACGTCGATCGCTTTCAGCAATTCTTTTTGTAGATATTTGGCGTATTCATACATTTCCTTGTAACTGTAGCCCTCGCCGGTAATCGCAAGATAAATTCCGTACACATCGCCGAAATCGTCGTTGACCAGCGAAGGTCCTGCTTTGGGCGGCAATTTGCCCTGCGCGTCATTGATCTTGCGGCGCAGCTCGTCCCATACCTGCGGCAACGAAAACTTGTCGTACTTATCCTTCATTTTGACTTTTACGTTGGAGAGGCCGCGATAGGAATGCGATTCGACTTTCTCCAACTGTCCCAGTTCCTGCGCAGCTTTCTCAATCACATTGGTGACTTCTTCTTCCACTTCCGCGGCCGACGCACCGGGGTAAGGCGTCACAATCACCGCCTCCTTGATCGTGAACTCCGGGTCTTCCAAGCGGCTTAAAGCCTGGTACGACTTCCAGCCGACCACTAACAGCAGCACGATCATCACCCAGGTAATGACGCTTTTATTTATGCTCCATTCCGCCAAATTCATTTGCTTGAGTCCCCTTGATCTAATTTACGATTAGAATCGTGACGTATTGGTCATTTTGGGTTGACTAACGGTTATTCGAACGCCCGAACCGTTTGTCCTTCGCTTAGCGTGCTGACACCGCTGATGGCTATGGTTTCATCAGCATTCAATCCGCTGACGATTCTTATGCTATCGCTTCCGGATAAATCGCCGGTTGTAACCTCACGGCGTTGTGCTTTCATGGTTTGCGGATCGATAACCCAGACTTGCGAGTGACCCGCGTCGTCGGCAAATACAGCGATGGCCGGAATCAGGATTTCTGCACCGGCCTCGGCTTCCTCGGTAAATTCGATGGCAACGTTAACCGTCATTCCCGGAAGGATGCGGATACCGGAGGGCGCAGGCATCGCTAACACCACGCGGTAGGTTTGCGTAACCGGATCGGCTTGGGTCGCGAATTCCTTAATCTGTAACTCGAAGCGACGGATTGGGTCTGCGGTGAATTCGGCGTAAAAGCGGGGCAGTGTTTTACGGATCGGCGCGATCATCAGCTCAGGCACGTCGATTATGACTTCCACATCGGTCACATTCTGCAAGCTGAGTACCGCCTCTTTGGCCTGCACTTCTTTATAATTATCGACGTACTTTTGAGCAATCACGCCATCGAAAGGCGCTTTCAAACGGGTATATTCCAATTGATCTTTGGCCGCAGCAACAGTCGCTTTCGCGGATTGCAGATCGGCTCGGGCAACCTTTTCGGCTGCGAGTTTGAGCGATACCATCGAATCGCTGACGGCACCGGCATCGGTTTCTTTCACGTTGACATAACGCTTGTACTCGGCGATTGTATAAGCAAGCCCTGCTTCAGCTTTCGCCAACACGCCTTCAGCATTGCGCAGATTGGTTTCATAGTCTCGGGGATCGATGCGTGCGACGAGAGTTCCTTTCTTGACTGTTTGACCTTCTTTAACCGGAAGTTCAACCAGGGTGCCGGGCACTTGAAACGCCAAATCGACGCGATCGGCAGCGCGCACGGTACCGGGCAATTTCCGGATTTTTCCTGCCAACGAACCGCCAACCTTCATCAGTTTTACCGGACGGATCGTCTCGACGGTTTTGGCGGGTTCTTCGCTCTGCCCGCACGCCGTAAGCAATGCCAGGCAGACCGTGCAGATCGCAAGCCCGGATTTTATCTGAGACCCTCGCCGAACTAACGCATAAAAATTCATTATGACTCCTCATCCACGAATTGTTTTTCGACTATCGCCAGTCTGAAACTCATGCCCTGTTTTTAAGTGCTTAACCTGGTCAATTATTTAAATCTCAAACAGACATCGCCAGTTCGCCTTTCTCGGGCTCCTAATTGGCGAATCGGCAACCTGCAGATTAGATTGATATGCATTTATTCTATGCCTCAGCAAACAGCCTTCGCTATTGGACTTTAGTCCAAGGCTCAATGCTGTTGACTTAAGCGTGCAGGCCCCTTCTCCCTCAGGGAGAAGGTTGGGATGAGGGGATATAAATAAGCTTTCTTCGTTATTATCATTATTCTGATTTCCCCTCACCCAACCCTCTCCCTCTGGAGAGGGCTTTGTACCGCTTAAGTCAACAGCATTGAGTCCAAGGTTCAGGCTAACCGCGCAGGAAAATATAATTCGGAGTGACGTCTTATGTTTGAAAGGGGGAACAGATTTATTTAGAGTGACGGCCATGCAACGCACAATTTGCCGATATCAGTTCGATACGGAGCCCACGGCTATCTATCAGCTTTCCGCTTGCCCCTGAACAAGACTGGCAAGAGAATCTGAGGGGATGATCCTCTGATTGATGACCGAGCCATTGTAATTTTTGGCGATTTCCTTGAATGTTTTCTCCCAGACGTTTTCAAACAGGACTATCACCGCTGAGTGGTCTGGAGGGAGTTTAGCCGTTATTTTTTGAATGTCTGTGGCGCTAAGACCGAAGTCCCCTGCCCTAGCGGCCTGGGCAGCGGATTCCGCGTTGGCTTGGGCTGGCTCAGTAGCTGCGGCGCTTAGACCTGCAAGCGCGGAAATCAATGCATTGACTTCCGACACGTTGTCTTCGTCCTGAAGGCGCCCGCCTTCCATTGCCGAGACTCTGCCTTCCTTATCTTTTCTAAGAAAAAAGAAGGCATCCGGCCTGAGAACGCCGGTCTCCCAGAGACCCTTCAAATCATTGACAAAATCATAGGGCAAAAGCGCGCCCTGAAATTGGGTCACAATCAGGTTCATCGAATTCATCTTGCTGAAATCCAGTTTCGCTGCTTCCACATCCTTGAATCTCTGCGGCTGGGCCGGCTTTTCACCGCGAATTAATATGCCAAGGTGTATCAGTTTCGGCGCCTTCTCAAGGTCTCCGCCCATCACTTGATGCCAATGTTGTTCAAATGTTTCGCGGGGCATGAAGCCTTTTCCCATCCGCACATAGGGATCTTCAAAGTACACATAATCCTTGTCGACGGCGAGCACGATAAAATAGTGGCCGTTAGCCCAGTCTTCCGCCACCGATGCGGCTGAATCCTGTCGGCTTCTCCAGGCTTGGCCCAAAACGATTACGGGAGTTCCCTGCGCTGTGGCTTGTTCAATGTCTTCGAGTGTGAGGTTTTCCTTAACCTCGGCTTTGAAGCCAAGCAGCAGGGCAACCCGCACAATGTCATCGGGATAGGTGCCGGTTTCCGGCGTGGTATGAAGCAGCGTCATCAGGTCTTCTTCATCCAGATCTTTGCCCCAATAGCTCAACACGGCCTGAAGGGCTGAGGCGCCGCAGGAATACTCGGTACTCTGACGGGTTTGTTTTAGAAGGCGGAAGCGTTTCATGGCTGGCTCCTCAGATGGATAAAGTGCGATTAATCAGACTGCTTAGGTCACAGTTTCACTTGCCGGGATTCGTATCCACCTCTTCCCATGAAGAATCCGGGTCATAGGCTTTCATTGCCAAAGCCAATTCGGCGGTTTTCGGCCCTAAATCTTTCTGGTATATCTTTCCTCTGTGATTGACGACAAAAGTCATGATGCCGGATGAGCCATACATGGCAGGAAAGGCTACCAAGGCAAAGCCTGCAATCATGTTGCCGTTGATGGTGTAGTCGTATTTTCCGCCCGGAACATTGCCGCCCTGACGGGTAAGAATCTTATATAAATAACCGTGAAAAGGCGTCGTCGAGTCCGTGTTGCCTTGTGCCTTGTAACCTACGGCTTTGGCTTCGGCCACCAGAGGCCCCAGAGGGCTCTCGGGCTGGCCGGACGCCGCTTCCCAATACAAGCCGTCGAATTTACCCGATTCGCTGCGTAACTTGGTCGCGAACTCGCTCACTCCGTCGCCGTCCCGGTCGATAGCCGCATATTCGAATTGCGCTTCCACATAACCCCGCATCACCGCCAGCGTATTCAGCTCATTGCGCCCTATTCTGCGGTTCAGGATTTCCTGTTTGCCTTTTTCGGCATCGAATCGCCATTGGCCTCCGTTATTCACGACAGGGACAGGAAACGCCCAGTCATTCTGGCCGAAATGCAAAATCGCTTTACCGGCCTGCTGATTTTCGATATAGGATTTCTGTTCGGCCATTTTCAGAAACTCCGCGCGATTGTTCGCATCTTCCACGTCGTCGCCGGACGAAAAAAGTTCTGCATATTGGCTGCCAAAAAGTACCGAGACCTTATTTTTGTCATTGTCGCGTGCGGCATCGACCAGCGCTTTTGATGCTTCTTCGGGCGATGCAAAACCTTGGCCCTTATCCGCCGCTTCGGTTTCGGGAGCGGCGGATAAGGCGTTTGTAGCAATCGAGGCCATTAAAATGACCATCGAAAAGGTATAACGGAGTTTATTGGACATCATGATGGACACCTATCCTAATAAATAATCAACAGCCATTGACCGAGTATGGGTTGCGATCAATGCTGTTGACTTAAGAGTACGTACCCCTTCTCCCTGAGGGAGAAGGTTGGGATGAGGGGGAATTAAATAAGCTTTCTTCCTTATTTTGATTTCCCCTCACCCAACCCTCTCCCTCTGGAGAGGGCTTTACACTGCTTAAGTCAACAGCATTAAGGATTGCGACAACTCCCTATTGCCAACGACAAACCAAATAATTTCATGTATTTAAACCATCACCGGCGACCGCCACGGCTTCTTGCAGCACCGGCACCAGCCCCTCTGGCCGGTTGTTGGGCACGCGCAACACTGGCGTTTCCGCGGTTACTGTAAGCGCTGGAGCGGCCGCCATCCCGGGTGCTATCAAACGCAGTCGGGCGCGACATTTCCTGACGGCGCTGTGACTGGAGCTGTTGCTGTGTTTGCTCATTGCGTTGTCTGGCCTTCTGCTGTTGATTGTCCGATCTTTGCCTGGCAGGCTCTGCTCGTCTTTGGCTCGGTGCGGCGGCGTTTGTGGAAGCTCCGGAGTCTTTTGTACGAGCCTTCCCTGCCTGCTGTTGCCGGGAACTTTGACTTGATGCGCCGCGCTTGCTCTCGACATTGCTCCTTTGACCGGACGCCTGTAGGCCTTCCAGGGCGTTTTCACGGTTGCCTGGAGCCGGCCGGCTACGGCTTTCGGCTGTACCGGGTTTTGCCGCCAAGCTCCGCTGGACATCGGCGCTGGAAGGCCGGGCTTGAGCGGAACGATCTGCCCCGAATCCTCGCGTGTCGGCAGGAAGATTTTGGGCGCCGCTGAGCCTGCTCCCGGCCAAGGCCGGCGACTCAGTGCGCCCCATGCGCTGCTGGGCGGCAGGCGGATAATCCTGGCCGCGTCGATGGCTGGGATTCGGCTGCCAGCGACTGGTCTGGCCCTTTACGGCCGTGAGTTGATTCGGACTGAAAGTGCCGTCCCGATTGACATTGATTTCATTACCGGAAATATTGATATCCCGGTCGGCACTGATATTGCCGCGATTAACATTTGCATTGCCATACCGCGATCCGCCGTAATATCCGCCCCCTCCCCCGTGCCAGCAGTTGCCACCGTGGCATACGGCGCCGCCATAAGGATGAGAGACATGGTAATCATCCCAGTCATCATCGTCGGCCCATTCCATAATGCCCCAGGTCATCAATCCGCCGACAACCGCACCGGTCCCGAACGACATCCATTGATCCGAACTGGAGGAGGTGGTCGTCGTAGTGGTCACAGGCTGGGCATAATAAGTCGGGTAATAGCTTGCTGCGGGTGCCGCGGCTGGATACATATGGGTAGTTGGAGGCGGAGCCATCGATGCCGCATAGACAACCTCTGGGTTATATTTTGGAACCGCTAAGGTATCGGCTTTGGCCGGCTTTATGCTAATCACTTCCTGGGTCAATACGGCCGGCGTTGCTTTGACTCCCTCTGTTTGCTCTTGTCCGGGCTCCTGCATCGACACCGTCTCGGCTTCCACTTTTTGCAAATCGGAATCCTTTAAAAATCCGGCATCGATAGCTCGCTTGCGTAAAGTCTGGATTGCGTCCATCAATTGCGGCGGATTGGACAGAAATGCATCGCCCAACTGTGTGGTCCAGTCCAGGTGTTGATCCATCATCGCAATAACGTCAGGGACCGCAGTCAGCCTGACGACGCTGGCATCCCAGTCTTTGCCGCGCACGGTCGCAGGGTCCGGTTTGGATTCCAGCCAGCGGGCCGCCTGCACCACTTCCAGCGGATAGGTGGAGGCCACCAGCACTTCGGCCAAAAGCGGATCGGGATAGAGCGCTATCGGAGCCACCAGCGATTCAAGGCTGGTTAAGGGTGTGGCTTCCGGCTTCGGAACAGGCGGAGTTGCAGGTGCGGGTTGTGCGGGCTGTGGCGTTGCGGTGACTGGCGGCGTATGGGCTTTCTCTTGGTCCTTATCGCCGCATCCTGCCACATGCATCGCAAAAATAAGTAGCGCAATGCGGCCAAAAAATACCCGAAGCGTTGCAAGATGGCGGGCGAGAGTATTAATTTGATACATCACGAAAGCTCCATTTGATCACCCTCCAAAAAGCAAGCGGCTACTACTAGAGGTTAATCTCAAGATGACAAGTGATTACTGTATTACTACGCAGGCAGAGTGCGCTATTAGACCTTAGTCCAATATTCGGCTATGGCTTATTTACTCCTTTACCTGGCTTTCCTTTGAAGGTTTGACTAACTGAACTTCTGCTTCATGCAATGGATTCGCAGCAGATTGAATTAGAGTCAGGTAATCGCTTTCGGGTAGCGCGCTACGATTTTGCTAACCCAAAAACACTCTAGATTGTAAAAATGTTCTGTTTAATAGACTCACCACGGAGGACACAGAGAACACGGAGTTTTTAATGTATTGAATCAAGATGGTTATTTTCTCCGTGTCCTTCGTGTTCTCTGTGGTTAATTATTTTTTCTGCTTGATTTGGATAATATTTTCACAGTCTCACTCGCGAGTAAGCACCCTCTCTACCTGCCGCTTACCGCAGTAAAAATCAGTGATTACCGCCTAATGAATAGCGGCAATCGACCAAAATCAGACATTGAGAAATCAATAAGCTGCGAGTTCTTTAAATTTCAAAATACAAACAGGCTTTGGCTCATCGCAGACACTCATTTTTTAATTTGTGAATATAGATATAGGTGCCCATACGTATTGTGAAAATCGTTTATCTTTTTTAACTTAATGATGAGGTTATATGGGTTGGATATACAATTTTGGCATAACCATGCAGGGATGTTTTACATCTTCATAACTGATGTTACGCAGTTAGTCGAATTAGTGCCGTAAATCAAGGTGTCGCTAACGCGACGGTTTTTTTGAATCGGGTTCTCGCACCCGAGGGCGAGATACTTTTCTTTGCCCCGCCAAAGAAAAGTATCCAAAAGAAAGGCGGCCCGGTTACCGCTTCTATCCTGCGCTCCTCGCTTTTGCCGAGGGTCAGCAGAAGGGGCTCCTGCCCCTCTGCTGACGTGCGGCATCCCTGCCGCACCCCTCACGGGCGATTCTCGGCAAAAGCTCCGGTGCTCGGCGCGGCAAACGGGAACAATACCCCTGCGTAACATCAGTTCATAATAATTTTAAATCGTAGTTAATGGACAGTTGTCGGCAAAAACCAGGGAGTCAGTTATAAGGAAATAACATGGGCATCAGATATAAGTTCATACCTTCTGGATATATTTGCTCCGTTTCGGCTACCGGTTCTATATCGTCAGCCTCGAAAGCATCATCCAGCTTTTTAATCGGCCACTCATTTAACTTTATTACGAAGAGTTGACTATGAAACCCTTTCCGATCGATCTTGGCGCATACCAGCGCATTACGTTAAACGCGAGCAATTCGACACTGACTGACGAGCAACGAGCCAGCCTGATGGCTAATATTCAGCTTTGCCGAGACGCGATAGTTTTTTTTACCGCGACCGGCGCGGCAAGGGGCGTCGGCGGCCATACCGGCGGACCTTATGATACGGTGCCGGAAGTGATCATCATGGATGCGTTGTTCCGGGGCGATGCCGATAAATATGTGCCGGTTTTTTTTGACGAAGCCGGACATCGCGCGGCCACGCAATATTTAATGGCCGCTCTTAACGGTGATTTTCCTGCTGAACATCTGATGGAGTACCGTGCCGCTCATGCTCATTTGCCGGGCCATCCTGAACTGGGCTTAACGCCGGGCGTAAAATTCAGTTCGGGACGGTTGGGTCACATGTGGTCCTATGTCAACGGCGTGTCTATCGCTAACTCAGGTAAAGTGCTGTTTTGCCTGGGCTCCGACGGCTCGCAGCAGGAAGGCAACGATGCAGAAGCGGCGCGCTTCGCGGTCGCCCAAAACCTGAACGTCAAATTGATTATCGATGATAATGACGTCACCATCGCCGGCCACCCGTCCCAATATTTGCCCGGTTTCTCTATCGCCAAAACGCTGGCCGGCCACGGTTTGACGGTATTGGAAGGCGATGGCGAGAATATCGACGATCTTTATCAGCGTATTTGCACAGCCATTCATACCGACGGCCCTGTTGCGGTGATCAATAAGCGCCTCATGTGTCCGGGCATTGTCGGGCTGGAAGGTTCAAACCACGGCCATGACGTCGCACCGGTTAAAGTGGCGGTAGCGTATTTGGAGTCTCGAGGCCGTCAGGCTGCGGCGGATCACCTGAAAGCCATTCAAGCACCAAAAAACGATGCGGTATTTCTGGGTTCCAGCGACAAGTGGGATGCCAACCGCAACATTTTCGGCGATGCCGTCGTCGCGATTCTGGACCGGATGAACGCCGCAGAGCGCGTCGAAAAAATCCGCGTTATTGACAGCGACCTGGAAGGTTCCTGCGGCCTGTCCAAAATTCGCAATGCTCATCCTGAAGTATTTATCTCTTCCGGCATTATGGAGCGCAGTAATTTTTCGGCGGCGGCCGGTTTCGGGATGGCAGCGGGCAAACAGGGCATTTTTGCTACCTTTAGCGCTTTCCTGGAGATGGTCATTTCTGAAATTACCATGGCGCGATTGAACAATTCCAACGTGCTCTGCCATTTCTCGCACTCCGGGGTTGACGACATGGCCGACAACACCTGTCATTTCGGACTGAACAACCTGTTTGCCGATAACGGCTTGAGCGACGGCTATGCGACTCATCTTTACTTTCCGGCTGACTCGCTGCAAATGAAAGCCTGTTTGGAAACGATCTTTTTTAACCCCGGCTTGCGTTTTGTCTTCTCGACCCGCTCCAAAGTGCCGACTATTCTGAATGCCGACGGTCAGGAGTATTTTGGCGGGGACTATAAATTTGTCTCGGGCAAGGATGAAATTATTCGCGAAGGAACCCAGGGTTATATTGTCAGTTTCGGCGAGACCTTGTACCGGGCATTGGACGCCGTAGAGCGTTTAAAACAGGAAGGCATTGATGTCGGTTTGATCAACAAGCCGACCCTAAACGTCATTGATGAAGAGATGATAGTTAAGATCGGCCATTCGCCAATGGTGTTGGTTGTCGAAGCGTATAACCGGAAAACGGGACTGGGCAGCCGCTTCGGCACCTGGTTGTTGGAGCGCGGCCTGGCTCCAAGCTATGCGCATCTTGGCAGCTACCGGGAAGGCTGCGGCGGTCTGTGGGAGCAATATCCTCATCAGGGTATTGATCCGGCCGGGATTATGGCAAAAGTTAGGGATCTACTAAAAACTTGATTCAAGTTGCCGTAAATCCGCTTTTCCGGTTCGATGAGGCAGGTATGGAAACGGGGTTATGGTTCGGCTCTTTGGCATCGCCGGATGAAAAAGGCAGAACTATCGGCCAAAAGCAGTCGCTGGAGATACGTCTTATTCGAATAAACTTGATCGATAAAATCATAGTTTGACAATGTCGAGATGAGAATCTAACAAAAAGGTAAGTGATGCAAAGAACTATGTTTGATGATCTTGATGATAAAGAACTAAATCGTCTGCAATTGACTACTCTTCAGTACTATCTGCACGAAATCAACCCGGCCAACGGCCTTGTCCGCGACAAGACTCATAAAACCGCACCGGCTAGTATCGCAGCGGTCGGACTAGCTTTGGCATCAATTCCGGTATTAGTTGAGCGAGGGGTCATCTCACGGGAGTTTGCTCCCGAGATCGCCCTAAGGACGCTGCGTTTTTTTCGCGACGCGCCGCACGGGCCAGGGCCTGATGCCACCGGATACAAGGGCTTTTATTACCATTTTCTCGATATGAAAAGTGGTCGGCGGGTATGGAACTGCGAATTGTCCACGATTGACTCAGCCTTCCTCTTTGCCGGCATGTTGACATGCGCCGCTTATTTTGACCAAGAGACCGAAGAAGAGGATGAGCTACGCCGTCTGGTCGATGAACTTTTCGGGAAAGCCGATTGGCAGTGGGCGTTAAATGGCGGTCCGGCAATCTCTCATGGCTGGCGGCCGGAAAGTGGCTTTATTCCGCATTACTGGAAGGGTTACGATGAGGCCCTGCTTCTGTATATTCTTGGACTCGGCTCAAAGACGTTTCCACTTCCTGCAGAGAGCTATGCCGCATACTGCTCAACTTATCAGTGGAGGAAGATCTATGGACGTGAAATTCTTCATTCCGGGCCGCTTTTCACACATCAGCTCTCTCAACTATGGATAGATTTGCGCGGAATTCGCGACAAGTTTATGCGCGACCATAACACGGACTATTTTCAAAATAGCCGGCAAGCAACCTACCTGCATCGGGAGTACGCAATTCAAAATCCACATGGATTTGTCGGCTATGGGGAGCATTGCTGGGGATTCACTGCTTGCGATGGTCCGGGTTGGATGTCGAGGAAGATAAACGGCGTGGAAAGACAGTTCTATGATTATATTGCGCGCGGAGCGCCCGACGGGCCGGATGATGGTACCGTCGCGCCATGGGTCGTCCTTGCTTCGCTTCCCTTTGCCCCGGAGATTGTTATTCCTACCATGGATCATATGGCGCAGCTTAATATCGGTGTGGATAGTCGCTACGGGTATAAGCCTTCGTTCAACCAGACCTATGAGGTAGCGGATAGCCCCACAGGATGGTGGGTTACTCCTTATCATTTTGGTGTAGACCAAGGACCTGTAATTTTGATGATCGAAAATTACAGAACCGGTTTAATTTGGGATATCATGCGCCGCTCCCCCTACATTGTGTCCGGCTTAAAGCAAGCGGGGTTTAATGGCGGCTGGTTGGATGGGGCCTGACGTAATGAACTTCCATAACTTATTTTTTATCGCTTCGGCTCTGAACGCCAACCTGGAGTGAGTCTAAACAAACGATACTAAAGTCCCATAGGCTTTCCATTGGCCTAAGTACTGAGATCAATGCTGTTGACTTAAGCGTGCGGGCCCCCTTCTCCCTTGAGGGATGCCTACATGGATGTAGGTAGTAGAGCACCAACAGTAGGCGCTTTAGGCGATGCAGGAGCAGTTGCCGAGAAGGTTGGGATGAGGGGGATAAAATAAGCTTTTTCCTTATTTTGCTTTCCCCTCACCCAACCCTCTCCCTCTGGAGAGGGCTTTGTACCGCTTAAGTCAACAGCATTGAGTACTGAGATAATGTTGCTCTATGAGCCTCTACGCCGGTGGTATATTTAATACAAACTTCTCTTTATTTCAGAGACGAAAAAGTTTGGCAGTTTAAATCTCCTAGAAACTTCACGGTTAAAATGGGATTACTCTTGGGAAGTCGAAAACAGGTTAAAAGTCTTGCTGAGTTGGCCAGCCAGCTGCATGTGGGGGCAACCTCACCTTTCGTGCTGTTGGCAGTCGGCATGCTCAGCGGTTGCCAGCTTTATCCTGCAACTACAAATTTTTTAGAATTTCCGCCTGAGATTGGCTTCCCGGAGACTACCAGATCCTTCCCGCCGGAGGAGAAGGTGGAAGAAGAGGAGAAAGAGGTGGAGGTAGGCGAACCGCAGCCGAAACTTGCCGACATCGCTACCCGCAAGTTCCCCATAGCCAAAGACAGCCGCATTGTCGGCGGTCTTGCCGCGATCAATGTGCAAGATGGCGACACCTTGCCCGACATTGCCCGGCATTTCGGCTTGGGCTATAACGACATCACCATCGCCAATCCCGCTATCTCCGCCTGGACGCCGGAATCGGGCGCACGCATGCTGCTGCCGTCGCGGTTCATCCTGCCCGATGCGCCGCGCAAAGGCATCGTGCTCAATCTGGCGAACCTGCGGCTGTTCTATTACCCGCCGAAACAGCCGGACACCGTGTTGACCTACCCGGTCGGTGTTGGCCGTGACGGCTGGAATACTCCGCTAGGGCAAACCACTATTATCGCCAAAACAGTTAAGCCGACCTGGACCGTCCCGGAATCCGTCCGCCGCGAACATGCGGAAAAAGGCGATCCTCTGCCTGAAGCGGTGCCTCCAGGTCCCGACAACCCGCTCGGCGAGTATGCATTACGGCTAGGCTTTAGCAGTTACCTGATCCACGGCACCAACAAGCCTTACGGTGTCGGCATGCAGGTCAGTCACGGTTGTGTGCGGCTTTACCCCGAAGACATCGACGTACTGTTCAAACAAACTTCGGTCGGGACGCCGGTGATGATCGTACACCAGCCTTATATGACGGCATGGGACGGGGATATGCTTTATCTGGAAGCCCATGAGCCTCTGCAAAAATGGGCGGGCCAGAAGAAGCAACAGCAAAAGTCACTGTTGCAGCAACTGCGCAAAATCGCCGCTGAAAAAGGCGCAGCCGTGGATTGGGAAAAAGTCGGCAGCATCCTGCAACGCGCCGACGGCATTCCCACCCCAATCCTGGAGGCCAGCCCGGAATTGCCGGAACTGGCCGGGTACGCACCGAAAGTGCAACATCCCGGACAGTTCTACGGGCAGCCGGTAGTTCCACAATTGACCGACAACGACTGGGTGCTTATCGTCGCCGACAACAGCAACGAACAGACGGCGCGACAGCTGGTTGCGATGCTCAACCATCAAGGTCCGCCAATCCCGGCGCGCCCCATTGCCAAAGACGGCTCCTATCAAGTGATTGCCGGCCCTTTCAAAGACCAAAAAGAAGCCGAATTGATTGCACAGCGCATCAAAATCGATTTCGAGATTAATGCCAAGCTCGGAACTGTGACCATACGATAGCCCATACGCATCGACTTAGTACCTGATGTCACCCGCCCCATGCTGATAGCGCATCATTCTCGGCATGAAAATAATTCACTAAATGTGGCACCCAGCCCCACCAGAAATTTCTCCCGTCGGGTTTGCCGCTTTTTACAGGCACACTCAAGGTCGGCAATACGGGTTTGGATTGGCCTGCCGATAGGTAATCGACTCTGTGTTTAGGCATTCGTACTCCTAGAGCAATTTTCGAATATTTAAGATCAATTCCACTGTTAAACTTTTGTTACGCAGAAGGAACTTGATATGGCACGGACTGAGTCCCGTTTGCCGCGCCGAGCACCGGAGCTTTCGCCGGGATAATGCCCGCAGGGGCGCGGCAAGGAGGCCGCGCGTTGCCAGAGGGCCAAGGACGGCCCTTCTGGCAACCCCCGGTGAAAGCGAGGAGCGCAGGACTCAAGCGGCAACCGGGCCGCCTTTTCTTTGGATACTTTCTTTTGGCGGAGCAAAAGAAAGTATCTCGCCTTCGGGGGCGAGACCCCGATTCAAATAACCGTCGCGCTAGCGACTCTTTAACTAACGAAGAAATGCTCTAGTACAAGATCAGACCTCAACTGGCCTTGGACTAAAGTCCAATAGCGAGACCTGCTTAAGCAGGAATAGTATGTTCATCAGCTAATGCGTCATTCCGGCAAACAGAAGTATTAACTCTTTGCTTTCTGGGCCTTGATCATAGGGAGCTTTCGTGATGAATCAGATTAATAATCTCGCCCGCCACACCCGCCTGCTCGAAATTGTCGGCGACACCGCCCGGGTTCGCGCCACAGGCAGGTCCTTCGGCGAAATGGCCGTCGTTGAAAACACCGATGGCGAGAGTTCTCTGGCGAAAGTGGTCGATCTGGACCGCGATATTGTCAGTCTTCAGGTGTTTTCCGGCGGCAAGGGCCTATCCACAGGCGCTACGGTCAACTTTCTTGGACGCGGCCTGGACGTGGTTTATTCGCTCAATATTCTGGGCAGGATATTCCGTGGTTCCGGCGACCCGATTGACGGCGGACCGGAACTCACGGTCGACCCGCGCATTCCGGTCGCTGGGCCGACCGTTAATCCGGTGATGCGGGTCATGCCTTCGCACATGATCGAAACCAAGGTACCGATGATCGATCTGTTCAATTGCCTGGTCGAAAGCCAGAAAATACCGATTTTCTCGGTGGCCGGCGAGCCGTATAACGAATTGCTCGCCCGCATCGGCTTCCAGGCCAATGCCGATGTGCTGGTTTTTGGCGGCATGGGGCTGATTTTCGACGATTACCACTTCTTTCGCACCTCATTCGAAGCGCATGGCGTGTTTCATCGGACCGTGATGTTTGTCAACCAGGCTTCGGACCCGCTGGTCGAGCGCTTGATGATCCCGGACATGGCATTGGCGGTAGCCGAAAAAATGGCGGTCGAGGAAAACAAGCGGGTTCTGGTGTTGTTAACCGACATGACCGCTTATGCCGACGCGATGAAAGAACTCGGCGTCGCCCAGGAGCGGATTCCGGCCGTGCGGGGCTACATGGGCGATTTGTATACGCAGTTCGCGCAGCGCTATGAAAAGGCCTGCGACTTCAAGGGCGCCGGTTCGGTCACCATTCTGACCGCGACCACCATGCCCGGCGATGATGTCACTCACCCGGTTCCCGACAATACCGGCTATATCACCGAAGGGCAGTTTTACCTGCACGACGGCTTTATCGACCCGTTCGGTTCCCTGTCGCGCTTAAAGCAGCACGTGATCGGCAAGGCCACGCGCGAGGATCACAGCCAAATCATGAACACGATGATCCGCTTTTATTCCGGCTCCGTCGAAGCGAAAAAGAAGCAGGAAATGGCTTTCGAACTGTCGCCTTTCGATCACAAGCTGTTGAAGTTCGGTAAGCTGTTCAAGGAACGGTTCATGGACATCAAGGTTTCCATCCCGGTCATCGAAGCGCTGGATTTGTGCTGGCAGACCCTGGCGGAATGTTTCAGTAAAGACGAGCTGCTGATGAAAAAGAATCTGGTCGACAAATATTTTCCGCAGCAAGTTGACGAAGCGGCGCAGGGGTAAGCCGCCATGGCCAAGCTGAAACTCAGCAAGCAGTCGATGCATCACCAACAGGAGCAATTGAAGCTGTATAAGCGCCTGTTGCCGTCGCTCGACCTGAAGCGTCGGCAATTGACGATGGAAGCACAGAAGGCGCAGGAAGAACACACCGCCGCCGTGGCGCAGATCGACGCGTTGGAGACGCGCATCGGCGAAGAATTGCCGATGCTCGCCGATGAAGGCCTACATTTGCGCGACCTGGTGGTCGTCAAAGGCTATAAGCTGGGTGAACAGAATATTGTCGGCGTCAGGCTGCCGGTGCTGGAATCGCTGGATTGTCAGGTCGCCGAGTATTCGCCTTTAGCGACGCCCGCTTGGCTCGACATCCTGGTGCAACGCTTGAAGGACGCTAAAACCTGTCGGCTGCGCGCCGAGATTGCCGCCAAGCGCCTGGATATTTTGCGCCTGCAATTGCGCCGGGTGACGCAACGGGTCAATTTGTTCGACAAAATCCTGATTCCGACCGCGCACCGTAACATCCAGCGCATCCGTATTTATCTCGGCGAAACCGAACGCGCCGCGGTGGTGACGTCAAAACTCGCCAAATCGAAACAATTGCAACAGCGTAACGCGCTCGCGGAGGCCCCGGAATGAGCATCGTCCAATTAGAAAAGGTCACTTTCGTAGGCATGACCGAGGACCGGGAGCGCTTGCTGCAAGACTTGCAGGAACTGGGTTGCCTGCATATCGAACCGTTCGCGGCAGAAAGTGACAACCAAACTGCCGTAGACGCCAGTGCCGGTGGCCGCGAAGCACTGCAATTCTTGCGCGACTACCCGCAGCGGAGGCGGCAAAGCCGGGATACCAAGCGTTTCAACGCATTAGAAGTCGAACGTCAGGTGCTCGATGTGAGACAGCGCTTGCAAATGCTGTCCGATGAACGCGATTTTCTGATCAAACGCATCCAGGACCTGCGGCCGTGGGGCGATTTTGCATTTCCACCCTTGCCTGAAATGGGCGGCCTGCGCCTCTGGTTTTACATGATACCGCACCGCGACATAGCTTTAATCAGGGATTTGGCACTGCCCCATGAGATCGTCAAGAAAGACAATCGCTATCGCTATGTGGTGGTCATTTCCGAAAACGAGCCCGAAGGCATGCCTGTCAACCGCACGCATATCGGTAGCCGGCCGCGTCATGAATTGGAAGCGCGCCTTGAAGAAGTGGAGTTGGCCATCGAAGACGTGCAA